>Ga0315551_10000162_pt1 | contig 51036 bp, 38 predicted proteins | sample SalMarSW160290MG_FD_203678 | JGI IMG/M metagenome (GOLD analysis project Ga0315551, IMG submission 203678) | Salt marsh sediment microbial communities from the Plum Island Ecosystem LTER, Massachusetts, United States - Salt Marsh Sediment SW1602-90 ...
CGATGCCAGGGTGATACCTACGGTATTCGAGATAACCGAGACAATAATCAAGGCAGCGGGGGGTAGAGGCAGCGAATACAGCACCGGCGGAATGAAGACCAAAATCGAGGCTGCGAAAATCGCCTCCAATGCCGGCTGTCGAATGGTCCTGGCAAACGGGAGATTGAGAAACGTTATCGGCAAAATCATCGCCGGCGAAGAAATCGGTACGCTCTTTATGCCCAGACGAAAACTAAGTAATCGGGCAAGGTGGATTCTAAACAGCTCACCTGCAGGGACAATACGCATCGATGAAGGTGCGATGAAAGCAATTAAAAATCGCAAGAGCTTATTGCCAAGCGGTGTAACCTCTGTCGAAGGGTCGTTCGAGGCCGGCTCGGTCGTTATGCTGAACGAAAACGCCAAGGCGGTGACAAATCTAAGCAGCACCCAGCTAAAGGCCCTTGCCGGCAAACACAGTTCCGAGATTCGCAAAATCCTCGGGCCAAAACACCGCGATGTCGTCGCAATTCCGGAAGACATAGTCTTTATAGACTATTAGTGGCTAACCTCAGAGCACGGGAAAAGCAGCTGGGGTGAGTATATATATAACAGGAGGTGAGGTTAAGTTGTGATAAGATTTAAGTGCATATATTGCGGACAGAGGATACTGGCCCCCGATGATGGGCCCAGCAAGAAAGGCAAATGCCCGCATTGCCAACATATGCTGGTTGTCCCAAAAACAACCAAAGGCAGACCAGCCGTCAGCTCGGATAAAGAACCGATGCCCGACCGGCCCAAGCTGCGTATCTCGGAAGGGGATAAAGACTTGCGTTTTGGGTCTGTTTCCGGGTTTGGTGGTCAGGAAGATGCGGCGATAGAGCTCTATAAAGAAAGTTTCGGTTTTCTTATTCCCACGTACGATAAGCTATCGCTGTTTTTGGTGACTGTAGCGTTGATATCGCTATTTGTGATAAATACCGAGCTGCGAGATTTGATGCGAGACTGGATTCGCAGGTTTGGTACTGACTGGGATAACGTGCAAGCATTGGTCGGTACGTTTATCTTTATATGCATTATTGTTTTTCTTCATATGCTCTTAACATTAGGCAAAGAAACCGACTTAAAAAAGGGATTTATGCTGGCCTTTGCCATGTTGGCCAATATTGCCGGCGGCTTCTTCGCAGGAGTGTATGTTATAATAAATACCGCCGAGTTCACCTGGCTGCTTATTTTTCCGGTGTGGAACATAATCAACAGCATTCTGCTGGTGCTGATGGTGCAGTACAAGTTTATCGACGAAGAGTGTATAAGCGACCGCAGGGCCACGTTCGTTCAGGTTATTCTCGGCCTGTTAGCAGTCTGTGTCATTCTCGTTCTTTGCAACTATGTCTTTAAATTATATTGGGCCATCACTTTCTCGATATGTATTGTCTATATGACCAGTTTCGACAGGGCCCTGCAAAACGTCTTTCCCGGCCTGACGGACAGAGTGGATTAAGTCAGTTAAATAAAAAGCAGCACGGCGTGAAATGGCCGTGCTGCCATTGCTTCTGTAAAGAGTTATTCGTACAGGTTCGTACTTTCAGTTTCCTCAACAGGACGCTCAAACTCGCCGGTATGCATAGAAACCCTGAAGCGAACATCACCAGGATAGAGAGCTCTGACAACAATCCTCCAGACTGCCTTGGCTTTGGGGGCGAGACTTCGCAATGGAGCAAAAGTTACTGTGTTGCCTATTACAGTGCCGGAAGTTGCGCCACTTGAAGAAGTGTATTCTTGTGTGTCTTCCCAGGTACCTCTAATAACGATGTTTGTTCCCGGCATAGAACCCTGATTGGTTGCGGTAACGACGTATGTGGTTGTATCGCCTACCTCAACCGGGTCCTCAATGTCAATAACCTCAAGCAGCACTGCAGGGATTCCGACGACTGAGGTGGTTATCGAAGCAGTTTTAGCATCAGCACAGTAAGCGTTAGTGGTGGCAGTGTTTGTATAGTCACCAATTTTCACAGGAGTATAAGAGACACTAAGCTTTTTTGAAGAGCGGGCTGCAAGGTCGCCCAATTCCCAGACGACATTGGATTCGATGATCTTGCCACCTGAGGAGATTCTAACCCTGGTTACTCCTGCAGGAATAATGTCTTCTACAATAGTATTCTTTGCCACACCGTTGCCTATATTGGTGACTGTAATATCATAAGTCAGTGTTCGGTCGAGGTACTGCTGTCTGCGACCAGTCTTTGTAATCTTTAGTATTGGTTTACGGGCAATCGTAATTGCAGTTGCCTCGGCTGTAGTACCCAAGGCTGAAGTGGCCACTGCCCTATTAACGTACTTACCGGCTTCTGAAGCCTGCAGCTGCGTAGAGAATTGTCGCGATTGCCCCGGCTTAAGATTGCCGGCGTCAAATACGACTTTGTCATTGCCTTCAGCAGTTCTTAATCCCGAGGGAAGTCGGTCGATAATTTTGACATTTTGTGCGGTTCCGGTTCCAGAATTGGTCACAACGAATTCTACAGGAATGGGGTCGCATACAAGAACTTCAGCAGGTGCGGTCTTTGTCAGGTCCAACTTGGCCTCGACGACGTTCGTATATGCGCAAACCGGAATGACATAGCTAACAGTTGCACAGTTCTGAAGGCAACCGGTTTTTGTAGCTGTGCCAACAACCTTAATATCTATACTATCTTTCGGGTTGAGACTGCCTACAGTCCATACAAGCTTATTTCCGATTTTCTCCGCTTGCGGATTGGCAACTTCAAAATTGAAATTGTCAGCGAGATAGTCTGTGACAACAACATCGGAGACCGTTATATCTGCAAGATTTGTGACTTTGATGTTGTAAAAAAGTGGAACATTAAGGTGAACTTCCCTGGGCATAGTCTTCTGAAGACGAACGACATTCTGTACGGGGAAATCCCTCTCGGTAGAACACGGTCCGCACCCGCTTGCTTTGGCTGGTTTTTTCTTAGCTGCAGCGCGTTCCTTAACGCGTGCAGGAGCCGGCCTATGTTCCGCTGTCCAGGTCTGGCAGTCTTTGGACCAAACAAAATCGTCCATTAACTCCGGCGGTACCGGCCCTGTACCTTTCCACTTGTGGTAAGTTTTGCAACTGTAACAGCCTGATAAGAGCAAAGCCGTACCAAGTAAGACGAGGAACAATAGAAATGTTGAGATCCTTCTCACAATGAGCCTCCTTTCCTTAATTTGACGGTTTCACACCTTTCCTTATGCAGAAAGAATTGCATTAAGAGATTTCGGTGCCTTCCTTCTTATTAGTTGCGATACTATAGATAATGATTGTAAGAAGTCAAGTAAAAAAGGGCCTTTTTTTATAAAAATGCTGGGATTTTATTGTGCTCATATCTATATAAATAAAAGCAATTTATGTTTGGATAACACGTATTTAGCCAGATAGCATCGATATGAAGAAGGGGATGGAGTTATCAAGTGACCAGGCAGCAGGACATCAGGTAATTAGTTGATTGGTTAATCAGCGAATCCCAATAAAAAAGATTCCCTTCGACAAACTCAGGGCATTCGGGACGAGTTAGTTAATTGGTGAGTTGGTGAGTGAATGCTGGATACTTCCGCCTTCGCTGAAGCTACGGCAGACCTGTCGCGACGTATCTGCGACATGGCGGGCAAGTGATGCTGGATGCTCGATAGGGGGGATTTTGGCGTTGACAAGCCGATGTTGATTGTCAATAATCACGAATCGGTTATTGGCCGAAGTGGCGGAACTGGCAGACGCGCAGGATTCAAAATCCTGTCCTGGCAACAGGGTGAGGGTTCGACTCCCTCCTTCGGCAATTATTTTGTAGCGCGTATGCCGTATCTCGTAAAAATATAAATGGTAAACAATACAATAACGAGGCAGGAAAAAGAGGATTTTCGCAACGGCTGGAAGTCGGCGATACTGATAGCATTTCTGATAATGTGCATATATCTGTTTATGAGTACGCGCACGACCCTGTGGGACCGCGATGAGCCGCGGTTTACACGGGCTACGGTGGAGATGATAGAGTCGGGCAATTACCTCGTTCCCACTTTCAACGGACAAATGTGGGCCGACAAGCCAATATTGTTTTACTGGTTTATGTCTGTTGCGATTCGGCTGTTTGGGCCAACGGAGTTTGCCTGCCGTTTCTGGGGAGGTGTTGGAACCGCAGTTACGTGCCTGCTTACATTCTTCATCGGGCAACGTCTTTTAGGGGGAAAATCAGGTTTGTGGGCCATGGTTATTCTGGCCTCAACATTGATGATGATTGGTGTCGGCACAATGGCGACCATAGATGCGATGTTGCTGCCGTTCATAGTAGCTGTAATGGCGATTTTTGTTCGAACGGCTATTTCCGGAAATCGTATATCGCACATAATTCTCGCAGGCATCGCTCTCGGAGCCGGTATGCTTGCCAAAGGACCGATGGGCCTACAGCCCCTTGTAGTAATAGCAGTAACCTTGTGGCTTGGCCGTAAAACCGGGCTGGGAGTTAAACGATTTGTCTGGCAGTTGGGGCCTGCCTTAATCATAGGATGTTTGATATTTCTGGCGTGGGCAATACCGGCCAACAACGCCACGAATGGAGAGTTTTTTCGTGTCTTTATCGGCAGGCACGTACTCACCCGGGCAATTAAACCGATGGAACAACACGGAGGAAACTTTCTGCTGTATTTACCGTACTATCTGGTTGTTATCATAGGGGGTTTTTGCCCGTGGACACTGCACCTTCCCGGAGCTATTTCGGCAGTGCTTGGAGGACGGGTGGGGAGGCGAGAAAGTCGAATACTGCTTATCAGCTGGGTTGTCTCGATATTCATTTTGATGACGCTGGCGGCGACAAAATTACCTCATTACATATTATTTACCTGGCCAGCAATGGCGCTTATGGTTGGAGGGACGATTGTTGCAGCGCAGCAAGAAGTTTTAACTGAGCGAGACAGAATCTGGCTGCGGCGAGGCGTGTGGTTTTTTGGTCCATTTGCACTTTTGACAGCGCTGGTCTTGATGATTGGGCCCTGGTTTGTTAAAATCCCCGGCTTGCGCTGGTCCGGCCTGGCATCTGGTATAGCGATGTTAGTTATGGCAATTATTGCAATCCGTCATCAGCGGGCCGACAGGCCGCAGGCCAGTGCCGTTATTTTGCTTATCGGTATGTTTGTTTTCGAGATTCCGGTCTTGTTCGGTGTCCTGCCGGCAATAGAGCAGATAAAAGTAACTCCTTCCATTGCGCAGGCCGTCAAGGCCAAAACCGGCAAAGAAATACCTGTAGCAACGTATAAATTTGGAGAACCAACGCTGAATTTTTATATTGGCCGGCAAATTGAGCCGCTTGGCGACAAAGAGGCGGTTATTTCGTGGTCCCGGCAGGCAGGAGAGGGAGTGTTGATAATACCCAAAGATAAACTCGATGATATTCAGGAAAGTTATGGAAATTTGCCTTTGGAGGAAATCGCATCGAAAAAAGGATTTAACTACTCAAAAGGCAAAATAGTTGAAGTAATAGCTTTAATTCGCAATGCGAGGAAGTAATGAAGGAAGAAGAAATACCCCAATCACGTCTGCGCCGGATAAATTTGACGATACTGATTTCTATTGCCGCCCTGAGTGTGATTGGTTTACTCAGTTTTTTCTTAATTGATGGGCGAGTTTTTTCCTGGCTTTGTAACCATCCCCATCCGTGGATAGGTGGTAACTGGTTGAAAGTAATCAAGGGATTCGGCAGGGCATGGCTACCAGTTTGGCTGTTTTTTAACTGGATATGTGCCACCAGCCGACAGCGACCGGCCCTGGTTGGGCTGTTGGCCCTTATACTGGTTTCCCCAATGGTAACCTCGCTGAAAGTTCTGGTACATAGACCACGGCCAAAGGAAGTCCTGGTTGCTTCTACGCAAGCAGCCGAAGCGAAAGACGGTAACAAGAAATGGTGGGCGCACAACCTGTCGTTTCCATCCGGTGACGTGGCGGTCGCATTCGCGGCAGCAACATCTTTGGCGATATTTGTCAGCCGGCCCTGGATGCTGTTATTCTTCACCATCGCAGGGGTTGTCAGCGTTCTGAGGGTGGCTGTGTTAGCGCATTACCCCTCAGATGTTTGCGGCGGAGCGATAATAGGAATTTTTACATCGTGGCTCGCCTTACAAATAATCGTGCGGTGGCTATCCGGATTTAAGTTTAGGCGCGGCCACGCCGCTGCGGGCGCGATTATCGTGCCAATCGCATTCGGTGTAGTTGAAGGAACTGATAAATTGCTGTTTTGGCTGAAGGCATACGGGGTTCTGGTCGCAATCATTTACCTTGTTAATGCGGGTACATGGTCGAAGCGGCTGCGAAGACGCATAGAGGACAGATGACGGACGATAGACCCGCCACACAGACGGAGGGGTAAGTGGCGGACAAGTTTCGCAGGAAGGACGTTGCGAAGAACTACTTTGCTACGAAGGGTGAAAGTTCTCGGAGACGGTTGATGATTGGCGGCAACTTTTCGATGGTGAAGTCCACTTCCTGCTCGGTGTTGTATCTCGATAAGCTGAAACGAATCGAGCCGTGAGCAGCAGTGAAAGGTACACCCATTGCACGCAAGACGTGGCTCGGCTCTAATGAGCCGGAAGTGCAGGCAGAACCGCTGGAGGCACAGATGCCGAATTTGTCCAGCATCAGCAAAATCGCCTCGCCCTCGATAAACTCGAAACTTATATTAGTAGTATTTGGCAGACGATTTTCGTTATCACCATTTAGATGGGAATCGGGACACTTTTCCAAAATGGTGTTTTCAAGTTTGTCCCGCAGGTATTTGACTTTGTTATTTTCCTCCTCTAAATTCTGTCCGACTAATTCGCATGCCTTTCCAAGGCCAACGATGCCGGGGACATTTTCGGTACCGGCCCTTCGGCCTGCTTCCTGATGGCCGCCCTGCATAAAGGGTGCCAGACGCGTTCCCTTTTTGACGTAAAGCACCCCAATGCCTTTCGGTCCGTGCAGTTTATGGCCTGAGAGACTGAGTAAATCGATATTACTTTTCGACAGATTCAAGGGAATTTTGCCGACGGCCTGTACCGCATCGGTATGAAATACCACGTCCTTATCGGTTACCATTTCAACGATTTTGTCGATTGGGAAAATTACGCCCGTTTCATTATTAGCGTACATTATCGAAACAATAGCGGTGTCATCATCGAGGTGCTCTTCAAGCTCGGCTAAATCGAGCCGGCCGGGTTTGTTGACGGACAATTCGACAACCGTGTAGCCGTGATTTTCCAAGTCGCGACAGACCGAAAGCACAGCAGGATGCTCAACGCGGGTGGTTATGACTTTGCGTCTATCCGGATAGGCAGCAAGTGTGCCTTTTATTGCGGCATTGTCAGATTCGGTGCCGCAACTTGTAAAGATAATCTCTGCTGGTTCGCAACCAAGCAGGGCAGCAACCTGCTCACGGGCTTTGCGGATTCTGTGAGAGATTTGTCCGCCGAAGGTGTGCATACTGGAAGGATTGCCGTAAAGCTTGCAAAACAACGGATTCATCTCGTCCAAGACTTCTTCGGCAACCTTCGTAGTGGCATTATTGTCAAAATATATGGTGTTCATATTATTCTCTGTGATTATGGGGCTGGTTAGCCGAATCTTTGTCTTCTTCGACGAAAAGGTCTTTGGAGACAAACTCCCTTAGCTTTGCTTCGACGACGTCCTTCATTGTAAACTCTGTCAGCCGACATTGAGCGCACATACCTCGAAAGGCAACAATAACCTTGTTACCTTCAACATCTATCAGCTCGATATTGCCGCCATGAGCGCGAAGGGCAGGGCGAATCTGCTCATTGATTGTCTGCTGAATCAACTGAATCTTTTGAATGTTTTTGAGCCTGCCACCTATGCGAGGTGCAGGTGGAGTTATTTCCTTAATTTTATCACCATGGATTTTTTCAATTAGCTTTTCAATCTCGCCCTGGCAGCCGCCACAGCCACCGCCTGCTTTGCAGTAATTTGTTACCTGCTCCACCGTTGTCAGATTGTTTTCTCGTACAACGCGTTCTATTTCCTTATCGGTTACGCCGAAACAGGTGCAGACGATGTTGCCCTGGAGCTCGTGCTTTTTCTTTCCGCCTGTTCGGTGATTTTCAATTGCGGCTTCGAGGGCTTCTCTTCCCATAACTGAACAGTGCATTTTCTGCTCAGGAAGACCGCCGAGATAATCGGCAATATCCTTGTTGGTTATTTTGGCAGCCTCTTGTAGTGTCAAACCCTTTATCATCTCAGTCAGAACCGATGATGTTGCGATTGCACTGGCACAGCCGAAGGTCTTGAACTTTGCATCGACGATTTTGCCGTTTTTATCGAGCTTGAAGGTGAGCTTCAAGGCATCGCCACAAGCAAGTGAACCAACCTCGCCGATACCATCGGCATCTTCAATCTCGCCGACGTTTCGCGGATTGAAAAAATGGTCTTTAACCTTGTCTGTATAATCCCACATAGTTTTTACCTCTGACTTACTCTCAAGGCATTTTCGAAGTCGGCTATTATATCATCGATGTGCTCGGTTCCAACGGAAACACGAATATAATCATTCGTTACGCCTGCCGCAAGCTGTTCTTTTTCGGTCAACTGCTGATGTGTCGTACTGGCTGGGTGAATTACCAAAGTCTTGCTGTCACCGATATTTGCGAGGTGACTGGCTAATTTGACACTATTTATAAACTTGATACCTGCCTGTCTGCCGCCTTTGATACCGAAGCCGAGGATTGCACCCTGGCCGTTTGGCAAATACTTTTTGGCCAGCTCATAATCAGGGTGGGATTGAAGGCCGGGATGATTGACCCAGCTAACCTCCGGTCTGTTCTGGAGCCATTGTGCGAGCTTGAGAGCATTTTCACTATGGCGAGGCATACGCAAGTGTAGTGTCTCGATACCCTGCAAAAACAGAAAAGCGTTAAACGGCGACATACAGGAGCCCATATCGCGCAAAAACTGCGTCCTTGCCTTGATGATATATGCCAACTCACCGAAGGACTCGACATATTTGATGCCATGATAACTTGGGTCCGGCTCGGTCAATTCAGGATACCTGCCATTAGTCCAGTCGAATTTGCCGGAGTCAACGATAACACCGCCAATGCTCGTGCCGTGGCCGCCAATGAACTTCGTACAGCTATGAACCACAATATCAATGCCGTATTCTATCGGTCTGAATAGTATGGGCGTCGCAACGGTATTGTCACAAATAACCGGCATACCATTATCGTGAGCAATCTTAGCTATTTCTTCATACTGTAAAATATCATTCTTGGGGTTACCAATAGTCTCGATATAAATCAGGCGGGTGTTATCTTTAATAGCGGCAGCGAAATTCTCGGGCTTTTTCGGGTCAACAAAGGTTACCTCGATACCCAGCTTGGCAAAAGTCTGGCTGAATAAAGTTACTGTCCCGCCGTAAAGCGAGCTTGAAGAAACAATGTGCCCGCCGGCACCACAAATGTTAAAGATACTCACATAGATAGCTGATTGTCCTGAGCTCAATGCCAGGCCGCCAACACCACCTTCCAGAGCAGCCAACCGTTTTTCGAGCACATCTGTCGTCGGATTCATCAATCGCGTGTAAATGTTGCCAAGTTCTTTCAGGGCGAATAAATTTGCTGCGTGCTCAGTGTCTTTGAAACAATAACTGGTCGTTTGATAAATCGGCACAGCCCTGCTTAGTGTATCGGAATCCGGCTGCTGACCTGCATGCAAGGCCAGTGTCTCCAAATGATATTTAATATTTTCATTCATAGCTCATTCCCTGCTCGTTACGTAAATTACCTGCTCGGCGAAAAGATTGGGCGCAAATCTTACCGGGCTAAGACGTGTTTTAACTAACGGAATCTTTCTTTCCACTTTAATCCCCAGCTTTTCGCAGAATTTATTGAAATCCTTTAATGACAAACAATGTATATTAGGCGTATTGTGCCAGTCAAAAGGCAGTTGCTTAGTTACAGGGGCGATGCCTGCGAAAAATAACTGTGCTCTGCACCGCCAGTGAGCAAAGTTTGGGAAACTGACAATCACTTTTTTGCCTACCCTCAGCAACTCAGTGAGGACCTTCTCAGGATTTTTTAATGTCTGCACCGTTTGTGACAGAATCACATAGTCGAAGCTATTGTCAGAGTAAAACCCGAGCCCATCTTCGATATCCTGCTGGATAACCGGCAGCCGTTGGCAAATACAATCCAGCACAAGCTCCTGGTCAAGCTCGATACCCGTACCCTTTATGTTTTTGTCACGCACAAGATTCACCAGCAGCCGGCCGTCACCGCAGCCGACGTCAAGCACGGAGCTGTTCGGCTCAATTAGAGATTCTATCAGCTCATAATCTACACGCGCTCTGTGCGCCTGCTCAAATTTGCCGAGCTGCCGCATACTTCGTGCATAACATGAGCATGGCTGCTGGTCTGCCTCCGGCTTATAGGTTGCCTGTAAAAAGCAGCAAATGAATCTGCCGAGAATTTGCGGCTCTAATAAAAACGCATCGTGGCCATACGGTGAGGCGATATCACAGTAGCTGACGTCCTTGTTAGCAGCAGCAAGGGCATCGACCATCGCCTTGGATTGTGCGGGCGTAAAGAGCCAGTCGCTTGCGAAACTAATCACCAGAAATCTGCATTTGACATTGGCAAAGGCCTCGTTTAGAGAGCCGTAGTCTTTTATCAGGTCAAAATAGTCCGCCGCTTTTGTTATGTAAAGATAACTATTGGCGTCAAATCTTTCGACGAATCTTTGGCCTTGATGGTCGAGGTATGTCTCAACGGTAAACTCAGAGTTGAAATCGTAACTATAGCTTCCGGCCTTCGCAGCCGCTTCGGCGGAGTATGCTTTGGCACTTCGTAACTGCCGGCCGAATTTCCTGCGCATACCCTGCTCCGACAGATAAGTTATGTGCCCAATCATCCGGGCGATGCTCAGGCCTCTGTCAGGTCTTTTATCATCGCTATACTGTCCACCGGTAAAATTCGGGTCCGCCAGTATTGCGTTTCGGCCTACCGTGTCAAAAGCAATCGACTGAGCTCCAAGATGCGTGGTAGCGGCGATTGGTATCGCGGCTTTAACAAAGTCAGGATACTGAATTGCCCACTGCAAGACCTGCATACCGCCAATCGAGCCACCAATAACAGCCAAAAGCTGCTTTATCCCAAGCTTATCCATCAATAACTTCTGAACTTTAACCATGTCGCCAACGGTTATAATGGGAAAGTCCAGGCCATACGGCCTGCCTGTGGCAGGATTGGTTGAACCTGGTCCCGTGGTACCGCTGCAGCCGCCTAAAAAGTTTGAGCAAATAACGAAATACTTATTTGTGTCGATACCCTTGCCCGGCCCAACCATAATGTCCCACCAACCCGGTTTTTTATCATCAGGACTATTCAGGCCGGCGACGTGAGCATTGCCGCTGAGAGCGTGACAAATCAAAATAACATTATCAGAAGCTTCGTTGAGCTTACCGTACGTCTCATAGGCCACGTCAACAGGAGCCAATCTCTTACCACAGGCCAGCTCTAACGGCGCATCCTGTTCGATGACTCGTATAATCTGAGTCTGCACAACACCAACCCCGTTAGAAATCTCACCTTTTTTGCCGGCAGATTCCGGCCCTGTAGAATCTCTAACGGGGCCAACCGAATTTTCTCTAATATCCGCCATTGCTCTTCTGTAGAATTTCTAACGGGGTAAAACGTCAATCATTCTGTCGAGTGATTTTTTTGCTTTTATTCTTATATCTTCCGGTACTGTAACTTTAAATTGCATATTCTCCAGTGAGGCGGTGACCTTGTCCAAGGTAATCTTTTTCATATTTGGGCAAATGGCCCTATTGGTGGCTGGGAAAAATTCGGCATCGGGTTTTAGCTTCCTCAAGGCGTGAATCATTCCAACTTCGGTAGCGACGATGTATTGTTTTGCCGTTGCTTTGGCGACGAATTTTAACATCTGGCCGGTACTGAGAATCTCCTCGCAAAGCTCCCTGACCGGTTCGGTACACTCCGGATGAGCCATAACAACTGCATCGGGGTATTTCGCCTTTGCGTTCTCAATGTCATCCACAGTTATCGCAACGTGCACATGACAATAGCCGGGCCAAAGGATGATGTCCCTGCCGGTTCTTTCGGCTACAAATTTACCGAGATGCCGGTCGGGGACAAAAATAATCTGTTTATCGGCAGGCAAAGAGCCGACTAATTCGACGGCGTTGGCGCTGGTGCAACAATAATCACTTTCGGCCTTGACCTCAGCGGGACTATTTACATAACAGACGACCAGCGCATCGGGATGTTTCTGCTTCAATTCGCGTAACTGCTGAGCGGTAATCATATCAGCAAGGGGACAGCCGGCAAATCTGTCGGGCAAAAGCACGGTTTTTTCGGGCGAGAGAATAGCGGCAGTTTCGGCCATAAACCTTACGCCACAAAATACAATCACTTCGGCATCGGTTTCTGCTGCCTGCACGCTCAGAGCGAGAGAGTCACCAGTAAAATCGGCGAGGTCCTGAATCTCGGCGGACTGATAGTTGTGGGCGAGAATTACAGCCCTGCGTTCGGCCTTTAGTCGTTTAATTTTCTCAAGTAATTTTTTGTCCAAAGTAAATCTCTCAAATAATAAACAACCCCCCGACCACCCATCCTTCGCTAATGCTACGGAGGGCAAGCAGGGGTCGGGGCTAAACGACCCCCAGGGTAACCCCGGGGGCTAAATATTTTTGTGTTTTGTGTAAACTAAATCCGGATTCGGGGTTGCAACGGTAACGCCAGGCGGTACCGTTTCTTTAATCCAGACGTTACCGCCGATTACAGCGCCTTTTCCAATGGTTATATCGCCCAGTATGGTTGCTTCGGCGTAGATAGTAACATTATCTTCTATCGTTGGATGTCGTTTGCCACCTTTTATTATCCTTCCGCGTTCATCCTTCGGAAAACTAAGGGCACCAAGGGTAGTACCCTGATAAAGTTTCACATTGTCACCAATAATTGTAGTTTCGCCCACCACGACACCGGTACCATGGTCGATAAAAAAGTTTTTTCCTATCGTTGCGCCCGGGTGAATATCAATTCCGGTTTTTGCGTGTGCGCACTCGGTCATTATCCTTGGGATTAACGGCACGTCTTTTAGATACAATTCGTGGGCTATGCGATACGTTGCAATCGCTATAATGCAGGGGTAACTAATCACGATTTCCTCATAAGACTTTGCAGCGGGGTCGCCATCGAAGGCGGCACCTACGTCGCCCTTTAGCAGCTCTCTAATTTTAGGAAGCTGGGCCAACAGATGCTGGGTAGCATCTTCGGCCATTTTTTTGCAGTCACCTGTGTCGCATTTGTCCATTCTGCAGCGATACCTGTAGGCCCGCTCTATCTGCTCGGTGAGCTCTGTGTAAATATGGTATAGAATATCAATAACAATGAAATTTAAATTCGATTTTGTAACGGTTCTCTTGCCTGTATAACCCGGGAAAAGAATTTCTGTGAGTAAATCAAGGATTTCCAAAATCTTGTCCCGCACAGGCAGATTAGAAACGTCGATAAAATTTATGCCGGTATCACCTTCGTAAGTCTGGGCAATTTGGCTGACCAGCTTTTCAATCGCCTGGTTTGTTGACCTGCTTTTTGGCATATTTAAACTCCTCTGAAAGAATAATCTATAATCAATCGAACATTTCTGTGGAGATGTATCTTTCTCCCGTATCAGGCAGAATAGTGACAATTATTTTGCCCTGGTTTTCGAGCTGGTGCGAGAGCTGTATCGCCGCTGCCATTGCAGCACCAGAACTTATGCCGGCCAGTATTGCCTCTTTGGCCGCTAATTGTTTTGCAGTTTCTATAGCGTCTTTGTTTGAGACCTGGATAACTTCATCTATTATCTCGACATTCAAGACACTCGGCACAAATCCGGCACCGATACCTTGTATCTTATGTGGGCCCGGCTTGCCGCCTGAAAGCACCGGCGAATCTTTCGGCTCAACGGCTATTACCTTAAGGTCATTATTGCGTTGTTTTAACACCTCACCGCAACCGGTCAGGGTTCCCCCTGTGCCGACACCACAAACAAAGATGTCAAGCTTACCATCAGTGTCCGACCAAATTTCTTCAGCAGTTGTCTCTCTGTGAATTTGCGGGTTTGCAGGGTTGTTAAACTGCTGAGGCATAAAGGGATTTGGGTTCTTTGCTACGAGCTCTTCGGCTTTTTCTATCGCTCCAGGCATACCTTGCTCAGCGGGGGTCAGCACAATCTCTGCACCAAATAATTTTAACAGTTTCCTCCTCTCGATGCTCATTGATTCCGGCATAGTCAGCATTAATCGGTATCCCCTCGCAGCGCATACAAATGCAAGACCAATGCCGGTATTGCCGCTTGTCGGCTCGATTATGACCGTATCCGGTTTTATCAGCCCTTTCTCCTCGGCCGCCTGTATCATTGATAAAGCGATTCTGTCCTTGATACTGCCGCAGGGATTATATGATTCAAGCTTTGCGAGAATAGTTGCCTTGTCCGAGCCGAGCTTATTGATACGCACCAATGGTGTAAAACCAACCGCAGTAGTAATATCCTCAAATATGGCACTCATAATTTGACCTCACCTAAGCAACCCCAAGGATAAACCTGGGGGCTTATAGTACTATATTTGATAATCCAAGCTTCGATTATCTTTTGCCTTATCAACCAAATCCTGCAGCGTTACAGACTGCAGGACACTTCTAACGGCCTGCTGCACCTGCACCCAGAGCTGTCTGACCATACAATCAACATGACGAGCACAGTAATTATCGTCTTCGACACATTCGACGGTGGTTACAGTTCCCTCTAAGCAATCGAAAACATCGCTAAGTTTAATCTGATCTGGAGCTTTGGCAAGTATATATCCGCCTCTGGGGCCTCTAATACTTCTAATAAAATTCCCGGATTTCAGCATTGCCATTATCTGCTCAAGATATTTCAGGGATATATCCTGGCGTCCGGCAATGATTTTGAGCTGCAAAGGGCCATTCTGGTAGTTTTGAGCCAGCTCTAAGACCGCCCTGATTCCATATCTGGTTCGAGTTGAAATCTTCATAACACAATTCCTATTTTTCCTATTATATTAGTAGTATATTATACGGATTTAGCAAGCACAAGTTCAAAAAAGTGGAAAATTAGCTAAAAAATTCAAGAAATCTCGTAATTTTCCCATTGTTTTCCGTTAATAATGCACAATCAAAGCACCAATTCTAAAAGGAGTATTTAATAGCAACCGTAAAAGGCAATTCACTTGACAAGTTAATAAAACGCTTCTAAAATATAAAGAGTGAGAATTTCGATTTTTTCAAAAGGGGTGCTAGGGATGGCAAAAGGTCCCGCGAAAAAAGTCGTTTTTATTTCCTCTTTTCCGCCAAGAAAATGCGGGATTGCGACTTTTGCATCGGACCTTATTAAAAATGCTGTGTCGGCTGCCAAGGGTGAGCTTGAACCGCTGGTAGTTGCAATGCGGTCAGATAACGAGCTGAAATACGCTGAGCCGGTCAAGTTCGAAATCCGCCAAAATGTTAAAAGCGATTATATTTGCGCGGCTGATTATATCAACTTCAGCCATGTTGACCTGGTTTGTGCACAGCACGAGTTTGGTCTGTTCGGCGGCGAAGCCGGCGCCTATTTGAGCTTATTGCTCAACAGACTAAAAGCGCCAGTCATAACAACTCTCCATACAGTCCTTAGTGACCCTGGTGATGCTTACCACAAATCATTAGTAGAGGTCTGCAACGCCTCCTATAAAGTAATCACTATGAATGAGCGCGGCGTTAGTATGCTGCGTGATATTTACGGCATATCCGGGAAAAAAGTGGAACTGATTGCCCATGGCATACCGGATTTGCCCTTCGTTGACAGCAGCTACTACAAGCATAAATTCGGAATGGAGGGTCGAAAAACGATTCTGACGTTCGGCCTGCTTAATAGAAACAAAGGCATAGAGGTCATGCTCAAGGCGATGCCAACCATAATCGAGGCCGACCCAACAGTTCTATACATAGTCCTGGGCATGAGCCACCCAATCGTATTGAAACAAGAGGGAGAATCATATAGATTCAAGCTCCAACATATAGTAAAAGACCTTGGTTTGCAGGAGCATGTGATTTTCCACAACAGATTCGTGAAAGACGAGGAACTTCACAACTTTTTGTGTGCAGCGGACATTTATACGACGCCCTATCTCCACAAAGAACAACTGACCAGCGGCACATTGTCCTTTGCCGTCGGCACAGGTAAAGCGGTAGTTTCTACGCCCTACTGGGCGGCGATGGAGCTATTGGCTGACGGGCGAGGAAAACTGGTGCCATTCGGTGATTCCAAACAAATGGCAGAAGCGATAATCGAAATACTCCAGGATGATTCGCTGTATTATTCGCTTCGTAGGCGGGCATACGACTATGGCAGAGATAGAACCTGGCCCAAGATAGGTCAGGCATACTGGAAGCTATTTAGCGCAAAACACTTGCCGGTTTACATTACTGCCAAACTCCCACTATCAGCAACCGAGACAATATCAAGCATTGAAGTGCCTGAGCCGTCACTGGCCCATTTGCAAAAGCTGACCGATGACACGGGACTACTGCAGCATGCCACATTTACCATACCAAATCGCAAACACGGCTACACAACAGACGATAATGCCAGAGCTGTAATCGCGATGACGAAGTATTACACACAGTATCCTGAGCCGGAGGCGCTGCATCTTCTCGATATTTATCTTTCTTTCGTTATGCATGCACAAAATAGTGATGGTACATTTAGGAACTTTATGAATTACGACAGAAGCTGGCAGGACAAAGAACCGGAAAGCAGCTGTCTTGGCAGATCTCTGTGGGCGTTCGGGACAGTAATGGCTAAACCACCTGCCGAAGCATATTTATCGATAATCAAAGACCACTTCGATAATTCAGTCAAACACGTACAGAAGCTTCATCCGAGAGATATGGCATATTCCATACTGGGTATGGTCGAATATTTAAGACAATTTCCCGGTGCCAGTGACATCAAGCGCGAGATGGAAATAGCAACAGACAATCTTGTAACACAATGCGAAGAGAACAGTTACCCTGACTGGCATTGGTTTGAGGATATCTTAACTTATGAAAATGCTGTTTTACCGCATGCACTTTTTGTTGCGGGTATGGCATTCGACAATAAAAAGTATCTTGAAGTTGCAGAAAAAACGTGTGTGTTTTTGCTTAAAAACACCTTCAATGGGGACCATTTCAGCTTTATCGGCTGTAATGGATGGTATGAGAGAGGCAAGATGAAAGCCCAGTTTGACCAACAACCGATAGAGGCAGCAAGCACAGTAATGATGCTAAGGGCTGCTTATGATGCCACCGAAAGCAGCAAATATTTGAAACTTCAACGAAAGGCCTTTGACTGGTTCCTCGGCAAAAACGGTTTGAATATGCCCTTATACGACTTTAAAACCAAAGGATGCTGCGACGGTCTTATGAGCGGGGGAGTTAATGCCAATCAGGGTGCAGAGAGCACGCTATGCTTTTTACTGAGCCTTTTGGCCATAGTAGAAAGTTATACGCTAATCGACAAGGTCGAGAGCAGTCAGCAGGTGCAAATTGCAGAGCAGACAAGCAAAGAACAGGTGCCAATTAAAAGCATATCTGTTAAAACCTAACCTAAGAAGGACGCGGTCGAAGAACCCGCCTAAAAAACAGCTTGGATGAAAGTTGGAAGCTTTAACGTCAACTCCTTACGCGCTCGGTTGCCCGTTGTGATTGCGTGGCTCGAAGAACAACAGCCGGATGTACTTGCCGTTCAGGAAACCAAGGTTCAGGATGTTGATTTCCCGGCTGATGCGTTTAGCGACAGCGGGTATAAATATGTTTTCAAAGGCCAAAAAAGCTATAACGGCGTAGCAATTTTCAGCAGAAATCAAATCACAAACGTTAAATTCGGCTTCGAGGACGAGCCCAAAGATGAAGCCCGTCTAATAAGAGCGGAGATAAACCCCGTTAGAAAGCTCGGGCGGGGGTCAACAGGACGGACTTCGGCAAGCTCAGTCGAGCCGAGCTTTCTTTCTAACGGGGTAAACGGCGTTTCGATTGTCAATACATATATCCCGCAGGGTTACCTGCCTGAGTCCGAAAAGTTCGAATACAAACTAAACTGGTTCGACCGTCTGGGCCGATACTTCAATAAGAATTTCAAACCCACTGAGCCAGTTCTCTGGTTAGGTGATTTTAATATCGCACCGGAACCAATAGATGTTTACGACCCCGAAGGATTATCAGGGCACGTCTGTTATCATCCGGAGGTTCATAAAAGATTGAGCGAGGTTATGCGATGGGGATTTGTGGATGTGTTCAGGATGCACTGCAAAGAGCCGGGTCAATATACGTTCTGGGACTACAGATTGAGAAATACATTCAAGCGGAATCTCGGCTGGCGGTTAGACCATATAATGGCCACACAGCCGCTGGCAAAAAAGTGCACTGCCTGTTATATAGACAAAGAACCACGTGCTAAAGAAAAACCGAGCGACCACACGCCTATTATCGCAGAATTCGACTTGTAAAGTTTCTCCTTTTGGAGCAGATTTTGTTACGTTTTTAGCGACGGCATACAAGCCCGGCTATTTCAAGAATCCGCCACGGCGGACAAGTCAGTTACTCTCTATCTATTTTCTTGATTGCGTTGTCGGCTTCTTTGCGAACATCTTCATTCGAATCTTCCACCCTTGCTTTTTCGAGGGCAGGCAGGGCTTGCGTGTTTTTTACTTCTCCGAATACCCGTGCGACCTGTTTTCGCAATTCCGGGTCAGGGTCTGAAAGTAGAACATTCTCGAGGGCCTTTCTGATTTTGTCATCAAAAGAAAATTCCGCCAAATTTTCTATAGCTTCCAGTCGCTGCCATTTGTTTCCCCACGCGAGCCTATCGAGAAGTAGGTCTGTGCTTCCATCGTATCTTGGCTGTACAACGATTACTCGTTTCTCAATTACTTTGGGCGTTGTGGTAACAACATAATAAGGCTCTGTGCGATAGTAGAATCCTGAGCCGACAACTATTGTATTGATGCGAGGACGATAGTATTGCGAACGCCAGCTGCTGCCAACCGGTCTAAAATTACGGTTACGATGAGGGAAGCTGTTTGAACGCCGTCTGTTATCGGGGCGGTAACTACGACGGGAATATTGATGACCGCTGCCAAAGCTTACAGATATGCTGGTGCGCGCCAAAGCCATGTCTGGCAGCCAAATAAGGGAACATAATACTGCTATTTGAACTAATCTAAATCTTAGCGTTTTCATTTTTGTCTCTCCTTAAATTGTGTTCTGCCTGATTTTTGCTATGAAAGAACTAAAGTCGACATTATTGTTCAGTGTCATATCCGGCCGGTTTTTCATAGATTCAGACGCTCTTGAGAGAGCTTTTATTGCAAGGTGCCAATGAAAAAAATGTATCCTAAAAGAGCAGTCAATGTTAGAAGTCAACGAAATGAACGATTGCGTGCTTTAGTGAACACCCAGGCATACTGACTTCGGCGAGGTGAGCGCCCTGACGAGTGTCGAATTTTCCCGGCAGCAAGAATGCTTCGAGTGGTTGTCAATATTAACTACGATTTTTTCAATAATGGTAAATCACCGCTAATCAAAGCCAGTTTTTTTCTTCTTGTCCAACCTTTTAACTGCGCCTCTCGCTTAAGCGCATCATTCCTAACAGGAAACTTTTCGTGATAAAGCAACCTTTGCACGCCAAATCTATTTGTGAAACGGCCGCCTTGACCGCTTTTATGCCGTTGGAATCTTCTTTCTACGTTATCCGTTACCCCCGTATAAAATCGGCCATCAGAGCATTCGATAATATAGACAAGCCACATAATTGCGTTATCCTTCGACTCGGCTTCTACTCACTCGCTTATGCTCTTTGACTTGGTTCGGCTTCGCTCACCACAGGTCGCTTAGAGCAGGCTCGTTCGTTCAGCCTCGCTCAGGATGATTCGACTATCTACTTGTAGATAGTCGAATCACTGGGGAACAAGGATTCGAACCTTGACTAACTGATCCAGAGTCAGTCGTGCTACCATTACACTATTCCCCAAAAAAATCGTGCTGCGTATATCGTATCGCGTATTGCGTTAGCTAACTAACAAAGCCAAAATGTTTAATCAGCTTCCAGCCGGCGGGCAGAAGTATCGCAGCGAGGATTGTCTTTAAGATATCGCCGATGATAAAGGGGTATAAACCAACGGCCAGCACGGTTCTGTTTATACCCATTAAAAAAGATAACCAAAGCAGGCCAAAAGCGTAAATCACTATATTTCCCAAAAGCATTGCCGAAATCGTGGTTCCGACTCTGCGGTCCCATCCCTTTTCAGCCAGCAGTCCCACAATGCAGGTAGCGGCAACGAAACCAATCAGATAACCGCCGGTCGGGCTGATTAGTACGGCAAAACCGCCTCGGGCGTGTGCGAATACAGGCAGGCCTGCAATGCCTTCGAGTATATAGGTCAACACGCACAGACCGCCTCGCCATGGGCCAAGAAGTGCCCCCAACATCAAGACAGCGAATGTCTGGCCTGTAATAGGAACGGGCCAGCCGACTGCGAGTTGGGCGCAGATTGCAATGACGAAAGAGCCGGCGATAATCAACACAATATCATACAAAACAGCCCGGCTTTTTTCGTAAGGCCGTAAGAGGTCAGCTACAGTTGCATTTGCCAACATATCCACTCCAAAAAAAAACAAAAAACATCAGTTACAGACATAAAAATTTGTTGTGCGGTGATTATATCTGAAAGTTTTTGAATGTCAATTGTCTTGCTGAAGGGGTTTGCCTATTATTCCACTTTCAGTGTTTTCGAGCAGTTTTACTTTGAGCAGGTCGTTTTGTTTCGGTTTTTTTTGCGATTTCTCAAGATAGACCATAAAATATCTCTCGCTTCTACCGCAGGCCCCGTTAGAAATATTCCCCTTTCTGAAAGCAGGTTCCGGCCCCACAGAGTTTCTAACGGGGCAGGGCATGCCGTTAGAATTTTCCATTAAAATTGTAGCGTTTTCGCCAAGAAATTGTTGCCGGAACTTGTTAGATAATTCCTCGTTCAAATCACGCAAAATTTTTGAACGCTCTTTTATAACTTTATTAGGCAGCTTGTCTTGCATAGCTGCTGCGGCGGTGCCTTTACGCAATGAAAAGCTGAAAATGTGCATTTTAGCAAAGCCAACGTCTTTTGCTAAATCGATGGTTTTCTCAAAGTCGGCATCAGTTTCACCAGGGAAACCAACGATTATATCGGTTGTTATGGCTGGTCTGTCGAGGCGAGATTTGACCAGCCGCACTTTCTCTCTAAATTCATCAGCAGTATATTGCCTGCACATCTTCTTCAGGACAGCGTTTGAGCCGGATTGCAACGATAAGTGCAGATGTGGCATAATGTTAGGGTGTTTGCAGAAGATATCGAGCAAGTGCGGCGTTACGTCGGCAGGCTCCAGTGAACTGAGACGAATCCTTGCAAGATTCGGTATTATTGCCATTTTATCGAGCAAATCTGCTAATTTTTCGTTCTGGTGATTAGGCCAGTTTTTTCTTCTGACGGTTTTTTGACCATAAGCACCGAGAAACACCCCAGTTATGACAATTTCCCTATGGCCGGCTTCAACAAGGGCTTGTGCCTCGTGGAGAACCATCTCTAAGGATTTGCTTTGGACAATAGGGCGTGTTTTGGGTACAATACAATAGCTGCAAAAACCATCGCAGCCATCCTGGACTTTTAGAAAAGCCCTGGTGTGGTTTTTAAAGCAGGTCAATTGCGGCAGTTCAGGTTGGGCTGCTAAGTTGTTTTCACAGTTAAGGTTAGAGCTTATAGATTGGCCGTTGACTATCTGGCTTAATGCAGAAGCAGTGGTTTTGCGATTTCTGATGATATAGATATTTTTATTTATGCCGTTTAGCTCGCCGATTTGTACGGTTGGCAAACAGCCAGAAACGACTATTACAGCGTCAGGATTTAGTCTCTGGGCTTTTCGGACATATTGCCGGCTTTTTGCTGAGGCAGTATGGGTTACGCAACAAGTGTTGATAACCACAAGATCGGGATTTTCAGGACTTTCAACAAGGGTAAGCTCGAATTGTTCGAGCAGCTGGCGAATCTGCTGGCTTTCATATTGATTGACCTTACAGCCAAGAGTAATTATGGAAAAAGTTTTCATAATATGATATAATCTATATTTGGATAAATAGATTTACAAGCTTAATAGAGACAAGTTTAGACCATAATTGGGAGGTTTGTTGTGGCGTCGACAAGCGGTGCAGTTTGGGCGGTAGATGTAGGCAATGACTCCCTTAAAGCATTGCGTTTAGCCATTGAGGGTGAGGTTGTTGCGGTAATCGGCTTCGACAATATCCCGCACGGTAAAGTTCTTACAGGGGCTGGTGTGAGGCCTGCGGAAAGAGATGAGCTGGTTGCGCTAAGTTTACGCAAGCTCGTAAGCAAACACAATTTAGGCAAAGACGATTTAATTGTTTCTGTGCCGAGCCAAAACAGCTTTGCGAGGTTTGTAAAGCTTCCTCCTGTGGAGAAGAAACGTATTCCAGAGATAGTCAATTTCGAAGCAGTACAGCAGATTCCTTTTGACATCGATGATGTACAGTGGGACTGGCAACTGATGACAGAAGAGGAGGGACCTGAAACCAAGGTTGGCATTTTTGCTATAAAGAATGAAGTTGTCAACTCGGTATTGGAACATTTCAGCAGAGAAAATCTTCAGGTTAAGTATGTCCAGATGACACCGATGGCTTTGTATAACTATTTGTTATACGACCGTCCTGATTTGCTCAAATCCGACAGCCAGGCTATCGTTGTTCTTAATATAGGAGCAGACAATACCGACCTTGTTGTCTGTACGAAGTCAACAGTCTGGCAAAGATGTATCCTTATAGGCGGTAATGCTTTCACGAAGGCGGTAGCAGATACATTCAAGCTTAATTTTGAAAAGGCGGAAAGATTAAAGCGCACGGCCCTAGTGAGTAAGTATGCCCGACAGATATTCCAGGCGATGAGGCCGACTTTCACAGATTTAGTTTCTGAAGTACAGCGTTCGCTCGGCTTTTACACGAGCTCCAACCCCAACACTAAGATAGTGAAGATTATAGCTCTGGGCGGAGGAGCAAAGCTTCGTGGGCTGCTGAAATATTTACAGCAGACGCTTCAAATACCGGTCGAAATGCCGGATACATTTAAAAGACTTGCTATGGGCGCTGGTGTCTCGCCGGCGAAATTCCACGAGAATGTCTGCGATTTCGGTATTGTATATGGTCTTGGTTTGCAGGGCTTAGGTCTGGGCAGAATAAGGAGCAATCTGCTTCCCGGCAGTATTGCCCGGTCAATGGCGTGGGCAGGTAAAAGTAAATATTTTATTGCTGCAGCGTCTGTTCTACTTTTAATTTCGCTTTTGAGCTTTGCGAGAACCGGTTTAGATAAAATCAGTTATGCGAGGAACAACCGAGTTCGACAAGAAACCAGCGTAATCATTAACGAAACCAAGCAGGCCCAGGAAAAGCTTGATGCCGAAGTACGCAAGGGTGCGGAATATGAAGCGATGATAAAAAAGGAGTTTGAGTCCTTTGCACATCGTGATGTGATACCATTATTGCAGCAGACCATATTCTCAGTCCTGCCGAGTGAGAAAAACAATCCTGAACAAAAAGAGCTTTATAGGGTCTTTGCCAGAGGTGATGTAAAAGGAGTGAAGAATTTTGAACGCAAGCAGCGAAAGCAAATATTTATAGTGGGTATGTCGATCCGCTTTACAAGTGATATTGAGACCGCGAAGTTTGGCGAAGTGGATTTACTTAAGAGAGACCGTCGCGGCGGAGAAGTTGATGAGGAAGCTTATATGAAAATGATGCAGGAAATGGGGGAGCGGCAGAGAACGATGGGCAGGAGTAGTGCACTCCAAAAGCTTCGCTCGTCGGCAAGTGGTGCGAAGGGCGGCGGTGCAAAAGAAAAGTATGGATTTGTAGTAACTATAACGGGATATAGCCCCTATGAAGACATAGCTGAACTGATGGATCCTCACGTGGTGGGAGATGACCAAAGCAAGTGGGGATTTATTACTCGACTGATGCACCTCGATGACATTGCCGATGACGGAAAGAGTCCGTTCAAGCTGTACGAGAGAACAAACTTTGATCATTTCAAGCTGCAAATACATGAAGTCGGTTTTGATAGTGAGATGCCTGTTGGGATAGGGCTTGCAGATGTCAGATATCAGCAGATGAAAGGGAAAAAGGGCGAAGAGAGAATTTTAATAGACCCGCTGACAAAAGAGATTATCAGCAAGGTTGCTGTGCTGGACTTTGAAGGAAAACCAGTGCTCGATGGGCTTACCGGCAAAGAGATTTATGAGGTCAATGACCGTTGGTTTGTATTAAATGCTAAATTTCTCTGGAAAGATGATGCCTCTAAAGCTTCTGAGGTCCCTGTAGCACCTGCCGAGAAATAAATCTCGTCAACCTATCTCCTCTGTTAGGCGTGCGGAATCGAGGCAACCGAGGCGTACTAACTAAGGAAAAGGTGGAGATTAACGGAGCTTTCGAGGATTGATTACTGAGGTTTTGAGGCTGACAGGCCGAGGTAGAGTAATGGCTCAGTAGAAATCACAGTGGATCAAGATAAAGTAAATTGGTGAGCACAAATGAATTTTTTTAAAATTCTTATTCAAAAGCTAAGTCTTTTTAAGAGTAGCTCGGCTCTGTTAGTACCCATTGTTATCGGGCTGGTTGGTGTACTTCTTTTAATACCTACCCAATTAATGAGCAGTAAGCTTAAAAAACAGATAAAAAGTGAAAGTGTTTCAAAAATAGATAGAAATATTCGGTCCCTGAATCGACAGGCCGTTTCCAGAGAGCAGTGGAAAAAGGAGCAAGAGCGTCAGCGGGGTTACGCAAGCGACGCCAATGGGATAGCACTTTTAGCGAAGCAAAGCACACAAAGAGAGCTGTTAAACTATAAAATATTCCCTGAGCCCGAAGCTAAATCACAATTCACCTTTGTGGAATTTGGCAAGCGATACTGCGCTGCGTTGGAGGCACTTGTTACCGGTATAAGTGCCCATGATTGTCCCACAGATGCCGAGTTGAATAGAGCTTTGGAGATCTCATCCGGGCGTTCCGGTCAGGGCAGTAGGTATCGGTCGACGGATCCATATACGAGGACAGAGCCTTCAATGAAGTTATCAGGGACATCATATAGGATGCGTAGTGAGATTGGTAATACTGTAGTGGATGAGATTTGCCGGGGGGCGGCGGAATCTGCTTCAGTTTATGCAAATCCGTTAGATTTGAGCGGATACAAATTCTGGAGAGAATATAAATATGATGGTAAAATACAAGAGGCAGTTGAGAATTGCTGGTATTACCAGTTAGCTTACTGGGTCGTCGAGGACGTTATCAATACGATAGGAGCCATGAATACCGAAGCAGGGTCGAATAGTGTTCTGACATCACCGGTTAAACGGCTTATGGGTGTAACTTTTAATTTGGGTGTAGGTGGATATCAAACGTCCGGATTATATGCTGGTCGCGGGATGCTCGGCGGGTCCAGGGGAGTAAAGAGCGACGCTGGTGATAAGCCCGTTTATGTTCTTTCACTTGAAGATGCTTTTATAGAACCCCACACGGGCAGATATTGCGATAGTGATATTGATGTTATACACTTTAATGTAGCCGTTGTAGTTGACGCAAAGGCGATTTTACCGTTTATGCAGCAGCTCTGTAGCGCCAAGGGGCATAAATTTGGAGGGTTCTACGGAAATGAACAAGAGCGGATTTATAAGCACAATCAGATAACAATATTAGAAAGCAAGATTAGTTCAATCGACCGAGAAGACCAGACCCACAGACTCTACCGTTATGGAGATGGTGCTGTGGTGGAACTGGATTTAACTTGCGAATATATGTTCAACAAAGCTGGTTATGAAGAAATTAAACCGGCATCTGTTAAAGAAGCACAGAATCCAGAGGAGAAAACAAAGAAAAAGAGAAGATGAGAGGGTCAAGAAAAAAAAGCGTCCCCCTATTTTCTTGTTGAAAATAAGAAGGGGGGCATGTGAGCTACGTGATGCGCGATATAGTAAGTAAAATAGTCAACTTTTTCGAAACACATATTGAAAAGATAGTCTTGGCGGTTGTTGGAGTTGTGTGTATCTGGCTACTTTTCTACTATGTTATACTCGGCCCCAACAAGGTCGAATACCAGGGCGAGAAACTTAGCCCCAGTAAAATTGATATTGAGATAAGTAAGGAAGCTGAGCTTTTGAGGCGGAAGCTGAATGAGCCGCCCAAAGTACCAGAGCCATATACGCGGCGGTTGGATGGTTTTATAGGACCGAACGACCCAGTCAGAGGGGGAATACGCGGTGAGCTACAAAATGGTTTTGTAGGATTATTCGATTCGCCGTTAAGCGATATTAACACAAATCTTTATCCACCAATGCCAAGTAGTAGCTCGTTGGAAGCAGGTTTTGCAAGAGAATATAGTCTTCCATTCATTAGCGAAGTCAATGAGGTAGCAGTTGAGCACATCAGAGCAGTTGCCTTTGTACCGGCCAGTACCGTTGACGAGCGAAATGCTTATAAGAAAGAGAATAGTAAGCTGAAGGATATCGATTTTGTAACTGTAGAGGGAAAGTTTGATGTTGCAGGATTATGCGCGAGGTTTCAGGAATGCTTTGCCGGCAAGGCAGTTAAGGAAGAAGAATGGTATGATCCATGTCTTGCGAGGCCGATATTTGCAGCGGTCCAGCTTCAAAGACAAGAGCTGAACAGCGACGGGACGTGGAGCGACTGGGAAAATGTAGCTCGAAGCAGGATTGACCCTTACAAAAAGTTATTTGAAGTTATAGAAGATGTTCAAGACTTGCCGCCTGGTGGTCTAACAATAAGGATGCTTCAATTTAATAATTCGGAGGTGATGATAAATCTGTTGCAGCCGGAGGCCTATGTGATAGCTTCTGCGGGTGAAGAGTGGTTTCCTCCTACACTACATAGTAGGTACCTGGAGCAGCAGAGACAGGCGGAAATAGAGGCGAGACGTGCGGCCTTAGAGAAAGCAAAAGAGGAGCGTGAGAAAAAGCTTGAAGAAAAACGGGATGAACGGCGTTCGGCAGGGACTGATACGAGAGGACGTTCAGGACGATTCGGTGGCGGTGAATACGGTACAGGAGGTTCCTATGGTGGCACTAGGTCCGGAAGTGGATTAAGCACAAGAGGGTCCCGTAGTGAGCGTTATCCTTCAAGCACAACAGACACGAGAAGAACCCCTTATGATAGAGGAGGAAGTTCAGCAAGAACGAGAATATCCGGGGAACGTCAGAGCGAAGAAGAACTTTCAGCAATGGGAAGCAAGGACACTTCGAGGGGACCATCGACAAACGATGTTTATGATGAGTTTTATGCGATTACGATTGCTCTCAGAGCGGATCTTGCCAAGATGCGCGAGCCGTTATTGTTCTGGGCCCACGATGATACAGTCGAACCAGAAAAGACCTACCATTATAGAATTCGTTTGGGCGTTTTTAATCCGATAGCTGGAACTAATCAGTTCAGTGAACAAGACGAATCGCGCAAGAGTGATGTTATTCTATGGAGTAGGTTTTCCGACGTAACGGAGATGGTGGAGATCCCTGCAAGATCGTATTTCTTCGCGAATGATATACGAGAGGCCGCCAAGGCTGTTACAGTGGAGGTCTGTAGGTATGTATTGGGTTACTGGTACAGTGAGAAGTTTCCGGTCATGCAGGGAGAAGTTATCGGAAAGGTTAAGCGCGTCGAGTTGACACCTGAGGAGCAGCAACTGGGTATTACAGCACCTGAAACAATTGATTATGGTACTGGAGCAGTCTTTGTTGATGTTATGGCTGTTAATGATTGGTCGGGCGGCAATAAACTTGTTGCCAAAGGTTATTATGATATGCTTTACAGTTCTGATGGGATAAACATAGAGCATATGCCTATTAAAACGATGAACTGGAGTAAAGAATTAAAGGCCATATTTAGTGACATCCAAAAGTCCGTAAGACAAAAGAAGCAACCTTTGCGAGATTGGGACAGCAGAAGGACTGAACTGAGGCGACGTGCTCCAGAGAGGGGGGATTATTATGAACTTGGAGGAGATTCCATGGACAACTATAGACAGAGATGATGAATCCCGCCCTTCGGAAGGGCGGGATGAAGACAGGGGGTGATCATTAGTCTATGTTGTCGTTTCTGGCGTGCGAGGACATAATCTTAAATTTCCATTTTCCTGTCAAATCCGTAGATGTTTTAGGCGTTGAAAGTCATTCCTTTTTTGGCTGGACAAACGACGCTAATCATATTTTCAATTGAATTACCTTACAGCGAAATTTATTTTAAAATTTAGTGGATGGCGTTTAGTGGATGACTGGTATCCGGTTTCATTTCTTGACTATTCGCTGCCAGTAGATTAGAGTGTACGCGCAATAGATTTTGCTTGAGAGGAGGAAAAGATATGAGCCAGTGAGGATTCCAAAAATATGGTTGGTGTTGTGAATGGCACTTAGGGTGAGGCGCATCTTTTAAGGGGATTTGTTATGGAAACAAAATGTTCAAGCAGAGGGAAATTTCTGCCATATTGCAATGGCTAACAAGACGCGACAGCTTTACCGGCGGCTTTCACCCCGCCCTTCCGAAGGGCGTGGTGAAAATAAATGCTTGATAATTTCCATTCCTTATTTATAATGATTTTTTCATCTTATTTTTTTGAAAGGGTTGATAAATGAATTACGATGTAGCGGATTTGTCGCTGGCGCCGGAAGGCAAGAAGCGGATTTTGTGGGCAGATAATGATATGCCGGTTCTGGCGACGATACGTAAGAGATTTGCAAAAAGCAAGCCATTGGCCGGTTATAACGTTTCTGCCTGTCTTCATATCACCGCTGAGACAGCTAATTTGGCAAGGACGCTAAAAGCAGGAGGGGCAAAGGTCGTTCTGTGTGCATCAAATCCACTCAGCACGCAGGACGATGTAGCGGCTTCATTGGTGAAGGATTTTAAGATAGCGGTCTTTGCCATCTGCGGCGAAAATCGCAGCACTTATTACAAACACATTAACGCGGCAATCGACCATAAGCCGGTTATTACATTCGACGACGGTGCTGACCTGGTGAACGAATTGCATACTCGCAGAAAAAAAGAAGCCCACCGAATTATTGCAAGTATGGAAGAAACTACCACCGGTGTTATACGTCTGCGGGCGATGGCAAATGCGGGCAAGTTAAAGTTTCCGGTTATTGCGGTAAATGACGCTGACACCAAGCACTTATTCGACAACCGCTACGGCACGGGCCAGTCAACGGTCGATGGTATCATTCGAGCGACCGATTTTCTAATGGCAGGCAAAAAGATTGTTGCGGCAGGATACGGCTGGTGCGGTCGCGGCTTTGCTATGCGAGCAAGAGGAATGGGGGCAATCGTAGTTATTACGGAAGTTGATGCAATCAAGGCCCTTGAAGCGGCTATGGATGGCTTTGAGGTTATGCCTATGGCACAGGCGGCGAAGGTCGGCGAGCTGTTCGTGACACTGACGGGCAATAAAAACGTCATACGTGCTGAGCATTTCAGGGCGATGAAAGACAGAGCAACCGTAGCTAACAGCGGACATTTCAACGTCGAGATAGATATACCGGCTTTGAAAAAAATGAGCAAGAAAGTAAACCGCAATGTGCGCAAGCACGTTGATGAATATATCCTCAAAAATAACAAACGGATTTGTCTTTTGGCTAAAGGACGATTAATTAATCTTGCAGCAGCAGAGGGTCATCCCGCGTGTGTGATGGATATGAGCTTTGCGACTCAGGCATTAGAGGCAGAATACGTGATGAAGAACAAAGGTAAGCTTGCTGTTACCGTGTACGATGTTCCGATTGAGATAGAGCAAAAAGTCAGTTCGCTCAAACTCAAATCGATGTCGATTAGAATAGACCAACTCACAGCCGAACAAGTTGCTTATCTTGCCAGCAGCGGTGAAGGGACATAACTTGATGCTGGATGCCCGATGCTGGATGCTCGATACTCATAAGACAACACTGAGGAGTATAAAACGAGCATTGAGAGAAAGATTATGGATGATAAGGAGAAACAAAATGGTCCCAAAGCGGCATCAAAACTTTTTCTGACAGTAGGGCCTACGCTGCATTACAGTCATAAAAATGTTCAGAGATGCTGGCTTCTTGCCGTTGTGGCCTTTGCTTTAAGCTGCCTTTTCTGGTCAAAGATAGTCAACGGTGCATTCTGGACGTTCGACTTTAGCGTAGCGACGACACCCGCACTTTGGCGTTTGGGACAATCCATTACAGCGGGGGTGAGTATATTTGAATATCCGTGGCAGATACTTGTTGTTGGGCTGCTTATGGGTATTTTGGCGGTTGTGCCGGTATTGATATCGCAGCTTATGAGCTTTCGCTATAGTCTGCTTTTTATATTGTCGGTGTTTTTTTTGGCTAACCTGCCGGGCTTAGCGATTTGTCTTCTGATAAGCTGTTTTGCAGCAGCGTGTCGTCCACTTCGCTTTCGTTCGCGCTTTATTGCAATAGCATTGTGCACAGCACCACAGCTAATTTACTGGGGATTTCTCGGTGGTGCAAGAGAGGCAGAACCCATTAAATGGGGATTTTCTTTTGCACCGTGGGTCTGTGCGTGGCTTATCGGATTGGGTATAGCTGGAATCGTTCTTGGTATAGGGCACTACACGCGTTATCGGCCTGGGCTGGTCTGGGTTGTCATGACGGTTTTCCTTTTGCTGGCTATCGTGACTTTTGGGATAAGAATCGGCTTTGATGAATTAGACTATCAGTTATATGTGGCCAAGAATAATCCGGAGCAGGCAGCCGAATTTTATGACCACAGTATAAGAGAAGCTCTCGATGCCACGATTAGAGACCCTGCTATAAAAAAGTACCTGGCAGGTTTCTTTTATCCTGCAGATGAAATAGCACTTCGAGAAAGGCTGAAAAGAGAGATACAGGATAAGTTGTTAAGGGATGACCGTTGGCCGGCCTGGTTTATAGAACCAGAAGAGTTGAAGTATCAAGCGAAAAGACGATGGCTGCTACAGCAGTATGATTTGTTTATAAGTAAACGTCCTCAAAGTCCACGTATGCCTATAGCTCTTTACTACAAAGCCATTTTGAGCGAATACCGCCCGGATGTTAAAGTCGTTGGGCAAAAAGAGGTGCTTCATTTTTATAATGATTACCCCCATCAGGAATCTTTGCTTGTTTGGTACCGTCTTTACGAAGATTTTCCTGAAAGCAGCGAGTCTCTTGAGGCACGGTGGCGTATCACCAAAGACTGGGCTGGTCGGGCTGAGTTTGAGTTGGCTGATAAGCTTCTTGCCGATGCGCAAAAAATAATTACTGAGCGACTGGAAGTACTCGAAAAAGGACAAACGCAAGTTGATACATTCTTTAGTTTATTTCGGGCCCCGGCTGACTCGGCAATGACGACGTTTAAGTTAGCGGATTTGCAAAGAAGAGTAACTCAGTTGCGCAATCTCATAGGGCCAGAAAATCGAACGGATGGGCCAGAGATGGAGGAGCATTTGGCAAGATTTGTTATGTTAGACCCCAAAGCCACCGACTATGCCCAAGTCCTTGACAAATTGCTGGAACAAACAGGTGACAATGAGCCGCTTCGTGACAATATTTTGCTGGCGCAGACAAAACTGGTTGCTGACGAGCAACTGCGGGCTGAAAAATTAGCCCAGTTACACAAAGAATTCCAGGACACCGACGGCGGAATGGAGGCATTATACGAGCTGGCCCGTTTGAAGATTAGTCTGTATCAGAGCGAGTCAAATCCGGAATATAAGAAAAAGTATTTGTCTGAAGCAAGAGCACTTTTGACCAGCTTTACAGAAAAGTATCCGGATAGCTTCTTGGTCGAGCAGGTCAGAAAGAATCTGGAAGATCTGCCGAAGTCGGATAATGGATAGTGCTGTTCGCTTGGCCTTATCTGTCTGGGTTGATAGCAGATGTTGAATAGTTAAATGCCAAATGGCGGCTTTGCCAGAGGCGAGTAAAGCGTTTATCAATTAACCACAATTTTCGGCCGGTTGCAAGCGGTTTTAGGAGGATTAAAGTTGACATTTCTTGTAAATTTTGCTATCATAAGAATTGATGATAAACCATCTACCTGAGGTCTGCTAAATGGGTACTCCTAAAACAGATGCATTTAAAATTTTGTTAGTAGGTGACGTAAGCAAAGTTTTTTTAGATGCCGATGCTGTTGCCAAAAATCGCTATGAAGTTTGTAACAGTGTATCTGATGCTATTAGTATAGCTTCGAAAGATAGTTTTGCATCAGTTGGAGTAGTGATGTACGGAACGTCCAAATTGGAGTCTGCTTTGAAGGCCCTGAGAGAAAATTGCGGTGCAAGGATTATTCTTCTGGCGCAAATGTACGAGGAGCCGGTAGCAATTCAACTGGTTGGCTCGACTTTCAATGGAGCAACTTTGGCAGATGATTATTTGATTTGTCCCGTCGAAGCAAACAGATTTAAGGCGTCCCTTATGCTCCCCCAGGGTAGTACAGAAGCAGAGACTGTTTCGCCTGTTACTATTGATACAACAATAGAAAAGAGGATAAGAGCGCTGGAAAAAATGGCTACAGAGGATGATTTAACAGGCCTGAAGAACAGAAGATATTTATGGGAGTTTTCCAGGCAGATTATAGAACGCGCAAGAACCACAAATGAGCAGGTGACACTACTTATTTTTGATATTGATAACTTCAAACATTATAATGATATTTATGGTCATTTGGCTGGTGACGAGATATTAAAACAGGCTGCTGTTCTGATGCGGCGGTGCTGCCGTAGACACGATGTTGTTGGAAGAGTCGGCGGTGATGAGTTTGCCGTTGTTTTCTGGGACAGCGGCCAGGTCAAGCCGTCCGGGCCGGCAGCCGAGAGACGCTCAGCGACGGTTGACCATCCTAAAGAAGCGATATTCATAGCAAAGCGATTCAGAAGAGAATTTGAAAGGGCAGAATTGCATTTGTTAGGTCCGGAGGGCAAAGGGACTCTAACAATAAGCGGCGGCCTGGCAAGTTGTCCCCGTGGCGGTTCAACAGTACAAGAGCTTTTCCAACAGGCAGATAAAGCGCTACTGGAGGCAAAACGCAGCGGGAAAAACAGGATATACCTGGTTGGCAAGCCCGAAAGGGACATCGCCGATATCGAATAGGGCCCCCATTTTGCTCGTCGGGGCGGAGTCCGCCGAAAATAAAAGCAAAATGGGAACCCCAAACATATCGAATAAATCACATGGAGCAGGGCCTTTAGAAAAACAACCTAAAAAAACACAATCTGGAAAAATGAACGTTGTTGGTTCTTGACACGGAGGTTTATAAAGGCCAAAATGCTTTTTTTATAAACTTTAATACGAAGGAAATTAAAAATCGTGCCACACAGAATTGTATCCAAGAAGCAAATATCAGAGAATGTTTTCACCGCTGAAATCGAAGCGCCTCTTATTGCACAGGCAGGAAAGCCGGGACAATTTGTCATTATCAGTATAAGTAGCGACTACAGTGAGCGGATACCTCTTACCATCGCCGGCGCTGACCCTCAAAAAGGGACTATTCGTTTGATATGGCAACGTGTTGGCAAAACAACAGCAGAATTGTCTGATTTGAAAGTGGGCGAGAAAATCGCCAATGTTGTTGGCCCTCTCGGCAAGCCAACCCATATCGAAAATTTCGGCACCTGTGTCTGTGTGGGTGGTGGTATTGGTAACGCACCACTATTACCAATTGTAAAAGCCCTGGAAAAAGCCGGCAATAAAATCATCAGCATTATTGGAGCACGAACTAAAGAACTGCTCATCCTCGAAGAAGAATTCGCCAAGATTTCCGACGAGCTTATAGTTACAACCGATGATGGCTCATACGGTCGAAAAGCTCTGGTAACCGAACCTTTGAAGGAAGTTTGTCAGCGTAGCCCAAAGCCCAATCTGGTTTTTGTAATCGGACCGGCTATAATGATGAAATTCTGCTGTGAGGTAACAAAAAAGTTCAATATTCCTACTCAGGTATCTCTTAATACGATTATGGTCGATGGAACCGGTATGTGCGGCGGCTGTCGAATCGAATTTGACGGCCAGCCGAAATTCGTATGTGTCGACGGGCCAGACTTTGAGGGCCATAAGGTCAACTTCGATTTGATGATAAAAAGATTGAACGCCTATAAAGACCAGGAGCAAAGGGCCTACGAAGACTATCAGAAGCACCGGTGCAAGATAGGCCTGGATAAAACTCGAAATCCGAAACACGAAATCCGAAACAAATCCGAATGACTAAAATACAAAATCCGAAACAAGTGGACAGAAGACAGACTTCTGATCTAACTCCCGAATCCGAGGACTTTTTGCGGTGACAGAAAAAGAAAGAAAAGAACTTCTGCAAAAGCTTTTGGAGAAGCAAAGAGTCGGTCAGCTTAGGCCGGCTGACAGGTACAAAATACCACCTCAGGAAATGCCCCAGCGGGACCACGTCGCCAGAAGAAGCAACGTCAATGAAGTAGCACTCGGCTATACAGAAACCCAGGCACGGCTGGAAGCTATGCGATGCCTTCAGTGTAAAAATTCACCTTGTATTAAGGGCTGTCCGGTTCAGATAAGAATACAGGACTTTGTAGCTGCGATTGCTGAGGGCGATTACAAAAAGGCACTGGCTATCATCAAAGAAAATTCATTATTACCTGCAGTTTGTGGCCGAGTGTGCCCACAGGAAGTGCAGTGCCAGCAGACGTGCACGGTTGGATTGAAATTTAAAGACCCGACTAAAGCAGTTTCGATAGGCCGACTCGAAAGATTTGTTGCCGACCTCGGTGATGATAATACGAGCGTCCCTGCGGTTGCACCCGAGACCGGAATGAAGGTAGCCGTAGTCGGTTCAGGGCCCGGCGGTATCGTGGCAGCAGCGGATACGAGAAGGGCAGGGCACGATGTTACTATGTTCGAGGCGTTCCATAAGCCGGGCGGCGTTATGGTTTACGGAATCCCGGAATTCCGATTGCCTAAAGCAATCGTGCAAAGAGAAATCGATACCCTGAGAAAAATGGGAGTCAAAATTGTCTGCAATTTTATCGTTGGCAGAACGAGAACCGTCGAGCAATTGATGAAGGAAGACGGCTTCGATGCGGTCTATATCGGCGTTGGTGCCGGGCTGCCAAGTTTTATGGGTATCGAAGGCGAATCCCTTGTCGGTGTATATAGCGCCAACGAATATCTTACACGCTCAAATCTTATGAAGGCCTACGACTTCGGTAAAGGTGCCGATACGCCCATCGCCCGCTCGAAGAAAGTGGCTGTTATCGGCGGCGGCAACGTTGCTATGGACTCGGCCAGGATGGCGGTTCGGCTCGGAGCAGAAAAGGTATATCTTCTCTATCGAAGAACAGAAAAGGAAATGCCAGCCAGGATTGAAGAGGTAGAGCATGCCAAAGAGGAAGGCATAGAATTTCACATACTGCAAAGTCCGAAACGGATAATAGGCGATGAGAACAGCCGCGTAACCGCTATCGAATGCCTCAAGTACCGCCTTGGCGAGCCGGATGAATCAGGCAGGAGGAGACCTATACCTATTGAAGGCTCAGAATTCACAATCGAAGTTGACACAGTAATCATAGCTATCGGCAATATTGCAAATCCGCTAATCCGTCAGACCACGCCGGGATTAGAGTTTAACAAATGGGGAAACATTGTTGTTGACGAAAACTGCAAAACTTCGCTTCAAAGCGTTTATGCCGGTGGGGATATTGTCTTAGGGGCTGCAACGGTAATTTTGGCGATGGGGCAGGGCCGAACCGCCGCCGCTGCAATAAACCAGTATCTGGCGCAGAAAAAGAAATCTAAACGCCAAATTTAACAAGCAAAGTCAGCAGTTTACTTTTTATCATCTTAGAATAGTTTCGTCCGGGATGTTGCCATCTTTGAAGTGCTTATCCAGCCAGCCGGACCTTACGTTGTCCCGGTTATCGAAATATTTAACATAGGGCTTTATATCAAGAACAGGCGTCCCGTCCAGGACATCTGCTTCCGTGAAATACATCTTATTTGCCTCTATCTTTTTGGTTTTCACAATGGAAAGGCCTATGTGATTGGGCCGATGCGGGCTTCTTATGGCGAATATCCCATGTTTGTCTTGCTCTAAGAAAGGTCTGCCCTCGATTTCCTCTCTCTGTGATTTGTGGAAATAGTATAGGATTATCGCATGGCTGAATTTATCCAAGTCTTTTAGCCCACCTGCATATTTATCTTTCAATTCAATCCACGCCTCCACACCACTTTTAAAAGTTCCCTGGATGGGAATGTCCTTGCCTTCTTTATATGGCGAGCAAATTATCCCAATTGGATGCATCACTATCTGTTCCATAATCCTTACCTTTCCTGATATATTCCTTTTGACAATATGACTTTTCTTATAGTATTATCTGCAAACCAGTAATCTTTTTAGGCAAGATTTACAAGATATAACCGAAAAATAAAACAAAATCCTGTCAATTCTGTCTAAAAAAAGGATTTCACCAATGGAAATTAAGCCGTTCAAGGCATTCAGGTTTGACGCCGGTGTAGTCGGCGATGCAGGTAGCTGTATCAGCCCTCCGTATGATGTAATCAACGCTGAGCAACAACAGAAGCTCTATGAAAAGAGCGAGTTTAATATCGTTCGGATAGTCAAAGGGCAAACTACCGCTACTGATGATGATAATAACAATCAATATAAAAGGGCCGCTGATTATTTTAACAGCTGGATAGAAAAGGGCGCCTTAAAGCAGGATGCAACTGAAGCTATCTATGCCTACACCCAGGATTTTGAGCTGGCCGGTGAGCATTTTCAGCGTGATGGTTTTATCGCTTTAGCCAAACTTGAAGAATTAGGCGGGATGGTCAAACCCCACGAATATACTCTCGATAAGCCGAAAATCGACCGGCTTAATCTGAAAAGAGCAACCAATGCCGACTTCGGCCTGGTCTTTATGCTTTACGAGGACCAGAATAAAATCGCTGATGCGATTATTGAAAAAGCCGCCGGACAAAAACCGCTAATTGACTTTCTCGATGAACAAAATGTGAGACACCGGCTCTTTGCAATAATGTCCAAAGAAGATATCGGCGCAGTAACTAAAATGATGAGTGATAAAAGCTGTATCATAGCAGACGGACATCATCGTTATGAAACCGCCTTAAATTACCTTCAGGAAAGCTCTAATCCGATAGCTGGGTATCAGATGGCCGCCTTTGTAAACACCCGCCACGGTGGGCTGGTTATTTTAGCTACCCATCGGCTCATTGCCAATATCGAGAACTTCAGCATTAATAAACTAATCGACGGGCTTAAACAGGATTTCGAGATTACACAATACCCTTTTGACTCAGAACGCCTCAAAGTCAAAGCAAAGCAACAAATGCTTGCACAAATGAAGGCGGAGCACGATAAACTCAATAATGCGTTTGGAATTTACGGCGGCAACAATACTTTCTACGCAGCAGTCTTGAAGAACAAACAAGCAATGGATTTTGTTAATCCCGATAAGAGCAAGTCCTGGAGAGGGCTTGATGTTTCTATCCTGCATAAATTAATTCTTGAAAAACTTTTAGGTATCAGCGTTGAATATCTTGGCAGCAGTAGTAACGTTGAGTATATAAAAGATACTGGTGATGCAATTGATGAATCAATCGCCAAAGTTGACAATGGGCAGAAACAGGCGGCTTTCTTTTTGAATTCGTTAAAAATGCAGCAGCTAAAATCAGTGACAGAATCCGGCGAAAGAATGCCGCAAAAATCAACCTTCTTTTATCCGAAGATGTACTCGGGCTTAGTTATTAACAAATTGTAATTTTTTATGGGAGATTATGTATGGTAGACTGGAAGAACCCGCCGAGATTGTTTATTCCCGGGCCGGTAAAGGTCAATGAAGATGTTCTGCAGCAGCTTGCACGCCCGACACTGGGACATCGTGGTAAAGAGTACGCCCAACTTCAGAGCGAGACAGTTGATATGTTAAAAAAAGTCCTTTTCACCAAGCAAAATGTCTTTTTGTCCACGTCATCGGCTTCAGGAATCTGGGAGGCATCAATACGTAACTGTGTCGGCTTTGACGAGACGGTTTTGTGCACTTGCTGCGGCGCCTTCAGCGATAAATGGGCTGATGTAGCCAGGAGCTGTGGCAGGAACGTAGATGAGATAAAAGTCGATTGGGGAAAGCCCATTTTGCCTGAAATGATTGACGAGAAACTGGCAACGGGTAAATACACCGCTGTTACGCTTGTATATAACGAAACAAGCACCGGCCTGACGAACCCGCTATATGAAGTAAGCAAAAGATGTAAGGAAAAATATCCCGATGTTCTGGTCTTTGTGGATGCGGTAAGTGCGATGGTTGGTCTTCCTCTGCATTTCGATGAGCTTGGGTGGGATGTGGCGTTTGCATCGGTACAAAAGGCCTTTGCGATTCCGCCGGGACTTGCCGTGGCGGCGGTTAGTAATCGGGCTTTGCAGAAGAGCAAGGAAGTACCCGGCCGAGGTTATTACTTCGATTTTCAGAACTTTGCAAAATCGGCAGAAAAAAATCAGACGCCTACTACGCCCGTGATTCCGCATATTATGGCGCTAAATTACCAGTGTAAAAAGCTGCTTGCCGAGGGTATGGAAAGTGTGTGGGAAAGGCACAAAAAGATGGGCGAATTTGTGAGGAGCTGGGCGAAGGAAAAATTTGCCCTTTTCTGCGAAGAAAAATACGCCTCAAATACCCTGACAACAATAAAAAATACACGCGGTATAAACGTTGCAGAAACAATCAACACAATACAGCAAAAACATAATACCGTTTTTGGGAATGGCTACGGCAAGCTTAAGGAAGAGACTTTCAGAATCGCTCATATGGGTGATATTACCCTCGACGACCTGAAGGAGCTTCTCGGCTGGCTCGATGAAGAAATCGGCGGGAGGCCAGCCTAAACCATGCCGTCGAAAAAAAGCTGATTAAGAGGATTCTTTTTTAGGTCATTATGTTTGAAAACAGGTCAATAAGCCCTTACGACCATAAAAAAGCACCTCGAAAACACACTCGTCTCGGCGCTCGTCAAGGCGAAGGCCTTGCCGTAGCTCTGGAAGGCACGAGCCGTAGCCGGACAAATTTTACGAAAAATTTACTCATATCTGTCAACCAATGAGCTACGATAAGTGTCTATATATTTAGATAAAAGTGAGTAGCCTCAATGGAGAATACTGACAAAAGTTTACTTGATGCCCACCGTCAGGGTGATGCAACGGCGTTCGCCGAGCTTGTACGCCGATATGGGGACAGTTTACTGGGATATTTAATGCGAATGAGCGGAAATAGAGAACAAGCAGAAGACCTTTTCCAGGAAACCTTCAAACGTGTCCATGAAAAGGCCCATACGCTTCGAAGCGAGCACTTCAAGCCCTGGCTGTTCACAATCGCGACGCATCTGGCCATCGACGGTTTGAGGAGGCGAAGACGGTTGAAAGTTGTATCACTAAACCAGAAATTGGATTGTGATGAAGGACGATGTGAGGAATTAAGTGCGGTCGCAGTGGCAGATGGTTCGTGCGAACCATCGCAAGAGACAGTAAGAGCTGAACAGGCCGAGCAAGTTCGGCTGGCTATTGAATCGCTGCCAGACAGGCAACGAGCAACGCTTGTTCTGGCCTATTTCCAGCAGCTCAGTTATGCAGAAGTAGCAGAAGTTTTGGGCTGTTCGGTTGGGACTGTAAAAACACAAATGTACAGGGCGCTTAAAACCCTGTCACAAAGATTACCTGATGTTTCGGAAGAAATAAAATGAAAGGTCATCTTACAGATAAAGAGCTTATTGAGTATCAGTTCAAACTGGCCTCGGATATCCAGATGGAGGAAATTTCCGGTCATCTGGAAAGCTGTGCTAAGTGCCGTGAGCACTTAGAGCAGCTAAAGGAGAAATTTGCGGCCCTGGATTTACTGCGTGAAGATGTAAAAGTATCCGAGGATTTGGTTTCGCAGGTTGTGGAACAGGTCGGCAAGCCGGCGCGACCAAAGGTTGTTTCGATATTAAGACCAAGATGGATTGGTGCCGCAGCGGCTGTTTTAATAGTAGGATTGATACTCCTGTTTGCCAATTTAACCGAGCAAGGCACAAGATATGGGCCGGTAAAAGAGTCGCCGACGCTCCATAGCTATGGCGACGGAGCGCTGGATAAAGAAATAGCGAAAAAACCGGCTGAGAGATTACTCGTTACTCGAGCTAAGGAAGAAAAAGCCGAACTCGAAGGTGAATTTGAGCAGCCGTCAGGCCACGGTGTTCGCCGCGGTGCGACCGCGTCGCAACGGGTGCCTGCCGAGCCAGGGCCGCCTTTTGCGCCGGCAAGTGCGATTGAACTGGTAACACTGCCGAGGCGGGATAAGGTGCAGCTTACGATTTACAATTCCGCTGATTTGACATTAGTTCGTGAAAGGCGAAATTTGACTTTGAAGAAGGGCTGGAACTGGCTGCAATTTATGTGGGCCAATACGCTGATTGACCCGACTTCGCTCAGTTTGGAACCGTTGGAGAAGGCAGACAAGATTGATATTCAGCAGCTCGTATTCCCGGCGAGATTGCGGGAGCTTGGCCGATGGCTCATCCGCTCGGAGGTCAGCGGAAAGGTTCCGTTTGAGATAACGTATCTTACAAGCGGTCTGTCCTGGCGGGCGTTTTATATGGGGACACTTTCGCAGGATGAAAAGACAATGCAAATGCAGGGCTATGTCAGGGTTGGCAATAATAGCGGCGAAGATTATGAAAACGCACAGACACGACTTATTGTCGGCAAAGTGCACCTGCTTGACGAAATTGCTGAGTTAGCGAGACGCCAATATCCATACGGCAGTCCATGGCCAATCGTACACGATAAAAAATATGACTATAGTGCCCTAATAGTAGCTGATGAACTAAGTTTTAAAAGTAGGTCAGGAGTAAATGGTTTTTTTGAGGACAAAGAACTTCGTCGCAAGGAGATAACAAAAGAGGGTCTAAGTGAGTATTTCCTTTACACGATTGAAGGGACAGAAACAATCGCTGATAAGTGGGGCAAGCGCCTGCTTTCATTTGAAGCTGAGGATGTTAACGTAACGAGTCTATATAAGTATGACGAGGAGCGCTGGGATAATCAGACAATAAGGTTCGTTTCATTTGCAAACGACAAGAAACACAATCTTGGTGAGATGCCGATTCCAAATGGCACTGTGAAGATATACAGCCAGGCCGATGAGCCCGTCTCGCCCTCGGCGAGCCGGGGCGGGCAGGGATATCTATCTTATGTTGGCGGAACGGGCATAAAATACATTCCCGTGAATGAAGAGGTTGAGCTGAATCTTGGCCCAGCCCGACTGGTTAAGGTAGAACCTAAACTTATGGATTTTAAGACAGATAACTACGTATTCGACCACAAAGGCGAAATTTCCGGCTGGGATGAAATCCGAAGCTGGCAAATAGAAATTACCAATACTCGCGAACTGCCGATAGAGATTGAAATTACTCGCGGCTTTGACACAGCATACTGGACTCTGCAAGCTGATATTCCATTTGAAAAGCACGATGCTACACATGCTCGCTTTAAGCTGAATCTTGAGCCGCGAATCGAACGAACATTTGAATATACCGTAACAACATATCACGGTTTACGAGAAGAGGTACTCCCGTAAGGGATGGCCAAGTCCATGACAAAATAAAAAATAAATTTTTAGGAGATTGAATTATGAACGGTAAAAGAGACAAAATTTTGGCGATTTTACTGCTGCTTATGTGCAGCGCACTCTCTCAGGCGAGGATAAAATTAGTGGCACTGCCTGAGCGAGCGGCGACGGTGATTCGCCTGGACAATCCGATGGCTACATTGATTGAAGAAGAGCGTGTGCTGACGCTGCAGAAGGGCTTGAACAAGGTTGATTTTTCGTGGAAAGGTGTCAGCATCGACTCCGACTCGATTCGGCTGAGGCCCCTCGACCATCCGGGTAAGGTTACGCTTCTTAGTGTAAGCTATCCGCCGGGCGAAGCTGCTCTTGTCTGGGATATCAGCAGCGACAGCGATTACGCCGAGACGGTGCGAATCAGCTACCTGCTCTCTAATATCGACCGGCTGATTACCTACAAGGCGATAGCCGACAAGGCGGAAACTTATGTTGATTTGAAAAGTTTTCTGGTGCTGCGGAATTTCTCAGGTGAGGACTTCGACAGAGCTCGAGTGCTTCTGGATTATGGAGAGGCCTTCGAGCAGGGTATCGACCACGAAGAGACCAAGCGGATGCTGTTTCTAAAAGCCGACAAAGTACCAATCACCAAGGTCTGGACATTCGATGCAGCCAGGCTGCCGTGGGACCCTGAACCACTGGAAAACAGGAACGTTGGTATTCCTGTAAGCTATCGAATTGTAAATGAAACCGCCAGCGGGCTTGGTGAATTTGCTCTGTGGGGCGGCAAGGCACGACTTTTTCAGGATGACGGTCACGACAGCACAATCTTTCTGGGTGAAGACGTAACGGCACTTGTGCCGGTCGGTGCGAAGACGGAACTTTATATAGGTGACAGCAGGGACATCGTCGTAACACAACGAAAGATGACAGACACTCAAATTAACATACGAAGAAACAATAAAAACAAGATTATTCTCTACGATACCGATGAGGTAATCACAGCCAAAATTGAAAACTTCAAGGACAGTCCCGCGATACTTACAATGATACAGCACATCCCGGGCCAATGGGACATGGAAAAGTGCAATATGAAGTATAAGAAAAAGGACGCTAATACCCTTGAGTTTGAGATTGAACTGCCCGCTCGCATGGAGAAAGGCCCAGCCGTAAAGGAACTGAAGATGCACTACAATCGCCGTAATGTACGGCCTTAGAAAGCAAAAGGCCCAGGCTTCGCCTTCGGCTACGCCGAGGCGGGCAGATGACAGAAAACAGATGACAGAAATAAGGAGCAGAAAAATGAAACGTATAATATCAGCATTACTGATAATCGTTGTGATGACCGGCATCAGCTGGGCCAAGGTCGATTTGGTTACTCTGCCCTTCCGTGATACCGTCCAGCTTACGATTTATAACTCAGCGGATATGACGTTAGTGCGTGAAAGCAGGGCACTGACGCTAAAAGACGGCGAAAACAAATTGCAGTTTTCCTGGGCCAATACTCTTATCGACCCGACCAGCCTGGAAATGCTGCCCAAAGCCAATGCGGATAAAATCGATATCGCTGATTTAACCTATCCGCCGAGAGTAAGAAACCTCGGCCTTTGGAACATCGAAAGCGGCGTAAGCGGTAAGGTGCCGGTTGAGATTACTTATCTGACCAGCGGACTATCCTGGCGGGCATTCTATATGGGCACGCTCACCGAAGATGAAAAGACGATGCGTCTGCAGGGCCATGTGCGGGTAACCAACAACAGCGGCGAAGACTATGAAAACGCCCAGACCCGTCTCATCGTCGGCAAGGTCCACATTCTCGATGAGATTGCAGAACTTGCCCGCAGGCAGTATCCATACGGCAGGCCAGGTGAGATAGTACCGTTAGCGGGAGCACCCGTTCGTGGACTGGATAGAAGAGCGAAGATGGAGGTGGAAAAATTAGCCTTTTCGCTCGAAGAGGCATATATGACACCGAAGGAGATTAGAAAGGAAGGACTCAGTGAGTATTTTCTCTATACAATCGAAGGGACGGAAACCATTCCTACCGGCTGGTCGAAGCGGCTGTTGAGCTTTGATGTTGACGAGGTGCCGGTCGTGAATCTCTATAAATACGAAGAAGAACGCTACGGCAATCTCGTTGTCCGCTTTCTTAGCTTCAAAAATGACGAAAAGCACAATCTCGGCGATACGCCGATACCCGGCGGGATGCTGAAAGTTTATAGAACCACCGACAACCAGGGACATTTATCTTATACGGGACAGTCTTCGTTTAAGTATATTCCCGTAGATGAGGATGTGGAGCTTAACCTTGGCCCGGTTGCTAATATTGTTGTTGAGCCGACGCTTATGAATTTCGAGACCGAAAACTACAGATTCAACCATCGCGGCAATATTTCCGGCTGGGATGAAATAAGCACATTCAAGGTTGAGGTCAAAAATACCCGTGAGATTCCTGTTAAGGTTGAAATCCAGCGGAACTTCAATACCCAATACTGGGAGCTGGAGACGAAGCAGGATTACGAAAAAGTTGACCTTGATACGGTGAAGTTCACCCTTAATTTGGAGCCGAGGTCGAAGAAAGCATTTGAGTATGTTCTGAGAACCTACCACGGCGAAAGAGAAGAGGACTGGACAAGAGCCTCACGGTAATGGTTCGACATGCTCACCATCCCGAGCAGAGTCGAGGGATTGGTTGATTGTCGGCTCTGCAGTAAAAGGATAAGGTTATACAGCCAGGCTAAAAACGTCGAACGCAGGGCCAAACTGCCGCAGGTAGTATAGAGAATAAGCCCGGATGAAAACCAGCAGAGGTAATAGGATAACTGTGCCAATGTATGGAACGAACAACAAAGCACTTACACAACACAAGCAAAATCCAATACAAGTGCCAATAGCAATAATCGCTCCAATTGCTACCGCTATTACAATTTGAAAGAGCAGGTACAGAGCAAAGCGAAGCTTGTTAGCCGAGAGGAGTATTATAAATTCCCGCCAGCCGACTATACAGCTTTCCGTTCGCAAAAACATAATTGGCACGACAAAATCCATCGTGAATTTTCTCACCAAGAACAACACTACAGAGATAACAAAAATAAGCAGGACAAGTATTACAATTCCAGGAATAGAAAAAGCGTGCAAACCATTTGTGCATACCGCCATAATAGCAAGAAAAACTGTGCCCAGAATGGGTAAACCTACTACCATAAAACTTATGATGCCCAGTACGATTCTAAACAAGAAGAGACTATTGGCGTGCCTTTTGAATTTACGCCAGGGATTTTTAACTTCCGCTTTGTTCTGGGCAACGCAGTGAAGAAACATAAACCTGCCCTGGCTGTTGAGCCAGGTAATAACAAGCCACAGAATTATTGCGACCACTACCCCAATTACCACAAGAGGGATAATCCAGTTAAGATTATCCACAATGAATTCTTTTGCCTTGTTCAGGGCATCAGCTATTTGAGCATCCAGCTCATGTGGTTTGCCTGGAGCATGGTGTGGCCCGCCGCCGCCTGCACCTCCACCTCCCGGACTTCCGAGATATGCCAGCCAGGCGCAGAAGCCAATAACAAACCACCTCTTAAGGTCGAAGGGCCTGAAAAGCAATATTTTTACCCTGTCTATAGCAGGCGTTATAGGGTCGATTACACTTACTTTGTCCGGTCGTTCCGCACTCATAATATAAGTCCTCCCACTATTCGATAACTAATTTTTAACTTATGACTTTTGCTGCTGTTTTAACTGACGTAATTCTTTTAGAACCGGCCAGTCAGCAAAAGCAAGGTAGAAGCCCATAACTATATTCGCAATGGGCACGAGCATTAACAGGCCAAGCGCCCAACTGTATCCGGCCTTGGAAAAAATCTTACAGATAAGTAAAATCTTTATAACGGTCGCTATCAATGCCACAAATATCGCGAACACGACGAACAGGATTATAAATACCGGGGCGATATCTGGGCCGTTATTAGTACAGGCCAAAGTAATAAATTCCATTATTTTCCCTTTCAGTTGCCTTAAGAAACTAATTTTACCAGCCCCCACGTCTTCTTGTCCCACTGCCCCGACTTGCGTCACGAGACGCAGGGGCAGGCGCAGACAAGAGTTGGGGCTGAGAATACCACGCTTATAGTATAGTGAATAGAAATCTATCGACAAGAAGAACTTTGCTACAAAGGCAGGGGGGCAAAGCTATAATGTTTGTTGACATGACGCTTTTTGAGGCTTAAAGATATTCGAGGTCGACGATGTGCGGTAGTTTTTCGAGTGGGCAGGCGTGGCATTGGGCCTTTGGTCTGCAAAATTTTTTGCCGAGTCTTACCAATAATGCGTGGTATTCATTGAAGAGATTAGTATCCTGCGGCAGATTCGACTGGAATAATTCTCGCAACTGCTCATAATCGGCATCCGGCTCAATTAGGCCGTGGCGGAAGGCAACACGAGCGGTATAGGCATCCACAACGAAAACAGGCCTGTCGAGAGCATAAAGTAATATCGAATCAGCAGTTTCGCGGCCTACGCCTTTTACAGATAACAATTCCGCCCGTAACTGCTCGGTGTCAAGACCTTCAAGATTTGAGAGCTTTCCATCGTAGTTTTCAAAAAGCCAGTTTATGAGGTTCTTGAGCCGTTTGGCTTTTATATTGTAATAACCGGCTGGCCGAATAAGCTCTGCGAGCTGCGAAGTATCGATATGATAAAGCTTTTCCGGAGATAGAAGGTCGGCGGATTTCAGATTGGCTATTGCTTTTTCGACATTAGCCCAGTTAGTATTCTGAGTCAGGATGGCACCTGTGATTATTTCGAATTGAGTATCGCCCGGCCACCAGTGCTGAGGGCCAAAAGCATCGTAAAGCAATTGGTAAATTTCAGTTAGTGTTTCGCGGGTCATTATAATACGTTTATGCTGAGAGTACCGGCTCTTTTTTAGTATCCAGCTGTGCGGGCGAGAACCACTTTGGGAATGGTTTTATTTGCTGGCTTTTCAGGTCAAAACTATAGACCAGGTAATCACCATCGATGACGGATTCGATAAAGTTATTATTGCTAAGGATGGTTCGCATCTGCTCGTTTTTCGGGCCTTTCTTAAATCGCAGGAGCACTTTATCAAAATTCTCTGTTCCGGCGTGGTTGAGCACTGAAGTAATTGTATAATCTTCGACGCCTTTACTCATAACACGGCAGCTGAAAAGCAGGGTATCAATTTCGTAAACATCATCTTTGCGGAAAGCTATGCAAACTCCAACCAGGCCGTAATCACCGAATTTATCACAAACGCTGACTGCGAATATGTCACAATTTTGGTCACGCCAGAAAGAAACAATCTGCTCTTTCGTATAACGCTTGATGGACGTATTGAGCTGGTTTGTTCGTTGAATCAATTCGGTAATACGGTCGACCTGATAAGGCTGCATTTTCTCTACGTTTATATTGAATTGACACTGTTGCAGAAATTCGTCTTTTTTTAGTGTGCCTTGGACTTGTTTGCGTTGGTTTTCCTGAATGTAAAATGTTGTTCTTTTTCTGCTTTCTTCGGTGATAAATTCGGGCTGAAATTCGGGAAGGTAAAGAAGTTGTTCGAAGATGTTTTCGTCATAGACTCTTACATCAGCAAGCATAGCTTTCATCTGCTCTCTCTCGAACTGGCTGTCGTCAATGAAAGCGACTGAATCCAGCCCAATATTCAATTGTTCCTGCACCTCTAAAAGATTTTCCCATTTATCCTTCCAATTCAGCTTGAAACACACAAATTCAATACCGTCGAGATACTGTTTGATAAAATCTCTGATATCGGCTTCAAGATATGGGTCATTTTTGCTTATTACGCCAATCAGAATGCCTCTGGCATAGAGGATAGACAGGACATTCCAGCGAAATCGTTCTCTGTCAATACTGATTTCTATGTTTTCCACGCCTACGTCTCTGATAACACCTTTCCACATTGTGTTGTCAAGGTCCACTATAACACACTTAACCTTTTTACTGCGCCGCAGTACGTAATTAATCAGGTGAGTATATTCCTGGGCCAGACAGATGGCGGGGAATTTTATGTGGCTATACCAGGGAGGGTCTGCCTGTTTTAGAGTTTGCCGAAATCCGTACATTGAACAGACATTAGTCAAATTGAGCAAATAAAAGTTGTGGTACCTGACGGTAAGCTCTTCGAGTGCGGTAACATATTTTCTCATAAACTGCTCTTCGTTGCAAAAGTCCGCTGTGTGTTTAAACCTGTTAAGCATATTTGTTCTAAACCACGGAAAAAACTGCATGATGATTGGGACATTTAGCTGTAAGAGCGTTGTTATCATTTGCTCACACTGGTCGGTAAGTTCCCTGAGATACTGGTCCTGCTGTGCTCTTGAGGTGGTTCGATTTAATTGTATATTTTTGATTAACCCGACCATAGAGTCGTGCTGTGAAAGAAGGACCACATCAGGTTTACGGTCCAGAGCATCGTTTGCACGTTCGGAGAGAAATTTGTAGGGATTTGTTTCGGCGCAGTGTTCATAGATGTGGAAGTAATCAAAGTCAAAATATTTTTGCGGATTGGACTTCAGCTCCAGGATAATATATTCGAACTCGCATCCGCCCAGAAAGCATAGAAACGGCTTCATATATATTGCCTTTGCACGTTCAGTAATTGCTGTCTTTTAACTATTGTATATTCGGCCTACATGAAGTAAACTCTGCAAAAATTCAGCGGCTTGTATTAAAAAGTCGTCGTAGGGGACAAAGGCGGCTAAAGACCGCGAAAGTGAGAAACAGCTAACAGGATGAAAGACAAATACAAGTACGACACGAGTCAATTGTTTAACTTTGCAAGAGATTCCTACCTTGAGAGGACATCGCGGCCGATTTACGCTATAGTTTTTCTATTGCCATTCGTTGTTTTCTACGAGCTGGGGACAATTTTTATCAATACCGATGTGCTGAACCAGACCCAGGTTCGCGTGGTGGCATTCGTATGGCTGCAGAATTTGCTGGGTACAACAAACAAGCTGGCCTGGATGATACCTCCTTTGGCGGTTGTGGCGGTTCTTTTGGCCCTGCAATTGGTGTCACGAAAACGATGGCATTTTAGCCTGGATGACATTTGGCCAATGGCCATCGAGTGCATTCTGCTTGCAATACCGTTAATTGTATTGAGTATGTTTTTGAGCAGTCCTGCTCAGCCACAAAGTGATGTTGCCTGGTTCGATAAAGCAGAGCAAATACACAATGGAGCCGCCCTGAGCTGTTCTTCGGATACAATAGATGTTTTGCTATTAGAAGCTATAAAGGGGGCGAAAAGCTCGTCTCTGCTGGCTGACATCGTTACCGGTATAGGGGCCGGGATTTATGAAGAGCTTATTTTTCGACTGATTTTGATTGGCGTTTTGATGCTGTTGTTCCAGGATGTTCTACGGCTGAACCATAAAAGCTCAATTATATTATCCGTTCTTGTTTCAGCAGCATTGTTTAGCGCACATCATCATATAGTTTTTGTAAATGGGCAGTTGTCATTAGGTGCTCCATTTAACTGGACTGAGTTTAGCTTTCGCACAATAGCGGGCATTTATTTCGCAGCTCTTTTTGCAATTCGTGGTTTCGGAATAACAGCCGGCACCCATGCCTTTTACGATATCATTGCCACCATCATCAACGCCGCCTTTTTTCAGCACTGAAACCTACGGTTTGAGAGTTTTTTGAATTTTTTCAAAAAAACTTTATTGCTGTTACTCTTTTATGCTGCGTGGCTTGCAAAATAACCGTCCTATAAGCGCCGGATTCGGCCTTATCAATACTGATATTGTGCTTGAAAAGGAGCTAAAATTTTTGTATAATGAGGGCGAATTCAAGAGTTTGAGTTTTGTTTTGGGATTGCTTATGATGGAATCACCGCAAATCAACGTAGCTATTGAAGAATTGACCTTCAGTTTATTTCAAAGACCTTTGCACCCGGAACTTTTCCAGATTTATGCCAGTCGTCAATTAAAGACCGAAAATTACGAGGCGATTATCTGGGTTACCGGCTGCACTCATGTTGTCAGCGTCTTTGCCGGCGATGTATGCCTCAGCGAGGTCATAAGCACACCCGGCCAGATGCTTCCTTCTCGAGGTTTGATTGAGCGTTTCCAATTCCGCGGCCCACGAACTCACAAGTGCACTGTGAGCCGACAAATAAGCTATATGACCGATTTTCAAGTCGAAAAGATGAGTCCAAATTTATATCGGCAAAGCTATACCGACCTTGAACAATTCGCCCGAAATAGAGGGGTCTTTGTTAAATTTCCGGGCTTAGAAGTTGGAGGTCTGCAACCTTTCTGTTATATTGACTTCGAGGCGAGACGAAGCGAATTGCACATCCATACATTCGCGGCTTACCCGGATCAGGTAACAATGGTTAAGACCCAATCATTGTTCGATTTTCAGTAAGATAAGGATACTTACTGATTTTGTATTTCCTGCATTATCGAATCTGTAAATTCCAGCCAAGTGTCCCCTGTCTCTGGCCTTACGAACATCATATTCGAGCCAGAGCTGTTCAAGCCGCTTGTACTAATGGTTCTCGATAATACAAGAGGTAATTTTTCTTCGGTGACATCTGCACGGTGTTGACTGTTGTGTTGTTTCGATTATTTTTGCGTGTATGTCAGTATTATCCATTGGCCCTGTGAAAAGACAGGCTCCTTTTCCCCATGCATATACAGGAACCTTTGTTGCGGTGTGGTCTTTCGAAGACCAGCTAACCTCCGGCAGCTTTTCTTGGCCGTTGTCTTTTATGACTTTTAGCCCTCCGGTTTCATGGTCTGCGGTAACAACCAGCAGGGTGTCGTCTCGCTGCTCTGCCCAGTTAAGTATTATCTGTACCGCGTTTTCAAACTCCACCGTCTCGCCTACCACATTAGCAAGATTGTTATTGTGTCCAGCCCAGTCAATTTTTCCGCCTTCAACCATAATGAAGAAACCATCCGGGTCGTTATCGAGAATCGCAAGGGCGGTTTCGGTCATCTGTGAAAGGTGCGGCAAATCCCCTTTCCATTCTGTTTCATACGGAATATCTTTGCCGAACTGGCCTGAGACCATTGATACCTGTTCGGTATTTAGCTGGCGCAGCTCAGCTAAGTTATTTACAACGATATAGCCGGCATCTTTTGCGGCCTGGGGCGTCATTCCTTTTGCACCGGCTCCGAACAATACGTTTGGTTTTGTTTGCGTAAGATAATCTTCGGCAATATTATCATAATTATACCGGCTCGGCTCATGTGCAGCGAATGCAGCAGGGGTGGCGTGCGTGATGGGCGTCGTGGTAACCAGGCCGACGGCTTTGCCTTTCTGCTGG
>Ga0315551_10000163_pt1 | contig 51027 bp, 48 predicted proteins | sample SalMarSW160290MG_FD_203678 | JGI IMG/M metagenome (GOLD analysis project Ga0315551, IMG submission 203678) | Salt marsh sediment microbial communities from the Plum Island Ecosystem LTER, Massachusetts, United States - Salt Marsh Sediment SW1602-90 ...
AGAAAAATCAAAACCAACTCCCTCAAATGGTGAGCCTGCCGAACCACCTCCACCATAAGTAGTATAGGTATAGGTAAACGGGCCTTGGCGATAAGTTCTAGTCTGTCCGCCAGGGGTAGCTCCTCCGGCAAAAGGGCCACCAGCTCCCCCAGCTCCAGAAAAACCACCAGGCTGAAAAGCGGCATGACCGAATTGGTCATAAGCCGCTTTTTTTTCTGGATCAGAAAGAATTTCGTAAGCTTGGTTAATCTCTTTGAATTTTTTCTCTGCGTTTGGAGATTTATTGCGGTCTGGATGCCACTCCAGGGCCTGTTTGCGGTAAGCTTTTCTTAGCTCGTCTTTGGAAGCATTCTTGGAAACACCAAGAATATCGTAGTAATCTCTTGTTGTTGGCATACTAGATACATTTTATCAAAAATTATTAGGATTCTTAGACAGGAAAAGTATAAGCAGAATGAATTAATAATCTAAATTTCTTCGCGCGATCTTTCCTCGCAGCCCTCTTAGTTTTTCTAAAACTCCTTTTGATTCACGGGGTGAAAGATCACCTGCTTGCTCGGCTCTCTTCGCCGCAGCTTCTGCACCCACAATTTGATCTTGACGAGACGGCCCTCCACCCTCTCTCGCCTCTGTCATTTTTACCTCCTTTCTCAAAATTTTTTACTCTACTACTTCTCCCTCTTCCGCCTTATCCTTCCCCTTAGTTTCTGTTTTTCCTTCATTGCCCTCCGAAGCCTTGGCGGAGGAGGGTTCGCCCTGTGTTGATCCCCCTTCGCTCCCTTTGGGAGCTTCGGCGGACGAGTACATCGCTGCCCCGACTTGTTGAATCGCTTCAGAAAGAACTTTAGTTGATTCTTCAAGCTCTATTTTAGAGGCGTCTTCTTTCTTAAGAACTTCTTTTATTTTCTTTATTTCTTCCTCAACCTTATCCTTATCTTCCTTCTTAACTTTATCGCCTGCTTCCTTAAGGGTCTTTTCGGCGGTAAAAACTAAGTTATCGGCCATGTTGCGAGCTTCGACAGATTCTTTTTTCTTCTGGTCTTCAGTCGCGTGTTTTTCTGCCTCAGCCTGGGCTTGTTTGACTTCTTCGTCAGTTAAGCTAACTGCGCCTTTAATCGTAATCGACTGCTCTTTATTAGTGGCCTTATCAACGGCCTTGACATTCAAAATGCCGTTAGCGTCGATATCAAAAGCGACTTCAATCTGAGGCACGCCTCTCGGCGCCGGCGGAATGCCGTCTAAAATAAATCGACCCAAAGACTTATTATCTGCAGCCATTGGTCTTTCTCCCTGAAGAACATTAATTTCTACTTGGGTCTGGTTGTCCGCCGCGGTCGAAAAAACCTGAGATTTAGAAGCGGGAACAGTCGTATTCCTCTCAATCAGGGGTGTCCTCACCTGACCTAAAGTCTCCAGTCCTAAGGTTAGGGGGGTAACGTCAAGTAAAAGAATGTCTTTCACCTCGCCACCAAGAACGCCACCCTGAATCGCCGCGCCAATCGCAACCACCTCATCTGGATTAACTGATTTATTTGGCTCCTTGCCAAAAAACTTCTTGACCGTTTCATAGACTTTGGGCATTCGAGTCATACCGCCGACTAAGATAACTTCGTCAATGTCTTTGGTCTCAAGTTTGGCGTCTTTGAGACAGGCTTTCACCGGTCCCATAGTTTTTTCAATCAAATCATCGACCAATTGTTCAAATTTTGCCCGAGTGAGTTTCATGGTCAAATGTTTGGGCTGACCGTCCTTGCCTTGGGTAATAAAGGGTAGATTAATCTCTGTCTCTTGAGAAGAAGAGAGTTCGATTTTGGCTTTTTCGGCAGCGTCTCTTACTCGCTGAAGAGCTTGTTTATCCTCCCTAAGGTCAACTCCGTTTTCTTTTTTAAATTCATCGGCTAAGTAATCAAGCAGTTTTTGATCAAAATCATCACCACCTAAATGAGTATCGCCGTTAGTCGCTTTGACTTCAAAAACGCCCTCGCCAATCTCAAGAATAGAAATGTCAAAAGTGCCCCCACCCAAGTCATAAACGGCAATCGTTTCCCCTTTTTTCTTTTCCAGACCATAAGCCAGGGCGGCGGCGGTTGGCTCATTAATAATCCGCTCCACTTTCAAGCCCGCAATTTCACCGGCTTGCTTGGTCGCCTGCCTTTGAGAATCATCAAAATAAGCGGGTACAGTGATGACCGCTTCCTCTACCTTTTCGCCTAAATAAGCTTCAGCGTCAGTTTTGCATTTCACTAAAATTTTGGCAGAAATTTCTTGAGGGGTATAATCCTTATCACCAATATGGATGACTGCCAAACCGTCCTTGCCCGATTTAATCTCATAGGGAACCATTTTTTGGCTTTTCTTAACTTCAGCGTCAGTAAACCGGCGTCCTATTAACCGCTTAACTGAGTAAGCCGTATTCTCAGGATTGAGAATCATCTGGCGCTTGGCCACTTCACCCACCAGATTTTTCACTGGTTCCACTACTGAAGGAATAATATTCTTGCCCTCAGCTGAAGGAATCACTTTGGCTTTGCCCGCTTCCATTACAGCGACAGCCGAATTCGTCGTCCCTAAATCAATTCCAATAATCTTTGACATCTTATTCTCCTTGACCAACTTTAACCTTCGCTGGTCTTAAAACTCTATTATTAAACAAATAACCCTTTAAAACAACCTCCATCACTTTGTCTTTCGGACCAGAAACAAGCTCAACACAATCCATTGTTTCCGGGTCAAACTTTTCACCCAAGGCTCTAATTTCCTCCAAATCTTCGCTCGCTAGAACCTCTCTAAATCGATTATAGACAAGAGAAACTCCTTTGTCTTTAAGGTGTTTCTCGTAAAGTCCCAAATCATCTAATATCGGCAGTAATTTATCAAGCAACTGGGCATTAGCCAACTTAACAAAATCTGATTTTTCTCTTTCAACTCTCTTCTCTAAATTAGCGTAATCAGCTAAAGCCCTCTTTAAACGATTTTCAAAGTCCCCAAGTTTTTGATTAACTTCCCTTGCTTTCCTCTTTGCCATCTTGTCTTACCAATCCTTCGCCATTTCACTAATCAATTCACCAAAATATCGAATTCTCGGAACAATAGAAGAGTAATTCAGTCGACAAGGACCAATCACGCCAATATTACCAGAGCGTTTCGGTCCGGCCTCGAAATGAGTAAAAACCATACCGCAAGGCTGTAAAAATTCTTGACCCAGATCTTCACCTAAAAGAATATGAATAGGATCATCACCATATGATTTTTCGAAAAGAGATTGTAAGCTTTTAAACTCATCTAAAAGATTAAGGACCGTCTTAGTAACGTCAATGTCGAAAAACTCAGGCATGTCAAGAATGTGAGAAGAACCGGCTGAATAAACATCGCCCCCTTTGGTTGCAGCCACTGCCAACGAGTGAGTTTGGCTGGCAAGAGCTAGGGTTGCTTCTCTTAATAATCGGTCAAACTCGTGGCGATAATCCCAAATGGCTTCTTTAGCAGCCACTTCTTCAGTCACTGAAGGCTTCTTCTCTTCCATCAGCTGGTTAATATAAAGCTTAAAACCCGCAGGAGTGGGCACTCTTCCGGCTGAAGTATGAGGCTGACGAAGATAGCCCTCTTCAGTTAGTCGCGTCATTTCATTGCGGATGGTGGCCGGAGAAACGCTTAAAGAGTATTTTTTTTCCAATGTTTCCGAACCCACCGGTTCAGCCGTCTCAATGTATTCTTCGACAATCACTTTCAGAATTTTTGTTTGTCTTTCAGTTAAATCTGTCATCTCGAAACCGCGCCTGACGCGGTTAGCACTCTTATAACATAACTGCTAAGAGTTGTCAAGGGGGGACTATGTTATACTTTTTTAATGAAGAAAAAAAGAAGGGAAATCGAGTACCGCTCGCTCATTACTTTAATTCTCCTTCTTGTTGGTCTTTCCTTCTTCACCTGGCAGTCAAGAAACATCCAAACTTGGTGGCAACAGGCCAGTGGTCAACCTGCCAATGTTGTCGTTGATACCACCGCTATCTTAGGACCCATGCCTCAACCTTGGCGCGCCCTAGCTCAAGGTGGTGAGGAGAAAGAGCCGATGTTAACTCCGGTTATTCCCGAAATCAAACAGCTTCAACCTCAATATATCCGGATTGATCATGTCTTTGATTCTTATGGTTTAATCTCAGGCAATAAAAACAACGGCATGGTCTATAACTTCAGTCAATTAGACCAAACAGTTGATGACATCTTAGCCGCTGGCGCTCTCCCTTTTTTCTCCCTCTCCTACATGCCCCCGACCATTTCCAAGGACGGTCAAGTAACTTCACCCCCAGAAAATTGGTCTGACTGGTCAGCTCTTGTCAAGACCTTCATCGAACACTATAGTGGCAAAACCAACCGTAATCTCCAAAATGTTTACTATGAGGTTTGGAACGAGCCTGATCTCTTTGGCAACTGGAAGGTGAGAGATTGCCATCCCTGGGAACTAAATTGCGATTCGGGAAAAGACTATCGCCTTCTCTATCTCCACTCCGTTTTAGGCGTTAGACAAGCTCAAAATGTTAATCATTTCTTCCTTGGTGGTCCAGCCACAACCAGTTTCTATCCAGCCTGGACTGAAGAACTATTTAAATGGGTAGAAACAAAAAATCTCCGCCTTGATTTTATTTCTTGGCACCGTTACCACCCTGAAGTCGATCAATATCGACAAGATTTGGAAAGTCTTGAAGTCTTAATTGAGAAACACCCTCATTTTTTAGGAATCAAAAAAATCATCAGCGAGTGGGGCTCGGATCCAGAAAACTCAGCTAATCACGACTCAACCTATGATGCGGCTCACAGCTTAGCGGTCATCCGCACTTTAATGGCTCGTCTTGACCTAGCTTTTGCTTTCGAAATCAAAGACGGTCCTGATCCAGCCGGGAAAAAATATTGGGGGCGTTGGGGCTTAATCACTCACCAAGATTTTGACAAAGAGAAAAAGCCTCGCTATTTCGCTTTTGATTATCTTAACAAGCTTGGTCCGGAAAGGCTTTCTCTAGCTGGCGAAGGCACTTGGGTTAAGGGAATTGCAGGAAGAAATAAAAACTCAATCCAAATTTTATTGGTTAATTATGACCCGAGCAATAGACACCAAGAAACTGTTCCTTTAAAAATCAACAATTTGTCCCCAGGTGACTATGTCTATAAAGAAGTCTTTTTGCTGGGGAAAGATAGACAAGAAAAAATAACAATCGGTTTTGAGGGAATTTTGGAGAAAAATATCTACTTGCCCACCAACAGCTTAGTCTTAATTAGCTTGTCGCTTACTCCCTTACGATAAAGTCTGAGTTCGGGAGGGAACTTCAATCACTTCTTCTGATTCTTGAAGGACCTGACGCCACTTTCCCAGTCTTCTAATTAAAGAAAGATATTCTGCTAGCTCTTCTATTTTCAGAAAATAGGCAAAACTAACATAGACCAAAAGGCCCATAAAGCTGGTAATAATCGTCAGGATAATTAAATTAATTGTCCGGGTGGTATCAAGGATAAAACGATCCAGAAATCTCATTGGCACCCAGAGAAAAACAAGAGTAAAGAAGGTTGCCAACAACATTTTTATAGAACGCAAGACAAACTCTTTTCTAATTAGGCCGCCGACTTTTTTATTGATTAATAAAAGTAAGGAAATCACATGAAGTAAGCTCGCCAGTGAAGCTGCCGCCGCCAAACCGATCACCCCGTAACCTTGCCTGAAAGTCAGATAAATACTCAAAGCTACATTGGTAAAAACTGCTATCGTGCCGACAATCAACGGCGTCTTCGTATCGTGAAGAGCGTAAAAGCCTCTCACCAAAATTTGAACTAAGCTTTGACAAATAATCGCTAAAGTAAAAAAAGCCAGAATTCTACCAGTCAGAAGGGTCGCCTGCCAGGGAAAATTTTTAGCTCCAAAAGCCAATCTGACCACCGGTACCCTTAAAATTAAGAGGATAGCGCTCGCCGGTAAAACGAGAAAAAGAACCTGGAATAACGAAGAGGTAAGGGTTTTCCTAAAACTAGCTGCTTCCTTAAGCGCCGTTTCCCGAGATAATGAGGGCAGAGCCGCTTGACCGATCGTGGAGCCAAAAAGACCAACAGGAACATTCATTAAATGTTGAGCAAAATAGAAAATTGAAAGCGATCCAACTGCGAGCGAAGTGGCGATAAAAACCGCCACCGTGGCTTCGATTTGATTTACCCCCAAAGCCAAGGTTCGAGGCAGCATTAACCGGGCGATCTCTTTAACCCCAAGATGAGTAAAATGCCAAGCTCTGAATTGATAAACAAAACCAAGCCTAATCGCTAAGGGAAGTTGAACTAAAAGATGGAGGACTGCCCCGATGACGACCCCGATCGTCGGTCCATAGATTCCCCAAATTGGGACTAAGAAAACTATGCCAAAGATTATCCCCAAATTGTAAACCACTGGTGAAAGAGCAGGTACTAAAAAACGTTGGTGAGACTGAATCACCCCTGTTAAGAAATTAGAAAAACAAAAGAAAAGTTGAGCCAGAAGCATTATCCGAGTTAAATCCACCATCAAATTTATCCCCTCTGCTGAAAAAGTAGGAGCAATCAACCGACAGAGTTGGTCAGCGTAGATAAAAGTTAAGACGGCGATGATAATAAAGAAAAGGAGAACAATATTAATCACTGAAGAACTGATTTCATAGGCCTCCTTCTCATTCTTGGTTAAATACTCACTAAAAACTGGAATAAAAGCCGCTGATAGGGCTCCAAGCACTAGGAGTTGAAAAATCATATCGGGAATTCTAAAGGCAGCAAAGTAAGTGTCAAGCTGCCATTCATTGCCGCCAAAGAAGGCACCGGCTAAAAGCCGGTCGCGGACAAGACCTAAAATTCTCGAGGCAAAAACAGTCACCATAATCACAAAGGCGGCGGAGAGGATATTGCTCTGCCGCCGAAGTAGAATTAATCTTCCGTTTTTAAAAAAATTATTTACCATCTTGGAAATTAGTCCGCTTTTTGTTATTATATCAAGTAAAACTTGATGAAACCAAGTAAAACTTAGTTATAGCCTAAAATGCCAGTAACCAAAAGCGCTAAAAAGGCTCTTCGTCAAGGTCGTCAAAGAGCCGCCACAAACAAATTAGTCCGCCAACGATTAAAAAAGGTGGTGGCGAAAACAAGGAAAAGTAAGTCCGTCGAAGATCTCACTGAAATTTATCGGACGCTAGACCGAGCGGCTAAAAAAGGAATTATTCACAAGAATAAAGCGGCCAGATTAAAAAGTCGACTCACTAAACTCACCCAGACCGCTCCTCGGCCAGTAGTAAAAAAGGGGACAAAAAAATAGCAAAACTTCCTTTGACAAACCCTCCTTGATTAACCTATACTAATACTAAAACCAGCCATGCCCAAAAAAGAAATTAACCTCTTGCCCAAAGAAGAATTCGAAAAGAAGCCGCTCGGGCGTTTTCTTACCTGGGCTCTCTCTGCCGGACGCTATATTGTTATCTTCACTGAATTGATTGTTATTCTTGCTTTTCTTTCCCGCTTTAAACTAGATCGGGATTTAGCCGACCTCAACCAGTCAATCAGAGAGAAACAAGGGATAATTGAGGCTTCGGCTGAGTTTGAAAAAGAATTTCTTTTTCTCCAAACAAGGCTAGCAACCATAAAAAAATTGAAAGGACAAGAGGCTTCCTTTAGTCAACTAGTAAGCGTTATCGGTTCTTTAACCCCTCTCGATGTGGCTATCTCCAGTCTTAATTTTAGCGAAGACAGTCTTCGGATTAATGCCACCGCCCTGTCTGAAAGAGGCCTCGGTAACTTTATCGCCAATCTTTCCACTTCGCCTAATTTTAAAGAAGTCTCTTTGACAAACGTTTCAAAAAGTCTGGAAACTGGACCAGAAATAAAATTTATTATCAATACTCAATTTATTATCTCTAAGGAAATCTGATGGCTTTTGATTGGCGAACTGAATACCATCGTTACCATCGCTATTTTCTGAACACCAAAACTCTTTATCGAAGAAGAGATGTTGTCATTTACACGGGGATTACCCTCACTTTAGCCACAATTACCTTCTTTTCTTTCTTTGCTGTTAAGCCAACAGTCACTACCATTGCTAGCTTGGTCAAGGAAATTGACAGCAAGAAGACAATCGATCAAAAATTGCAAATCAAAATCAACTCTTTAAGACAAGCCCAAACAAACTACTCTCTTATTAGTGATAAATTAATCATCGTTAACCAAGTCCTCCCTCAGGAACCGGATCTTATTGACCTTATCTACCAAATTGAGGTTCTGACCCAAAAGAATAATGTCGCCATCAAATCAGTTGCTTTTGGGCCCTCCTATCTTTCTGGTGAAGAAGAAAGTAAAAAGAAAATCAGTCAATATCCAGCCATTAATTTTAGTCTTGGTCTCACCGGTAACTTCGAAAGTATTAATAACTTCGCTACCTCTCTAGAAAATTTAAGACGCTCTATTGGCATTAAAGATTTTACTGTTCGCAGTTTTGAGGAGAGTGAAACAGGAACTTATAGTCTAGGTTTGACCTTTCAGCTTGATGCCTTTTATTTAACTGGGAATAGAGAAAAATGAAAAAAAAGCGGGTTTCTAAAGACATCTTGATTCTCGTTATTTTAAGCTTAATTACCGTCTTTACTTGGATTGGTCTCGATGTCTACCGGATTTTTTTCAAAGATGAAGAGCTCTATGTTTCTCCTCAACAAATGGAGCCACTCAATCCTGAAATTGACCAAGAGACGATTGACCAGATTTCCCAAGAATCTCTTTTTGGGAAAGGAGAATATCTGCCCCCTGAGAAAATGGGGGGCGAAGAGGCCACAGCTGAGGCTGAAGGAGTTGACTGATGTTTAAAGGGAAGAAATTGCCAACCATTTTAGGAATCATTATTTTAATCATTGGTTTAGCCGCCGGTGTTTTCCTTGTTACCCAAGGACAAAACATCTTTCTCCGAGCAACGCCAGAGACTACTCCTGATCAAATAAAGGTAACCAATATTTCTGATAATTCCTTGACCATTTCTTGGACCACCCAAAAGGAGGCGAGCGGTTTCATTAAATATGGGGAGACCCCATCCTTAGATAAAACCCTAGCTGATGATCGAGATCAAGTCTCGGGCGAAACCGGCTCATTTACCACTCATTATGTGACTTTGGTCAATCTGAAACCAAACACAAACTACCTTTTTAAGATTGGTTCTGGGGGGAAAGTCTTCCCCACTCAAGGTGAACCCTACGAAGCTAAATCTGCTCCCGTTGCTCAAGGGTTACTACCGCCGAGTGACGTCGCTTCAGGAACGGTAAAAAAGCCCGATGGCACACCATCTGAAGGAGCGATTGTTTATTTGTCAATGGCGAACGCTTCTCCTCTCTCTGTCCTCGTAAGATCATCAGGCAGCTGGCTTATTCCCTTAAATACCGCCAGGACTACCGACTTAGCTTCATTTATTGAATATGACAAAGAGGCTCAAGTAATTGACATTTTTGTTGAGGGCGGCGACTTAGGACATTCTTCGGTTGTCACCACCACTAAAAATGACAACCCTGTTCCCCAAATCACTTTAGGAAAAAGTGACGACTTTCGCCAGTACACTGAACCACCAGAAATTACCCCCCCAGCGGAAATTTCTCTGACTCCCAGTCCTACCTCAACTCCCTCAGGATTTAGCCCTGAGTTAGAACCCACTCCGACCGCCACTCCTACTGGTGAACTAAACATTATTAACCCCGAACAAGGTGAAGACCTTAACGCCCTTAAACCAGAGTTCACTGGCACTGGACCTCCGGGCAAATTAGTCGAAATCGTCGTCGAGTCACCCTCCTACACGGGAACGATTAAAGTTAACGAAGACGGTAGTTGGAACTGGTCACCGCCAGCGGATTTAGAACCAGGTACTCACACAGTCAAAATCACTTATGGCGGCCAAACTGTCAGTAAGACCTTCACTGTTTTAGCTGCAGGCGAAAGTGACTTCCCTGCCTATACCGCCACGCCTTCAGCCACGATTTCACCTTCCCTAACCCCAACGCCAACACCTTTACCTCGTACTGAAATGCCCTCCACCGAAGCTGGAGTTCCTGACTCTGGCTTTATGATGCCCACTTTCTTAGTTTTTATTCTCGGCAGCGGACTAATTCTAGTTGGATTTTTCCTTAAAAATTTCTTCCTCTCTCCCTAAGCTCAGCTGGAAATGTTAAAATAGCCTCATGAAAATCGCCATTGTCGGAGCAGGGATGACTGGTTTAACCACTGGTTACCGGCTTTCGGGGAAAAACCACCAAGTCATAATTTTTGAAAAAGAAAAATTCTCTGGCGGCCTAGCGGCTGGTTTTAAAAAGCAAAACTGGGATTGGCACCTTGATTCCTTCTATCATCATCTTTTTACTGGTGACCATCACGCCAAAAATTTAATTGAAGAATTAGGGTTAGAAGAAAAGCTTTTTTATCTTCGACCAAAAACATCAATTTTCAAAAAAGAGAAGATTTATCAATTCGACTCACCTTCTTCGGCTTTAAGATTTCCTGTTCTTAGTCTTCCTAACAGGCTAAGAACAGGCCTTATTACTCTTTTTCTGAAAATTAATCCCCGCTGGCAAGAGTTAGAGAAAGTCAAAGCTTTAGACTGGCTTAAAAAATACTATGGCCAAGAGGCATACCAAGTCCTCTGGCAACCTCTCTTGAAATCGAAATTTGGTGACCAAGCTGATGAAGTTTCAATGGCTTGGTTTTGGGCTAGAATTAAAAAGAGAAGTGTCCAGTTGGAGTATATCAAAGGCGGTTTCCAAACTCTGATAGATAAACTAGCCGAAGAAATAAAAAATAAAGAGGGTAAAATAATCCTCAACCGAGAAATTAAAAGCTTAAGGGAAATCAAAAACTTCGAGAGAATCATCATCACTACTCCTACCCAAAAATTCTTTCCCAAAACAAAACTTCCTCAAATGCTCGGCGCGGCCAATCTCATTTTAACCTTAAAAGAAAGCTTGCTCACCGATGGAACTTACTGGTTAAATATTAATGAAAAAAACTTTCCTTTTGTGGCCGTGGTCGAACACACCAATTTTGTCGATAAAAAATATTATGGCAACAATCACTTAGTCTACGTCGGTGGTTACTATCCCCAAAACCATCGCTATTTCAAGATGACTAGAGAACAAATTTATGAGGAATTTCTGCCCTATCTTAAAAAAATCAATCCGAATTTTGATTTTCAACCATTCACCATTCACCATTCACTATTCACTAACTTATATGCTCAACCTGTTATTCCCATCAATTACTCACAAATAATCCCTCCTTATCAAACTCATTTAAAAAATGTTTTTTTGGCTAACATGCAGCAAGTTTATCCCTGGGACAGAGGTATTAACTATGCGATAGGGCTTGGCAATAAGGTTGCCAAATTAGTTTTAGATGAATAAAAAATTAAAATCACTGGTCACTGATCGCTGGATACTGATTATTATTGTCCTCTTCGGCGGCTTCCTCCGATTTTATAATTTAAACTGGGATCTGGGCCACTTTTTCCACCCTGATGAGAGAAATATCGCTGCCGCTGTTTCCAGAATTCGCTTTTTCGACCAACTTAATCCAAAGTTTTTCGCCTATGGGAGCTTTCCGATTTATCTTTACCGAGCGATTGGAGAAACCATTTGTTTAATCACTCAAAACAATCAATGGGTTTTAGATTGGGGGAAAATCAATCTTATCTCCCGAGGTGTTTCCGCTTCTTTCTCCACCCTAACGATTATCCCGGTATTTTTAGTAGCTCAGAAAATATGGAATAGAAAAGTCGGTCTGATTGCCTCTTTCCTAGCTGTTTTTTCTGTCTCTTTAATCCAAACCGCTCATTATGGCGTCACCGAAAGCATGCTGGTCTTCTGGTTAATGTTAATCCTCCTCCTTTCTCTTCAGCTTTTAGAAAAACAAAGAGTGAAAGATTATCTAAGAATTGGTTTGGTAGTAGGACTAGCCACCGCTACTAAAATTTCCGCCCTCTCCTTTATAATTATTCCCTTAACAAGTCATTTCTATGTCTCTATTAAAAATAGGGGGCAATTTAAATATTTAAACTATCAGCTTAAATTCATCCTCTTGATTCTCGTCTCCTTCGCCACCTTTATTCTCCTTTCTCCGTATACGCTTATTGATAAGTCTAAGTTTTTAGAGTCCCTTACTTATGAATCGGGCGTTGTCACTGGTCAATTAAAAGTTGTTTACGTTCTCCAATTCGAAAAAACCCTCCCTTATTTTTTTCAGTTAAAAAATTTAATTTGGCAAGTAGGACCAGTAGTTTTATTAGGATATTTAAGTTTTCTTCTTCTTCTTGCAATGGCAATTAAGAAAAAAGATAAAAAACGATTAATCTTTCTTTCCTTTCCTTTTGCCTATTTCCTTTATGTGGGTTCATGGCACACAAAATTCATCCGCTATATGGTGCCCCTAATTCCCTTTCTCATTATCTCTGCCTCATGGTTAATTCTGGAAATCAAGAAGAAATGGCAGTTTTGGGGTAATCTTTTGCTAATTATCTCTTTAAGTTCAAGCTTGTTTTGGTCGCTGGCTTTTTTCTCCATCTATGCTCGAGAGTCAACTCGAATTACTGCTTCCCGATGGGTCTACCAACATATTCCCAAGGAAGCAAAAATCTTAGGTGAGCATTGGGATGATGGCTTACCAATTAGTCTTAATGAAAATCACCCCCGCCAGTATCAAATCGAACAGCTTGAAATTTATGAAGCTGATAATTCCCAGAAAATTGATTACTACGCTCAAAAACTTTCCCAAGCAGATTACATTATCATCAATAGTCGTCGGCTCTATGGAACCTTAGTCTATCTATCCGAAAAGTACCCCCTTACCAGTCAATATTACAAACTGCTTTTCGGTGGAAATCTGGGATACGTTAAGGTTATAGAGTTTTCTTCCTATCCAGAGATGTTTGGAATCAAAATTAATGATGACAGAACCGAAGAAACTTTCCAGGTCTACGACCACCCCAAAGTCCTAATTTTTCAAAATCAAGAGAGGTTTTCTAAAGATAAATTAACTAAGATTCTCCAATGAAGAAGAAATATATTTTGTTTTCATTAATTCTTTTTTTGGGCGGTTTTTTAAGATTTTATCATTTGGATAAAAATCCCTCTGGATTTTTCGCTGATGAAGCTTCTGTTGGCTATAACGCCTACTCTCTCTTAAAGACAGGCCACGATGAACACGGAAAATTCCTGCCTATTTTCTTTGAAGCTTTCGGGGAATACAAAAATCCAGTTCTCATTTATTCCCTCATCCCTTCTATAGCTTTATTCGGTCTTTCCGAATTTTCTACCCGATTTGTTCCTGCTGTTTACGGAGCACTAACTATTGTCCTCTTTTTCTTTTTAACTAAAAAATTGTTTAATTCCCGAGTGGCTCTTATCTCTTCTTTTTTTCTTGCCATATCACCTTGGCATATCCATTTAAGCCGAATCTCGCTTGAGGGGCTAGCTCCTTTTATTTTTTTTCTAACCCTTTCTTTTTATCTATTCCTAGTCGGACAAAAGAATAGTCGGATCCTAATTTTAAGTTTTCTTTTTTGGGGAATCACTCTTTACACTTATTTCCCATCACGTCTCTTTACTCCCCTTCTCCTTTCAAGTTCTATTCTTATTTATCCTAAGCCACGCCGGAATCAAAAATTGCTAATTTTTTGTTTATTAATTTTTGGGTTCACCGCCCTGCCTCTAGTTTTTCATCTCCATTCGGGCGAGGGACTGGCGAGATGGAATCAGGTCTCGATCTTTGCCGATAATCTAACAATAAAACAGACCTTCTTAAAAACGGCGTGGTCTTACTTAGATCATTTTTCCCTAAAATTTCTTTTCGAACTGGGAGATAGTGGTTTTCCCAATCAGTTTATTACCCGTCACTCGATTATTGGCCTCGGCCAGCTTTACTGGTTCCAGCTCCCGCTCCTCTTAGTCGGGATCTTTTACCTTTTCAGGGGGGGATTAAAAAAAGAAGCAAATATTCTCCTCATCTGGCTGCTACTTTATCCTTTAGGGAGTATTTTCACTAAAGCTCCAGGTCCCCAAGCAACAAGGTCTTTCGCTGGTGTTGTTCCCTTCCAAATTATTACCGCTCTCGGCCTTTGGCAAATTCTAGAATTTATAAATAACAACATCCCTAAAAAAGCCCATTATATCTATCCAGTTTCTAAATTATTGATATTCTTAACTATTTCTTTATCTTTTATCCATTTTTTATTCCGATTTAATGAATACCCCCTTCGATCGTCAAACTATTGGGGTTGGCAATATGGGCCAAAGGAGATTATTAACTACTTCATTGAGGTAGAAAAAAATTACGATGAGCTCATTATGAGCAATCAATTCAATGCACCAATGATTTTCCTTAAATTCTATGCCCCCGAGAATTGTCAAAGATGTAAAATAGAAAATATTAACTTATATGACCCAAGCAAAAAACAACTCTTTGCCCTGCCGCCAAACGATCTCGAAAATAAAGGCTATAATACAAAGAAAACCATTTACTATCTGAACAAAAAGATCGCCTTTAAAATAGTAGAATTTAATTATGGTCAGTGATTTTTTAATTATTTTTTCCTGGTGGTTCTTGCTTTCCATCCTCGGATTAACTAACTTCCCATTAACCTGGTACTTTTTCCGGAGATTTTTTGACTTAGGTTATATTTTCTCAAAAATTCTCGCCATTCTTATTGTCTCTTATCTTGTTTGGTTAATTAGTAGTCTAAAATTATTGCCCTTTTCAGCGGTTTCAATTTGGCTGGTCTTAATTACCTTAACTCTCCTTAACTTGCTCATCACGAGGAAATACAAAAAGGAATTAATTAAAGACCTCAGAAAATCGATAAAATTTTTACTGCTTGAAGAATCCCTCTTCTTCATCGCCCTAACTTTTTGGTCTTTAATCCGAGGTTTCCAGCCAGACATCAACGGCTTAGAAAAATTTATGGATTTTGGCTTCATCAATTCTATTTTAAGGAGTGAATATTTTCCGCCGGCAGACATATGGCAATCAGGAGAAACGATTAACTACTATTATTTTGGTCATTTAGTAGCTGCGGTTTTAACTAAGTTTTCGGGAATGAAATCTGCGATTACTTATAACCTAATGTTAGCCACAATTTTTGGTTTTTCTTTTGTAGGTGTTTTTTCCTTAACTGCCAATCTCGTCAGTCAAATAAAATCAAAGGTCTTAAAGAAAATCAGCTGGCGAACCATTATGATTGCTGGCTTATTATCAGCCCTGTTATTTACTCTAGGTGGTAATTTGCACACGGCTGCCTGGCATCTTCTTCCTGCCATTAAGGGCGATTCTCAGTTTTATTGGTATCCGGACGCCACCCGATTCATTGGTTATAATCCGCCGGTTGAAGATAAAACCATCCATGAATTTCCGATTTACTCTTTTGTTGTTTCTGACTTACATGGTCACGTGAGTGACATCCCTTTTGTTCTCTTGCTCCTCGGCTTATTATCTGCCTTTCTAATTTCTTGCCAACAAAAAGGAGGTTTTACGTTTTACGTTTTACGTTTTTTGTTACCGCTAGCGCTAACGCTAGCGGTCATGTATATGACCAACTCCTGGGATTTTCCTATTTATTTTTTAATTACCGGCTCAACGATTTTCTACCTTAATTATCTAAAGTCAAAATGGCGGTTCGAGACTTTTCTAAATACAGGGATTTACTCTCTGGCAATTCTTTTCTTGACCATTATTTTTTCTCTTCCTTTTCATCTTAATTTCAGACAGATTGCTCAGGGAGTGGCTTTGGTCAATGCCCATTCTTTCTGGTGGCAATTGCTTGTCCTTTGGGGCTATCAGTGGGTCCTTTGTCTAAGTTTTGTCATTTTTCTTTTTTTAAAAAGGAAATTCGCCGATCACCGACCACTGATCACTGATATCTTTATTCTTGTTCTCTTAATTGTTGCTTTTACTCTTATCGTTATTCCTGAAATTGCCTATGTCAAAGATATTTATATTCCTTCCTTCCACCGGGCTAATACGATGTTCAAATTAGTCTATCAAAGCTTTATGCTTTATGCCCTGGCTAGTGGCTACATCATTGCCAGGCTTGCTTTGGGAATAAAGAGAAAATTATTAAAGGCTGGTTTTTTGGCCATTTGCTTTCTTCTATTTTCTGGGGTGCTTGTTTATCCCTATTTTGCCATCAAAGGCTATTATGGCGACTTAAAGATTTATCGGGGATTAGATGGTTTGACTTTTCTTGAACGAAGATATCCTGAGGATTTTCAAACCCTCCAGTGGCTTGATAAGAACGTTAAGGGCCAACCAATTCTTCTTGAGGCAGTGGGTGACAGCTACACCGAATATAATCGGCTTTCTATGGCCAGTGGTCTGCCAACAGTCGAGGGCTGGCTAGTTCATGAATGGCTCTGGCGAGGCGGTTTTGATGAGCCAGGTAAAAGAGCGGCTGATGTCAAAATTATTTATGAATCAGGAAATATCGAAGAAGTAAAAAATCTAATTAATAAATACGAAATCGACTACATCTATATCGGTGAGATGGAAAAGCAAAAATATCAAGTGAATGAAGAAAAATCCGAAGATTTAGGAGAAATTGTTTTTCAGGTAGGTAATTCTAAGCTTTATAAAATAGAAAGTAATTAGGAATTGCCTCTAAATTCCAAGAAGATAGATACTGATAATCGCCAAAATGATTCCTGCCAATTTAACTGAAGTCAACTTCTCTTGAAAAAATATCAGACCAATCAGGACAGAAAAAAGGATTGTAGCAATTGATAATAAAGGCAGTCCAAGATTAAGAGGTGCCTTCTTTTGGTACATTAGAAAGTAAAACAAACCGCCAAAAGCACTAAAGACTCCGGCAATACACGCCAACCTTACTCCTTTTGAAGTAATGTCTATCTGTTGACCAGTGGTCTTAAAAACAAAAATTAGTCCCAAGGTAATCAGCGCCGAAGCAATAGAAAGAGAAATCGAACCCACTAAAGCATGAAGATGGCTTGAACTAAGTTTAAGGAAAGCATTATAGATAGCAAAGAAGAAACCAGCGGCAATGCCAAAGGTAACCCAAGTCATTGATTTAATTATATCAAACCTTCAATAAACTCGTGAACCGCTTTCCAATTTGAGTCGTAGGGAATAATCACCCACTGGCCAGAATAATGAATTTGGGGATGATAGAGTAAACCCTGCTCACCATTCAAGACTTGATTATTAATCTCCTCCTTTTCGAAATTAAGCATCAACTTTACCCAAAGCGGATATTCTTCAAGTTCAATATCAGTCGTAAAACTCTTTTGGACTATCTGCCAAAGGCCTCGAATCTTGTTCAGGTCAAATATCACCTTGGTCGTCGCTAGGTTATTTTTAAGAGCCAAGAAAAGATTTTGCTGCCTTTTCGCTCGGGCAAAATCAGTCCCCTCATCACCTTCAGCATTTCGACTGCGGACATATTTCAGCGCCGCCCCTCCATCTAAAACCTGCCGGCCCGCATCAAAGTGAACCTTTTCGTAGCGACATTTATATTCCGGGTCGCCCCCGCAAGGATCATTTTCTTTACCAGGGATAGGAAACCAATCATCATTAAAACTATTCTCAATGTTAATTTCTAAACCTCCTAACAAATCAATGCTTTCTTTGAAACCATCAAAATCCACGAGAAAAACATAATGAATTTCTTGGCCTAAGACTTCTTTTAGCGAAGACTTAACCATCTCAATTCCTCCATAATGATAAGCAGTATTAATCTTGGCCTTCATTGATTCCAGCCAAAGATCGCGCGGCAAGGACAACATCAGAGTTTCTCCGCCGGTGTGACTAAGAGAGACAAAAATAATCGTATCGGTCAGGTCTTTAACCTGATTGCCTTCACCGCCTAAGCCCAAAACGACCATGTTTGTCCGACCATTGGTATTGGTTAAATTAGTGGTCGGCTGATTTAAATAAATCATGGTCAGTTTTCCAGGAAGACTATTAAAGAAAAAGAACAAAGAACAAAGAATAAAGAATAAAAACAAAATTAGACCAGCCATTGCCCAAAGAAGGTGGTGGTGGGCGACTAGTTTCTTCTTTAGTTTCTCCGTGTTAAAATCCATCTGTGGTTCATATTTTAAACGATTTAAACCCCTCTCAACAAGAAGCAGTTAAACATCAAGAAGGACCCCTTTTGGTTTTGGCCGGTGCAGGCAGTGGTAAAACCCGGGCTCTGACCTACCGAGCCGCTTATCTTATTCAAGAAAGAGGCATCTCTCCAGAAAATATTCTTTTATTAACTTTTACCAATAAAGCCGCCGGAGAGATGAAGGAAAGAATCAGGAAATTACTGGCCACCAATCACCCGCCACCAATCACCAGCTTGCCTTTTGCCGGCACTTTCCATTCCTTCTGTGCCCGGCTTTTACGTCAAGAAGGAAAGGCAATTGGTCTTTCTACTAATTATCTTATTTATGATGAAACCGACCAAAGAGAAACGATTAAGCGGGCTTTAGAGAAACTCGATATTCCCCAAAAAGATTTCAATCCTCTCTCTGTCCTCAACGCTATTTCTCAGGTTAAGAACGAATTAATCCCCGCTCTTGAATACCCCCAATACGCTAAGGGTCCTTACCAAACCACAGTCGCCAGGATTTATCTCACTTACCAAAGGTTTTTAAAAGACGCTCAGGCCCTAGATTTCGACGATCTTTTGATGGAAACGGTAAGGTTGCTGAAAAAAGAGGATGTTGTCTTAAAAAAATATCAGCATCGTTATCAATACATCTTAGTGGATGAGTGGCAGGACACCAACCACGCCCAATATGTCCTGACCAAACTGCTGGCAAAAAAATGGCGCAATCTCAATGTCGTCGGTGATGCTTCCCAATCAATCTACGGCTGGCGGGGAGCAGATTATCGCAATCTAATCCGCCTCCAGGAAGACTTTCCAGAAATCAAAATTATCAACTTGGAAAGAAACTATCGTTCCACCCAGACTATCCTTGACGCCGCCAATGAAGTTATTAAACATAATCACTCCCATCCTATTTTAAAACTCTGGACCAAAAATCCCCAAGGAGAAAAAATCGGTTTTTACCAAGCCCAAAGCGAAAAAGATGAGGCTGATTTTATTATCAGAGCTATCAAAGAACACCTCTTTAGATCAAAACAAAAAACCTTAAACCAATTTGCTGTTCTTTATCGAACCAATGCTCAATCACGAGTAATTGAAGAACAACTCCTTCACGCAAGTATCCCTTATGCTTTAGTTGGCGGAGTCCGTTTTTATGACCGGAAAGAAATTAAAGACGTCCTTGCCTATCTTCGACTCTTAATTAACCCTAAAGATGAAGTCTCTCGTCAACGAGTAGAAAAATTAGGCAAGCGGCGGTTTAAAAAGTTCATCGAGCTGGCAAAAAAACTGAAAGGTAAAGAAATTGAAAAACTAACTACCTCAGAAATTATGGATGAAACTTTTGAAACTACTGGTTATTTAGAGCTTTATGACCCTGAAAGAGAAGAAGATCTCATGCGGCTGGAAAATATTAAAGAGTTAAAGTCCGTCGCCACTGAATTCCCTCGGCTAATTAATTTTTTAGAAAATGTCGCTCTCGTTCAACAGGAATACCTGCCGGCCGGGGTAGGCCTATCGAAAGAGAAAAAGAATAACGCGGTCACGCTCATGACCGCCCACGCCGCTAAAGGGCTAGAATTCCCTTTCGTTTTTATGGTCGGCATGGAAGAAGGTATTTTCCCCCATTCGCGCGCTCTTTTAGACTCTTCCGGGATAGAAGAAGAACGCCGTCTTTGCTATGTAGGGATGACTCGGGCTAAACAAAAACTATTTTTATCCTCTACCACTCGCCGACTCTATTTTGGCCAAAGAAGTATTAACATGGTTTCTCGCTTTTTAAGTGAAATTCCCCTTCATCTTTTTGAATCTTCTCGTTCTCTACCTAATTTTGCTACAATAGGAGACAATGATTACCCGTGAAGTTACAGAAGAGGAAAAACAAAAATATAATTCTTTCGTTCATCATCCTCTCCAGTCCTGGGAATGGGGAGAATTTAGAAAAACAACGGGAATAAAAACAATTCGCCTTGGCGTTTTTGATCCTTCGACTGGCTCGGGACGAGCTAAATTAATCTCTGGTTATCAGGTCTTCTTCCACCCTATTCCGAAAACCAAATATTCAGTTATTTATTTCCCCAAAGGTCCAATGCCCGACAAACCCATGCTCGAGGCTCTGAAAAAGTTAGCCCAGAAAGAGAAATCTATCTTCGCCAAAATGGAACCCAATGTTGGCGGTCCCTTCAACCAAGATAAACCTAATCAGGGCCATGTTAAAATCAAAGAATTTCTTTTAAATAATGGTTGTCTGCCTGGTCGCTCTCTTTTCCCTCGTTGGACTTTTTGGCTGGACTTAAAGAAAAGCGAAGAAGAAATTCTCGCTGGTATGCATTCTAAAACTAGGTACAACGTTCGTCTCTCCCAAAAACATGGGGTTAAAGTCATTGAAGATAATTCTGACCAAGCTTTCAAGACCCATCTCAAACTCCTTTTTAAGACCACAAAAAGACAGAAATTCTATGCTCACACGCCTGACTATCATCAAAAAATGTGGCAAGCTCTAAAACCTTCAGGTCAAAAAGATCAAGGTTTGACGGCCCATCTCCTCATCGCCAACTATCAGAACAAACCCTTAGTCACCTGGGTTCTTTTCGTTTTTAATAAAGTTCTCTATTATCCTTACGGGGGCTCTTCCCGAGAATATCAAAAAGTAATGCCCTCTTACGCAATGATGTGGGAGGCAATTAAATTTGGGAAGGAAATGGGGTGCGAGACTTTTGACCTTTGGGGCACTCCTGGTCCTAATCCCTCCATCAAAGACCCTTGGTATGGTTTTCACCGATTTAAAACAGGCTTCAATCCCCAATTGATTGAGTTCATTGGTACTTATGATTTCGTGGTTAACCCCCTCCGCTATCGCTTCTTTACTCTGGCCGATTCTCTTCGCTGGAAACTTTTAAGAATCAGGACAAAACTACCTCTTTAATGCAAGACTTGCGTCAATCACCCCAATACGGTGAATATATGAGAAAAATTGGCTGGCAGGTAGAGCAGCTAGACGGCTGTCAAATTTTCATCAAAAAAATTCCCCTCTTGGGCTCTTTTATTAAAATCCAACGACCAGAAAAAATTCCCTTTTCCCGAATCGAAAAACTGGCAAAGGAATATCGCGCCTTCGCTGTCTGCCTAGAGCCATCAAACATTGATCATGAGCCATTAATCATTAATCATCAGTATCGCCCCACCAAATCCCCTTATGCTCCTCCAAAAACTCTCCAAATTAGCTTAACTCTTTCCGAAAAACAAATCCTTGCCCAGATGAAAAAAGACGCTCGTTATTCAATTCGGAAAGCTCAAGAGAATCAACTTCAATTAATTAAAGTCCCACCCGAAACCTTCCATCAAGCCTGGAAAAAATTCAACTATCGCCGACTTTGGATTCCTTCCTTAAAATGGCTTCAGGCTTTAAAAGATTCTTTCGGAAATGATTTCTTTCAACTAATAATAAACGACCCTCCCCTGGCTGGCGTTATTCTTCTTAAACACGACAAAATAATGTACTACTATTATGCTTTCTCCTCGAAGGAAGGTCAAAAACTCTTTGCTCCCTATCTTCTCGTTTGGGAAGGAATTAAGTTGGCCAAAGAGCAGGGCTGTCAGATTTTTGATTTCGAAGGCATCGAAGACCCTAGATACAAATCAACCAAATCCTGGCGAGGTTTTACTCATTTTAAAAAGAGTTTTGGGGGAAAAGAAATCGAATATCCGGGAAGTTTTAATAAATACCGCTTACCCCTTTAACGCCACGCTTCACCACGTCAAACGTGGTTTCAGCTCCAAGCTTCGCATAAAAGCTTGAAATCACAAAATTCACACATATTACTAGGCTTCGGCTCAAAACCACTCTCCTCGACTTCTTTGGCTTTCTCTACTAATTCCTTCTTCGCCTCTTCCAGTTGGCCAGTTGTTCTCTTGGTTGATTTTTTCTCGCCTGTATCAAGGAAATAAAAAGTTAAAACTACTTTTTCTGGTTTCTTACCATAAATTCCCTTGTCTGCAGCCGCCAAAGCATAAACCGTCATCTGTAAGGACTGATCAATATTTTTTTGTTCCATCACTTTACCTGTTTTATAGTCAATGATTTCCAGTTCTCCCTTTTTTTCATCAACTCGATCAATCCTGCCCCCAATCTTCAGCTTATGACTGACTTTAATCACAAATGGTTGCTCTAAATCTTTAGGAATCACTTTAGGGTCAAATTTTTTATAAAAATCAGTCAGCATTCTTTGCCCTTGTTTTTTCATCCGCTCCTCATGAGACTTACTAGCATAACCTTGAGGTGACCAGTCAACTTCTAAAAGAGCCAGTAAATCTTTTTTCGTTAATTTTTTACCCTCTTTTATTTCCTGATAAAAATCACGCAAGGTTTGGTGGATTGAACTCCCAAAGCTGGCAGCCGCAGAAGAAGGAGTTGGAATCCGCTGAAGATAGCGGAAACGATATTGCCGCGGACAAGTATTAAAAGTGTTTATTTGGGAAAAGGAGAGATAGCTTATTGGCACACGACCCATGGCAGATGGCACCTCTTCTTTTGGTTTTTGCCAGTCAAGGAAGGTTAGCTGACCACTCATTGCTAATCGCTGACCACTGATTAGTTTTTCTCCCAACGCCTCAATTATAAACGGAGAAGGCTTCTTTTCTCTTTTCGCTTCACCATAATAATTAGCGGCCGTCAAAAACAATCGATCACAAGCTCGGGTCATACCCACGTAAAAAAGCCTTCTCTCTTCTTGCTCGTGATAATCACCTACCGGTAAGATTTCCTTAATCAGGCCCTCAGGAAGAGGTATCTGTTCTCTCCGCTCTCGACTAGGAAAACGAGCTGAGACCAAATTAACTAAAAAGACAACTGGAAATTCTAAACCTTTGGCTGAATGGACAGTCAGAAGATTAACCCGATTTTCCATCGTCCAATCAAAATTGCTAGCTAAAGGCGACTCCCCTAACTCCATCGAAAGATTAATCCAGTCAACCATCGCCCTAACCGAAGCGTCTTCATGGTCAACTTCATAAGTCTTCAAGCGGTCAAAAAACGCAGAAATATTTTGAGCCTGTTTTTCTTCTAAAGTAGTTTTATACTCCGCCATTTTTCTTAACAGACCAGTATCTTCTAAAAAGTAATAAAGAATCTGACCCGCCGTTTCTTTAGGCAGAAGTTTTAAATGACGATGAATCATTTTCACCAACCAAGCAATTTGATCCTTGGTTTTTTTAGAAACAAAAATCTTATCTATTTTTTCACAAGCCTCAAAAAAAGAAAGATTCATTTTCCGGCCAAAACTATTAATCCCCGCTAAATCACGGGCAGAGATATTAAAATGTTCCATCGAAAGAACTCGGAATAAAGCGATGTCATCGCCAATATCATAAAGAACTTTTAAATAGGCAATCAAATCTTTTACTTCTGCCTGGCGAAAAAGCTGACCCGGACCTAAGAACTGATAGGGAATGCCAGCCCGAGCTAAAGCCCGGACAAAGGGCTCGGCATGATTATTGGCCCGGACTAAAATGGCGATATCGGAATATGCGTATGGCTTATGGCCTATGGTAGATGGTTGACTAGTCAGTTTCCGAATCTCCTTCGCCACCGCCTCGGCTTCATTTTCCACTCTATCTGCGCGGATAAATTCAACCTGTTTGCCTCCTTCCTTTCGAACCGCCTCCAGTCTTTTATCAATCTTTTCCTTAACTTCTAAACGGTCAGGATTATTGTTTTGAATCAGCTGATAGGCATGGTCTAAAATCGTCTGGGTGGAACGGTAATTCTTTACCAAGACGACAATCTTCGCTTTAGGATAATTTTTTCGAAATTGAATAATATTAGAAACAGCGGCTCCCCGAAAGCGATAAATAGACTGGTCATCATCACCCGTTACCGTAATGTTAGCTCTGCGACTTGCCTCGCCGGCAGGCGGGCCCGCTAATAACATCGCCAATTCATTTTGAGCAAAATTCGTGTCCTGAAATTCATCAACGAGAAAATATTTAAATTGCTTTTTGTATTGTTGAAGAATATTTTTCCTGGTTCGAAAGAGTTTAAGAACATAAGCAATTAAATCAGCAAAATCCATCACTCCTTCCTTAACCTTCAATTTCTCATAAGTTTCGTAAGCCTTGGCTAATTCTGTTGTTTTCTCTGTCTCTTCATCTCCAATTTTAAGTTTTGAGTTTTGAGTTTTAAGTTTCCGAGCATACTGTAAATATTGCTCGGGATTGACGTCCTCATCCTTCAGTCTGGAAAAGTGCTGAAGTAAACCGCCGACAAACTTCGTCGGATTACCTAAAGGCCGAAAATAATCTAAATCAAATTTAAAAAGATTACTAATTAAAAACTGAGTCATCTCTGCCTCGTTCATTAATTTATAGCCAGGGTCAAGACCAATTTGCAGTGCTTCCTGACGAAGAACCCGGTCACAGAAAGAATGAAAAGTGGATATCCACATGTCGGTATAGCCATAGGGCATGGCGATATCAACCCGCTCTTCCATTTCCCGAGCCGCTTTATCCGTAAAAGTTAAAGCCAAAATTTCTGAAGGTTTGGCTTTTTCTGAAGAAACAAGATATTTAATTCTTTCGGTGATAACCGTGGTTTTTCCGGTCCCTGCCCCAGCAATAATCAGAAGGGGACCATCACCGTGTTCAACTGCTTGTCTTTGTTCTTTGTTTAACTTCTTCTCTTCAGTCACAGGCTAATTATATCAAGTCTAACTTGATTATGCCTGCTCTTGAGGAGGTGGAGTTGGACTAAGGGGAGCTTGCTCTGGAGAAGTCGGTTTTGGTGCTCCCGGCTCTTCAGGAATAACAATTTCTGGCGGCGGTGGTGGCATTTTGCCTTTAATCAATTTCCATAAGCCAAAACCCAAACCACCTAGAATCAACAAGAAAGCAAGAATCAGTAAAATCGTCCTAAACGGTGAGGGCTTGCCCTCTTCAGGCTCAAAGATGGGTATTGGCGTCGGTGTCACCACCTCTTCTTCGGTCGGAAAATCAACTTCAGGTAGAATCTCTCCAATGGGCTGATAAGGAGGCGTGGGGGTCGGTTTGGGGCTAGTCTTTGGTGTCACTTTCGCTGGTGTTCCTCCTGTGGCTCCTTTTGCCCGAGCACTGGTTTCGTTGGAAAAGCCACTCGAAGCACAGCCTTTCACTGCCGCCACCGCAAAATAATAAAGCTTGCCTGGCGTTAATGATCTAACAATGTATTGATTAGTATTGCCAATGTTGACTGCCCCATACTGATAAGCCCTTGAAACGCCTCCAAAAAAAACAGAATAGTAATCAGCACTTACTCTTGTCCAGGTTAAAGTGACTTCACCATTATTCGGCCCGCTGGCCGACCCTAAGTTAGTTGGAGTGTCTGGTGAAAGATCAGTGCAACCTGGTGGTGATTCACCGTCTTCTCCATCTCCATCTTCCCCATCTTCCTCATCACCTGGCGGCGGCTGACTTTCTTCAGTAATCGTGTAACTCCCAGCAACTAAACCACTACAATCAAGGAGATTGTTGTGAGTACCAGCTTCAAGAATTCCTGACTCTAAGCAAGAAAATCTTAAATCGGCTGTACCCTTAGCTTTTCCTTTTAGGCTCAAGGTTACCCAAAGAGAATTTCCGTTAAAGCTTAAGGCGAATGATTCCATGTTTGAACCCACCTGGACAAAGCCATCATTGTCGTTTACGCTTTGAACATTATCCGGAAAAATTGTCTGGAAATTGACTCTTAGAACTTCGATTAGATTTTTATCAAAGGAAAGCTTTGTTTGAGCCACCCCCACCTCTTTTCCTTGAGTATCAAGATTAATACTGACATCAAATTCTTGACCAACATTAATGGTCTTAGATAAAGGGTTAATAATAAATTTTGCCGCCAAAGCAGAACGAGGAGAAATTAGAGCTAAAACAAAAAGAAAAAAGGTTATAAAGGAAAAATAAATTATCTTTCTCATCTGGACAGTCTCTCTAATCAGGATCGTATTGGACGGACATTGTCTCAAGTATTAAAGCTCGATCAAACATGTCTGCCCGATTATCAAAATTCAAATCACCAAAAGTGATATCAGTTGGGTCAGTAGAGAAAACTTTAACTCCTCGGAGGTCATTAATATCTACATCACCATCTTGGTCTAAATCCCCTGGCCTTAGGGGCGAACTTGTTAGGTTAAGCTCTTCGCCAGCCTGAAAAAATTCATCAGGGAAAACACTCTGTAAATGTTTGGGTCCTTTAATTCTTAATCGATAGCGATGACCAAAATGATCGCTTGGTAAAGTAATCTCGCCATGATAAATTCCTGAATCGTCAACACTTAAGACGACTGTTTCTTTACTGTCAGCTGAGCCAAGATCAGGCCCACCGGTAAGATTGGTGGCGTAGATTTTAATTTCTCGATCACTATCATCTATCGGCCGACTACTTACTCCTTTAAACATTATTTTAAATCTAAACGTCTGGTTTGAAACCCATTGGCCACACAGTTCTCCGTTCTCTTGAGGAGTCCTATTTACATAAAAAGCAAGGGTGAAATTATCAACTGGGGGTTTAACTATATCCCAAAACCATTCATAATGAAAATCGGAAGTAGCTAGACCCGCCCCCATCCCCACAAACAATTCCCCAGCTCCTGCTTGAGTCACTCCTAGAGCAACCTTTTCATAGGGAGTGTTTGACGTAACCTTAACTTTTAGACCTGGAAGTCCATCGCTTCGTGTATAATACTCCACTGTAAAAACTCCTTTATCATTTTCATTACAAGATGGTCCAAGATGGCAATCTTCCGGGCAATTACATTTGTTTTCACCAAGAGTACATTGACCATCACCGCAATCTTTTACACACATGTTAGCGCCAAGTGGTATGTAGTCAGGACAATTGTCACTATCGTCAGGGTGGGCAGTTGAAATCGTTTCTAAGCTCGAACAACACTGATAACCGGGGTAAGCAAATACTGTTTCACCCTCACCTCCGCAAACGATAACTGGAAAGGCGTAATCACAAACGTCGCTCCATTGGCCATTAATAGAATGGACCCGATACTTTGGATAGTAAGTTCCTGTTTCTTGATAAATATGGGTCACTGGCTCAAAACTCACTCCCGTGTCCCAAATACCATCGTTCTCGAAATCCCATTGATATCCATCCATCCCTGGAGTAGATCCTGCATAGCCTCCACCATGAAGAGTCACCGTTAGCGGAGCAGGACCCGTTGTTGGCTCTATTGAAGAAGGCTGGCAAATTGGCCGGGGCTCACCACAAATACAATCTCTATCATAGGGGCAGCTGGGATTGTAGCAAAATAACTCCTCAATACACGCCTGCCCTGGCGGGCAAGGGGTGCCGCATAAAAGTCCTTCCTGACAGTCTTGATCATCCCCACATGATTCACAACAACCAGCCAACATTGATATTGAAGTTGGTGTTGGGCCGACTTCACCAGTGGCCATTTTTCTTAATTCAAAGGTGCCGGTCATCAAGCCAATCAGAGTAACCGGGAGGGCGATGAGAAGAGCGGCGAGAATGGCTAAAGAAGTCCAAAAACGATACTTAGTGGGGATTTTTCCCAAAGATTCTCTAAGAGATTTAATTGGATTGGCCATTGGACAAAATCTTTTGTGTTACTTCAAGGATACGACTATAATGGAAGTGTGTCAAGATTTATCATTCAGCCATTAATTTTTCTTCTCCCTCTTTTCTTTTGGCCCTCACCCCTTAAGTTTGAATTAGCAAAAATTGCTCTTTTCCTCAGCGCTGGTTTCTTTCTAGTACTTTATTTATTAACCAGCCTTAATCTTAAAAATTTCGAATCGCACTTCAAAAAACTCGATAAACTTCCGAGGGCTGAAAGCTCTCGGTATTCTCCTTTCAAGTTTTCAAGAGTTGGTAGAATCTTAGACGTCTTTCGCTCTCCGCTCGGAAGTTTGAAATCATTTTTGGGTATTCATTCGTGGTCTAAAAGACCACGGTATTCTACCAACGATTATAAAATCTGGCTTCTCTGGGTAGGGATTCTTTTCTTAAGCACTTTAATTAATCAAAGTTTTCCTTATGGTTTTCTTGAGGGTGGTTACCGCCACCAAAGCGTGATTTTCTTTTTTCTTCTGGGACTTTTCGCTTTAGTCGCGAAAAAATTAGACGCGAAAATTGTTTTAAAGTGGGCGACTGCTGCGATTATTATTGAGACACTAATAACCTATGCTCAATGGTTAGCCATTAAATTCAACTTCCCCATCCTCTCATACAACCAAAGACCAATCGGCACGATTGGTGAACCGAATGCGGTCGCCGGCTTCTTAATTTTAGGCATACCGATAATAATTACCTTCCTTCCTCAGCCATTGATTCCTGTACTGGCAGTTATCCTCGCGACTGTCCTCACTGGCTCCAAAGCCGGAATTTTAGCTGTTATTGCCGAACTTGTCGTTTTTGGTTTTTTATGGAAGAAAAAACTTCCCTATAGAAAACTTCTTTTAATCTTCTCTTTAATCCTGATTATCGTTATCGGCACTCTCGGTGTTTATCTTGAGAGGAATGAATCTCCTTTTGAAAATCGCTGGTTAATCTGGAATTTAGGCCTTAAGGCTATCCAAGAAAAACCAATTCTTGGCTATGGAGCGGAAGGAATTGTTAAAGTTTATGATCAAGAGTTTCGCCAAATTAACCTGACCTTAGAAGAATTGGCCGTCGACCGCTCTCATAATCTCTTCCTAGACATCAGCTTATTCTCAGGAATTATTGGTTTTGTGGTTTTCGGTCTTTGGCTCTGGAGGGCTACTCAGAAGTTACTCAAGAAGGAAAGTTGGGTTTTGGCTTCTCTAGTTGGGTTCTTGGTTTTCTCCTTCTTCCAACCAGTTGGAGTCACTCACTGGTTTTATTTAATTATCCTCATCTCTCTCACTAATATCTAATTGCTTACTCTCTTCTTTTCCCTCACCCAATTCTCCACTGGAGGAGATTTTTTGGCCCATGAGGGTAAAGGAAGAAAGAACATTATTCATCTGGTTATAGGCATTCTGAAGATGCCTGCCTAAGACCGAAAGCGTGCCCTCGGTTTTTTCATAATCTTTCCGAATCGCCCTTAAAAGCCGGAAAACTTCTCTCGACCGAGCTTCTATCTTCTTGCCCTCGAAGGATAAAAGAATCGTTTGGAGATGAGCATAGAGGGTGGTCGGCGAAACTGGATAAACCCGATACCTGCGGGCAAAATCAGTTAAATCAGGCATATTGGCCACTTCATAGAAAACTGCTTCCGAGGGAATATACATTAAAGCAAAATCCATTGTTCCTTCCTCGGGGAGGATGTATTTCTGAGAAATAGTTTTAATGTGTTTTTTAACGTCAGCTAAAAAGGCCGCCCTTGCCTTTTTCTTTTCTGTCTCATTCTCGGCTTTAATAATCCTTTGGAAATTCTCCATCGGAAATTTCGAATCAATGGGTAAAAGGCCAGCATCGGTCTTTAGGGCAGCATCAACTTTTTCTCCAGACTTAAAACTATACTGAAGATGAAAAGTATTCCTAGGGAACATTTGGGCAATCAAGTCTTTCAAGACTTCCTCGCCAATATTACCCCTCAATTTCGGACTTTTTAAAAATTCTTGTAAGTCTCGCATCGACCGACCAATCTCGCTAAACTGACCGGCTTCTTTCTGTAAGGCACCAATTACTTGGGCGGCTCGGTCAAGCCTTTCGGAAATGGCTTGAGTGTTTTTTTGCAAAGTGTCGGTCACATTCTTGTTACTTTTCTGAAGAAGGTCCTGATTGGCTCTTAACCATTCAACTAAGCTTTCATCTGGTTTACTTTTTTCCATAATTTGGGAGAGTTTTTTATTAATAAAGAAGGCCAAAAGAGCAAAAGCGCCAATCACCACCGCTAAAATTAGATAAAGATCATTAGACATGCTTTAATTATACTATTTTTCCCTATATAATTGAACCAATGAAGAAGCGGCATCTGTCCCAAAGAGAAAACTTTTTACCCACTCTGTTTTTAGCCATTCTTGCTTGGTTGGGTTGGATATATCTTTTTTATTTTCAGGCGCCAGAGTCAAGCTATGTAATCGGCCTTTTCTATCTTTTCCTTTTTATCGCTCTTTTCTTAACCATCTCCTTACTCTTAGCTAATAGCCGCCGGGGCTTTCTCTCTGCTCTAGCTTTAATCTCTTTTCTCCTTCTTCGTCAGTTTGAACAAGGGCATATCATTAACCTTCTTCTCGTCTTTGCCCTACTTATCTCAATCGAAATATTTTTCTGGAGAAAATAAGGACTTGTCCTTCGACTCCTTCGATTTCACTCAGGACAAGGTCGCTCAGGGTTGACAACATCTCTCTTTAGTGATTTAATTAATTAAACTCTGAAATTTCTGCCCACTTTAAAAAGGTGGGCGTTTCATTTTGAGCGATAGCGAGAAACAAGCTTTGCTTATTTTGAGCGATAGCGAGAAACAAGCTTTGCTTATTTTGAGCGATAGCGAGAAACAAGCTTTGCTTATTTTGAGCGAAGCGAAAGGTTCTTATTTTTAAAATGCAAGTTTCAAAAAGAATCATCAATAAAACGATTGAAAAACAAATTTTTGAGATTTTCTTCCAGGTCATTTCTGACTTAAAAGATCCAGAAGAAGTAAAAGTCTTTTTTGAGGATATTCTTGGCAAGGCCGAATTAACCGCCCTAGCCAAACGACTGGCGATTGCTCATTACTTAGATAAAGGCAGAAGTTATCAGAATATCAGAGAAACCCTAAAAGTCTCTTCGGCGACGATTGCCTCAGTAGATAAAATGATAAAAAAGTCGCCTGGCTTCAAACTCGCTCTTAAGAAGGTTGAGGCTGATCAATGGGCCGAGAAATGGGCAGGAAAAATTGAGGGCTTGTTTGGGAAGAAATAATCAGCTTCGTTTTGTCTTCAAGTTCGCTTTCAGGTATAATTGAACCTATGAAGAAAAAATTTTATGTGTCCACACCCATCTATTATGTCAATGATGTACCCCATATTGGCCACACCTGCACGACCGTGGCCACTGATATCATTGCCAGATATCAAAAACTTCTCGGTAAGGACGTTTTTTCCTTGACTGGCACTGATGAGCACGGAGCCAAGGTCGCCCAAGCAGCTGAAGAAAAAGGTCTCTCTCCTCAAAAATTCTGTGACCAAATCTCCGAAAATTTTAGGGAAATCTGGTCAAAATTAAATATTAATTATGACTATTTTATCCGCACCACCAATCCCAAACACAAAAAAATCGTTCAAGAAATTATCCAAAAAATTTATAAAAATGGCGATATCTATAGAGGAAAATACGAAGGACTATACTGTGTCGGGTGTGAGAAGTTTATCACGGAAAATGAATTAACTAATGATTGTTGTCCTCTTCACCCAAATGAAAAAATCCAAAAACAATCTGAGGAGAATTACTTTTTTAAGCTTTCAAAATATGCCCCCTTATTAATCAAGGCAATCGAGGACCCAAAAAATAAATACCACTATCAAATCTCTCCCCAATCAAAAAGAGAAGAGGTCTTAAGTAAGCTTAAGAGAGGAGTCGATGACTTAAGCATTTCTCGGGCTAATGTTCCTTGGGGAATTCCCATCCCTTGGGATAAATCCCAAACCATCTATGTCTGGGTTGATGCCCTAATCAACTACTACAGCGCTCTCAAAATTAATCAAAAGGAGGAGTTTTGGCCAGCTAATTTACATTTTCTCGCCAAGGATATTCTTTGGTTTCATGCCGTCATCTGGGAGGCAATGCTTATCTCCGCCAAAATTCCCCTACCGAAGGAAGTTTTCGTCCACAGTTTTTATATGATTGATGGCCAAAAGATGTCCAAATCATTGGGAAATGTCATCTCTCCCCAAGAGCTATTAAAAAGATATGGAGTCGATGGCACTAGATATCTAATTGCTTCCAGTTTTCCTTATGACAGCGATAGCGACGTCGGCTGGAAAAGATTCACTGAAAAATATAATGCGGATTTAGCCAATGGAATTGGAAATTTAGTGGCCCGAGTAGCTAAACTATGCGAAAAGGCTGATTTCAAAACTCAAAAGCTAAGTGGAAGTTATTTCCAATCAGGTAAAACTAAAGAATACAGAAAAGCACTTGATGAATACCGCTTTAATGAAGCTCTGGCCTTTGTTTGGGAAAAAATTTCCCAGGCTGATAAATATATTGACAATAAGAAACCTTGGACTCTTAGAGGAAAAGAATTAGAGAAGGTCCTCCAACCATTAGTTAAAGAGATTCAAGAAATTAGCTTTTTAATTAAGCCTTTCCTTCCCGAGGCTTCAGAAAAAATTGAAAAACAGTTTTCAGGTAAAATCAAGTCCGAAAAACCTCTCTTCCCCCGGATAGAATAATGTTAGTCGATACTCACGCTCACCTCAGTTTTAAAGACTATAAAGGCGACCTTGATCAGGTGGTTAAACGTTCGGTTAAAGAAGGCGTCAATAAAATCATTTGCGTTAGTAGTAATTTAAAGGAGTCGGAAAAATCAATTGAAATTGCTCAAAAATATCCAAAAATAGTTTTTCCAGCCGTGGGCATTCATCCTCAACAAACCGATCCGGAAACTAAACTTCCTCCAGAAGAACAGATTAAAGGACTTACCCAATTAGCCAACAATAAGAATGTTGTTGCCCTTGGCGAATGCGGCTTGGATTACTCGCCTGCCTCGCCTGACGCGAGTCAAGGCGGGCCTGCCTCGCCACACGAAAAAGACCGAACTAAGGAAGAACAAGTTTTTCTTTTTAAAAAGCAAATTGAGTTGGCCATTGAGCTCAAACTACCCATCCTTATTCATTCCCGAGAAGCCTTTTCTGACACACTTCAAATAATTAAAGAATATCAAGGACTAAAAGGAGTTTTTCATTGTTACTCGGCTGGCAAAAAGAGCATCATTAAAGTTGACGAAATCGGCTTCTTCTTTGGTCTTGATGGCAACTTAACCTATGACGAAGGTCTCCAAAATGTCTCCAATCAAATTCCAATAGAAAAAATCCTCTTAGAGACCGATTGTCCTTTTCTTTCACCTGAACCTCATCGAGGCTTGAGAAACGAGCCTAAAAATGTTAAAATCATTGCTCAATGTCTCGCCCGAATCAAGGGCGTTTCTTTTGATAGGGTCGCTAAGACAACAACTCAAAATGCGAAAAATCTTTTTAAAATATGATCACCAGATTCACCGCCTCCTGGAAATCTTGCCAGGCGCTTTTTCCTGGGGGACAATCTTTATCTTTTTTATTGGCAGCTTTCTTTTCCCCCTTAGGCTCGCTTATTTTATTATCCTCTTTGATATTTTCTGGCTTTACAAGTCAATCAGTTTTGCCGTCACCTCAGTCATTTCTTATTTTCGGATTAAAGCTTCTCAAGCAATGGATTGGATGGGCGAGATTGAACTCTTCCCTGACTGGAAAAAAGTTCATCACATCGTCATTATTCCTACCTATAAAGAGCCTTTAAGAATCCTCGAAAGAACCGTCGGTTCGCTTGCTAAGCAAGATCTACCCTTAAAACAAATCACTATTGTTTTAGCCCAAGAAACCAAAGAAGATAAAAAAGAAAGAAGTAAAAAGGCTAAAAAATTAAAAGAAAAATATGGTAAAAAGTTTGCTGATTTTTTTGTGACTGTTCACACTCTCTTGCCCGGTGAAGTAGTAGGCAAATCTTCTAATGAAAACTATGCCGCCCGCTGGGTCAAGAATAAGCTGGTTGACAAAAGAAAAATGAATATTGATTATCTTACTTTAACCAGCTGCGACGCTGATCACTATTTCCATCCCAAACATTTTTCTTGCTTAACCTATTCTTTCCTCGATAAGCCCAACCGTTATCAATTATTCTGGCAGCCGGCCGTCTTCTTTTATAATAACTTCTGGCGTCTACCGGCTTTAACGAGAGTTAGTAATACCTTTAATTCTGTTTGGAACGGCGCCATTTTATCTAGAAAAGATCGACTGATTAGTTGTCAAAACTATACCGCTTCTCTGAAAATGATCGACGAGGTTGGCTATTGGAATCCAAGTATTATTCCCGAAGACTATCATATTTTCTTTAAAGCTTTTTATAAATTAAGGGGTAAGGTTGAAGTCGAACCAATCTTCTTACCGATTTACGCTGATGCCGCCGAGTCGACTAGTTTTATCAAAACCCTGGTCAACACCTATGAACAATACAAGCGTTGGGCCTGGGGAGTTTCTGATGATCCTTATGTGATTAAAAATTACTTTTTGACTCCTGGTGTTTCTTTTTGGAATAAAACAATTCGACTAGTGAGATTAATGGAAGATCATTTATTAATGCCCGTCAACTGGTTTTTCATTACTTTAGGCATTGCTATTCCCGCCATCTTTATTCCTGATTTCTCCCGAACAGCCATTGGTTATAATATTCCCCGCCTTTCTGCCCTTATTCTTAATTTTTGCCTTATTGGTTTAGTCACTCTCTTTATTGTCAACGCCAAACAGAGACCGCCCCGACCAAAAACTGTTTCTCGCTTTCGGGCTCTTCTTCTACCCCTAGAGTTTATCCTCATGCCTATTTCTGGTTTTTTCTTCGGTACCCTGCCAGGATTAGACGCCCACACGAGATTAATGCTGGGGAAATACATAGAGTATCGCGTGACAGAAAAGGTATGAGTCTTATCACGCGATGACTATATCGCTTGCCTCGCTTTATCACTCAGCAAACTTCGTGAGCCACGAGGAGCGCGATGGAGTATCGCGTGACAGAAAAAGTGTGAACTTTATTTCCAAGAAGGTTTAAGAGGCATCATCACTTCATCACCGACCTTTATTCCTAGTTTTTCAATCATCCCCTGATTAATTTCTAGGGCCTTATCAAATTCTGCCTCGGCTCTGATTGTCTGAGGTTCTTCTCCTTCTTTGGGAAAAGGAATATTTTCTTTCAGATCAACCACTTTTTGGTCGTTAATAAAAACAAAGTCAAGATTGAACTTCATCTCTTTCATCCAAAAAGGACAATTGCCTGGCTCAGGATAAATAAATAACATCCCCCTATCTTCAGCTAAAGATTCTCGACCAGAAAGACCTTGTTTCTTTTCCTCGGGAGAGTCAGCAATCTCAACGTAAATCTTTTGCTCTTTAATAACTACATAAAACTCCTCGCCCTGAAAAAAGGATTTAAAATTAGAAGCTAGTCCCACAAAGAGAATCAGAGCCAGGGCGATTAAAAATAAAAAAATAATTTTTGTATTTTCACTCATTAGAAGGGTAAATCATCAGTAAATTCTTCTTCGCTGACTTCTCTAATCACTTTTCTCACTTCGTTTTTAAGGGGGCAGAAAGTTTGATACAAACAAAACTTACAAAGCTTGCTCGGCCGCGGTTCAAAACTCTCTGTCTCAGTAATCTTCTTAATTTTACCCAGAATTTCTTCCTTAATTTTATCCTTTTTCTCCAGTTCTAAGTCAAATTCCTTTTTCTTCCCTGTCCTCAGGAAATAAAAACTCGCCTTTTTAACTGGCTTCTTGAATTTTTCTTCCGCCAAAATCTTGTAAAACCTTAACTGAAAAGGATTCTCTTCCTCTTTTTTGCCGGTTTTAAAGTCAACAATATGAAGCCCGTCCCCTTCTCGGGCGACTAAGTCGAACTTGCCACTAATATCAAAATCATTACTTAAAGGAGTAATCAGGTCCTGATAGTCTTTTATTGAGTGATAAAAGTCATCAGTCGGCAAATACTCGATTTCAAAATCTTCTTCTAGCATCTCAATAAAATTATCGAGCATTTTGAGAGCCTCTCCATAAGACTGCCTTTCCTCCTCTAGAGTTTCAAAGCCGCCCCATTGACCTAGGGGCGGGTTTTTATTTTTCATCACTTCACTCCGCCAGGTCTCTTTGAGGTGTTCTTTGAGAGAGTCTTTACTTCTTTGTTCGGAAGAAGAATGAAAGAAAAGAGTCAAAGCATTATGAACCGCTTTACCCAAGGTGAAAAAAGAATAGATATTCTGGGGCAGCCTTTTTAAATCATTCTTCATCGGGCTGTAAATCGGGTCCAAATAATAGAATTCATAGGATTTGGGGCAAGAAGTGAACATATTGAGCTTGCTGGGAGAATAAATCTTGGCGTAGTCGATTTTCTGCACTATAGAAATTATTTTATCAAATCTGCTATACTAATTATATAATGACCAAACACTTAAAACGTTCTTTTATCATCCTAGGTGGCCTCTTTCTTCTCCTCCCTGTTTTCATTATCCTCCATAATTATATCTCTGGTTTATTCAGATTCGAGGAGCCGCTTTTCTTCCTTCTTTCCCTACTTTCCGCCTTTGCCATTCCCCTGGCTTTTATTTATGTCTTCATCGCCTTGATAATCGCGATTATCGGTAAAATTCCTCGCCCGAAGCGGAAAAAGAAGAAGTCTTGATTAACTCAATCGCCCCAGAATAAAGGTCACTATTAAGCTCACTAACCCACAAACTGTTGCTCCCCAAAGCATGTCAACCACCGTCATTTTCAAAGTCCAATCGGCTAAGGTGGCCAAATTAGTCAAATCATAAACTCCATAAGCAATCAAGCCAAAAAGCGCCCCTAAAATCAAGGCCTGAAGCGGATTGCCTGAAGCTTTGGGTAAAACAAAAATGACTAAGCCCAGGGCAATCAAAAAATAATCTAAAAAGGCGATGGGCAAATTAAAGGTCCGGTTAAAACGGCTTAATTCTTGATCATAAAAATTCTTGGCAATCAATCCAAGCCAAAAAAAATCAATACCCAAGAAAACAACCAAGGTAATAATCAGATTCTTGAGAATTTCCATCTTTGTTTATCTTACTTTACAACTACAACCTTTTCTTTTCAAGATTTTAACTTGAAATTTATTAATTAAGTTTAACAATATAAAAATTGAGGAGAGTGGCAAAACTGACCCAGAGTAGGTAAGGAATCAGGATTAAACCAGCTATTTTATTAATTTTATAGAAGCTGATAATGGTTACCAAAATCAAAACCCAGAGGAGAAGAATCTCAATCAAAGCATGAAGGGGTGACTGAAGCTTGAAAAAGAAAAAAGACCAAAGGAAATTGAGGATGAGCTGAAGAGTAAAAACAAATAGGGCATGGCGAACAGCTGGCTTTTCAATTCCTTGCTGCCAGACGAGATAAGCGGAAATGCCCATTAAAGCATAAAGCAGGGTCCAAACCGGACCAAAAACCCAATTCGGCGGGCTAAAACTCGGTTTTTTCAAACCCGCATACCAAGTCGGAATGGCTGGGGCAGTAAAAACTGCTCCCAAAATGCCAACAGCTTCACAGGTAATGATTAAAAACAAAAGTTTAAAAGTATTAATCATCTATCTCAACCAGCCAAGGATTAAGGTTAAGAAAACCGCCAGCAGGGTGGCTACGAGTAAGCCTAAGACAACCATTTTTTGGGTGCCCCTTGGTGATTTCGCCTCTCTCCATTTATCCTTGTGAGCTAAACCAATGACCACATAGGCCATACCAAAAATGAAAAAGAGAAAGTTGTCTAGAATCATTCCCAAGGGAAACCAGATGATTCCCAGCATAAAAAGAGCCCGATAATCTGGTTTAAATTTCTTTTTTCCTAATAAGAAAACAATGAAGAGGGCGATGAGGAGACCAAAGACAAAAGAGAAAATAGGAATAGACAAATCAGGCATTTAATTTATTATAGCATGAAATTTTTGAAGCATAGAAAGGTTTTGAAGCGGGCAGGCCCACCAAACTTTTCGAAATAATTTAGGCGGGCAGGCAAGTTCCTTCTAACCACTTGCCTCTTTTCTCACCATAACAACCCTCTCCTGGGTTGTCAAACCCACCAAAAATTTTCAATATTTAGGCGGGCAAGAAAGATTTTCATTCAGACTTTTTGTAGGCTCTAAAACTCGCCGTCGCTTCTGGATTAGTTGTTTCCAAAAGCTCAAGAAGTTTGATTTTAATATCACTCGAATTAACTACTCCATCTGCAACCGCGGCTTGAGCCCAAGTTTCAATTTGACCAGCAATGCTCTCTGCCTCTTCAGAAGAGGCTCCGGACTTAACAAGACCATTGATTATCTTGCTGCGGTTAAAAGCCTCTAATTGGCCATCTTTTTTCCTTATTTTAATTTCCATTTTCCTCTCACCCCCCTTCTTTTTCCATTGTACCAAATTTATAAGCAAGATAAAGAAAGTCAATCGTTCAAAGCTTACTTTTTTCGAAGGGCTTTTTGATCAAGAAGAAAAGCGCCTAGACCTAGGGTGGTAAAAGCAAAAACCGCTATCGGACTAATAATCGGCAGCTGGCGGAGAAGATAATAGATAATCAAACCCATTAACAGAGCCCAATTCAAATTTTTCTTAATTTCCCACCGGTTGAAAATCCATTGACCCGTACAAATGGCCACAAAGATTTTACTGAAATAAAGAAGGAAAATAAAAAGAGGTACAAGCATTAAAGCGAGAGGAATCCCGATAATCGTTATCATTAATAAAACCATTCCTACTGGTATCAAAATTAGAGTCAAAAAACCAGCGCCTAAACTCTGCCATGGCCGGGAGATTAGGATTTTGACAATCGCCTCGCCCCTTTTAGGAAAAACATAGAGAAAACCCAAACCGAGGAGAAAAGAAAGAATAAAACTAGAAAAGCTTAACCAAAGACTGGCCCCTCGAGGGACCGCTGGTTCAGCCAGGAAATTCATCTTTAATTGAGGTGCCCTTTCTCTTCTTAGGGATTCATAATTAGTTTCACCAAGAATAATCGCCCCTTCAGTTATTTCTGCCTCTTCAGGGCTCTTATATTCGAGATCACCAAGAATACCGGCTTCAGAAGTTAACATTAATTCGTCAAATTCTCCCCGAAGATCGCCGCCAATCTGACTACCGACCACGGCTCGGCCCGCATAAAGATTAGCGTCTTTCCCCACTGGAGCCCGAAGTTCTAAATTGCCTGCAAAAGCCAGAAGACTCCCCCTAATTTCGGCTTCGCTGGTGATTGTCGCTGTTCCTCCAGCCAAAGTCACATTTTTTCCCACCGTGCCGTTGATTAAAATATTACCGCCAGCCATCCGCACATCATCAGTCACTTCACCAAGAAGAGTAATCACTCCTCCTCCTGTTAATAAATCGCCATTAATCGTCCCGTCAATCATGACATTCGCACCGGCAACGTAAACATCACCGTTGACGACTCCGGAAATGGTGACACTCTCCCCTGCCGCCATATAATCACGGTCAATCACCTCACCTTTCTTGACTTCAAAGTTTTTGGGTTTTTCTAAATCCTGAGCAAGAGTGACTGTGGGTAAAAAGAAGAGAAGTAAAATCAGACTTGAAACTAAAAAAACCCGCTTCATTGTTTCTAATATAGTAAAAAATACTATAAGTGTCAAGATTGGGAGTGATTAGTTAATTAGATGATTAGATGATTTGTTGATTGGTTTTTTACCCGCAGGGTTATGCTATACTTTTCTTAGAAATGAACCAGTTTACTGCCAGTCTTTGGGGAGATGAAGCCTGGGCCGTCACCCTCGCCATTAAGCCGTATTTAGAAATCATCACCACTGTCGCCCGAGACACTTCACCCCCTCTTTATTACCTCTGCCTTCACACCTGGATGAAATTTTTCGGCTCCGGTGAACTCTCCATCCGGGCTCTTTCTTTTGTTTTTTTTCTTGCCACCTGCTTTTTCGTCTATTTGATTGGTCAAAAACTCTGGGGTCAAAAAACCGGTCTCTTGGCCGCTCTCGCCTGCTTTTTAAATCCCTTTCTTTTTCAATATGCTTTTGAAGGCCGAATGTATGCTATTCTTTTATTAACTTCAACTGCCGCCACCTATTTTTATTTAGCTAAAAATCGACTGGGTTATATTTTGGCCGCCACCGCCGCTCTTTACAGCCATCACTTCTCCATCTTTGTGATTTTCACCCATTTTCTCTGGGAAATTCCTAATCTCTTCAATAAAAAGGAGGGGTTTATCAAGACCATTAAGCCCTACCTTATTATTGGCCTTTTATACTTGCCCTGGCTCTATCCTCTTTACTATCAAACTTCTCTCGTGGGTAGTGGTTTTTGGTTAGGGAAACCGACTCTCAAATCTCTGGGTGAATTATTGGGCACTTTCTTTCTCAATCCTGCTAAGGGAATGACGCGCTCCCTATTAATCATCGGTTTCGGCGGTGCTTTTCTTCTCCGACGCTGGGGAGAAATAAAAAAAGAGCTTGTTTTAGTAAGTTTGTTTGTTATTCCTATTGGCCTAACTTATCTTATCTCTCAATTCTATTCCTCAATTTTTTATGATCGCTACATGCTCTATGTCATTCCGCCGATTTTGCTTTTGCTCGTTTCCCGGAGAAGAAAAATCTCCCTCTTTTTGATTGGTCTTTATTTGTTAGTCCTAATCCCTCTTAACTATCACTACTTTACCCACCCCACCAAACGACCTTTTCGTGAGCTCGCCGATTATGTCAAGTCATTAAATTTAGAAAACACCGCCCTTATCAATTATAATGACCATTCTCATCATCTCTTCGAATCAAAATATTACCAGATTCCGGCGCCAATCTATGTACCTGAGGGCAACTTGCCTTTTTTTACAGGCACGGCTTTGATGACTGAGAAAGACACGATTAGGGAACTACCGGATAAACCTCAAATCATTGCCATTACTAGTGGTGAGCCTGAAAAAGTCGAATTACCTAATTACCAGTTTGAAAAAAAAGAAAGCTTTGGTAATCTTCATTTAGTATGGTTAGAAAAATCAAAGACAGCAAAATAATCAAAGCTCTTCCCTCCTTGCCTGTTTGGTTGGTAATTATTCTTACCGTGGTCATTTTTCTAAGAATCCCCTCTCTTTTCTATCCTTATTCTTATGGCGACGAAGGCATTTATTTAACTCTTGGCCAAGCGGTTCGTCAGGGCTTAACCCTCTATCGCGAGATTCATGATAATAAACCACCTTTAATTTATCTTCTAGCCGCTATTAGCGGCAGTCTTTTCTGGTTCCGAACAATTCTAATGGTTTGGAGTTTGGGAACAATTATTGTTTTTTGGCGATTAGGTCGCTGTCTTTTTAAAAACAAAACGCGACCCGTTTTAATCGCCACTGTCCTCTTTGCCTTGCTAACGACTTGGCCTCGCCTCGAAGGCAATATTGCCAACGCCGAAATCTTTATGATTTTGCCCATTCTTGCGGGATTTTTACTGGTATTATGCGGAAAAAAGCAGGAAACGTTAAGATTTTTGGGCGCTGGGGCTCTCTTCAGTTCGGCGGTTCTCTTCAAGGTAACGGCTGGTTTTGATTTCGCCGCCCTAGGTCTTCTCCTCTTTTTCTCTCTTTCTTTTAAAAACTGGCGAACTATTGTTCGCCAGGGATTCCTCCTTCTTGCCGGTTTCTCTTTACCCCTCTTCTTTTTTAGTCTTTACTTTATGATTCAAGACGCTTTCCTTCCTTTTATCCAAGCCGGTTTCCTCCAAAATATTGGCTATCTTTCCTCCTGGAAAGGAAAAAGTCAGGGGATGATTTTCAACACCGGTTTTATCCTGAGAACCTCCTCTCTTCTGGTTCTAACCATCTTCTTTTGGTTAACCAGAAAAAAACTAAACAAGAACTTAATTTTTCTCTGTCTCTGGTTAATCTTTTCCCTTTTCGGCGCCACTCTTTCCGAACGACCCTATCCTCATTACCTAGTTCAAGCTCTTCCCACGGCCTCACTTTTGGTCGGGCTCCTAATCGCTAACATCAAAAAATTTGAAAGGCTGCTCGTTCTTTTCTTTCTCGGCCTTTTGCTTTTTGTCCAACAATACTTTAATTTCTGGGAATATCCCACCATCACCTATTATCAAAACTTTCTTGATTGGGCGACCAGACAAAAGACCAACGAAGAATATCTTCGATATTTCAACCCTAATCTGCCTAGAAATCGACAAATTGCCTCTTTCCTTCTTCATCACACTACTTCTGATGAAAGGATTTTTATCTGGGGTGAAGACGCTCCTTGCCTTTACGCCCTTACCCGCCGCCTCCCTCCAGGAAGATATACTGCTAATTACCATATCAAGGATTTTAATGGCTATCAGGAAACGATTGACGCGATCAAATCAGTTCGGCCTAAATATATTATTGTTTTAGATACCGAAGACGCGTTTCCCCAGCTAGATTTAATTCTCGCTAAAGATTACCATCCCTTCAGCACTCTCGATGGCGCCATTCTTTTCTTCAGAAAGAACTTCAAGGTGATCGAGTCAGACTCAATTAATCGCGTTCGACCACGTCCGACGTGGCTCAGCGTGATATAATTTAAGCATGGGACTATCCCCCCGTGACGTTTGGAACGATAAGACAGCTGGCAATTGTCTTAACCTGGCTTTAATCGCTCTTAGTGCCAGTTTCTTTCTTTTACTTTTTTCCTGGTTCAAACTTCCTCCTGAAATTCCCCTTTTCTATTCCCTACCTTGGGGAGAAGAACAATTGGTTTCCCCTTTTTTCCTCTGGCTTTTGCCAGGGAGCAGTTTAGTTATCGTCCTTGTCAATCTGACTTTTGCTAGCTACTTCTCTTCTGACCAACTCCTTACCCGGGTGTTAATGATGACGACTAGCCTTTATTCCTTTTTAGCCACGATTATTCTTTTCCGGATTATTAGTTTAATTATTTAAATGCTCAAGTCCTTAATTAATACTGCCTTCCTTCTTCCTTTATTCTTTTCCTTTTTCGTTGCTTTCATCACCACTCCTGTCGTGATTAAATTAGCCATCCATTTTGGTTGGGTCGAGGACCCTAAAAAGAAAAAACATCCCAAAGTTATTCATCGCTATCCCGTCCCGAGAATCGGGGGCATTCCCATTATCGCTGCCCTCCTCTTCAGCTCCTTCCTTTTTTTGCCTATCGATAAACATCTTTTAGGAATTCTGGCCGGAGCTCTCTTGGCCACCACCATTGGCGTCATTGACGACCGCTATGATCTCAACCCCTACTTAAGGCTTTTAACTGGTTTCTTCAGCGCTGGGTTGGTTGTCGCTGTCGGTATCGGCATTGCCTTCATCACCAATCCTTTTGACGGCATCATTCTCCTTGACCAACCAAGGATTTATTTTCACCTCTTAGGCGAAACTCGAAGCATCTGGGTTTTGGCTGATCTTTTTGCTCTGGTTTGGATCGTCTGGTGCATGAACATGGTCAATTGGTCTTCGGGCCTTGACGGTCAACTTTCAGGCATTGTTCCCATTGCCGCCCTGACAATTGCTCTTCTCTCTTTTCGCTTTACCGAAGATGTCACTCAGTGGAATATCGCCATCCTAGCCGCCATCACCGCCGGCGCCTACTTAGGCTTCCTCCCTTTTCATTTTTACCCTCAAAAAATCATGCCTGGTTATAGTGGCGCCTCTTTAGCTGGCTTTCTTTTAGCGGTTCTTGCTATCCTTTCTGGTGCCAAGGTTGGCGCCCTTCTTCTGGTTCTCGGCATTCCTATGATTGACGGTATCTACACGATTACCCGCCGCCTTTTGGCCGGGAAGTCTCCTGTCTGGGGTGATCGTGGTCATCTCCATCATCGCCTCCTCGATCTCGGCTGGAGTAAACGGAAAGTCGCTTTCTTCTATTGGTTAGTAACCGCTCTCCTCGGTTTAGTCGCCTTGAATTTGAATAGTCAGCAAAAGTTCTATACAATAATAATGCTCGCCCTAATAATCGGCGGTTTTCTTATATGGATTACTTATTTTGGAAAAATCTGGTCATCTCCGCCCGACCGAAGCAATGGCTAAAGAACGCGGCGATTTTTGCTGCTTTAATTTTCTCTGGTCAACTTTTTGAACCTTTAGCCTTCTCAAGAACTCTTATTGCCACTCTTATCTTTTCTCTTCTCGTCTCGGCAGTTTACTTTCTGAACGATATTATCGACATTCCTCGTGACAAACTTCATCCCATCAAGAGACAACGACCAATCACTAAAGGAGATGTGCCCGCACCTATAGCTCTCTTCTTTTCTATCACCGGAATCCTCACTTCTCTTTATCTAGCCATTTGGTTCTCTTCTTTCTTCTTCTTCACCTGCTTACTCTATTTTCTTCTCCAAATAATTTACACTTTCTGGCTAAAAAACTATACTATTTTTGATGTTTTAGCCATTGCCGGTAGTTTTATCCTTCGAGTTTATGCTGGCGCCTTTGTCATCAATGCCCACCTTTCAGTTTGGTTCTTACTCTGCGTCGTCTCTCTCGCCCTTTTTCTCTCGGTGGGCAAAAGGAGGGCGGAGCTTAATATCTTGGCCGAACAGGCTAGCCAACACCGGAGGACTTTGGCACTTTACTCTAAAGAGCTTCTCGACCAATACCTGGCCATCTTTGCCTCCTCAACCTGGTTAGCCTGGTCTCTTTTCACCTTTTTCCAACCACCACCTATCGTCCAACAGCTTCATTTCTTAACCTACTTTCCCTTAACTCTGGCAGGGATTAATAAATGGTTAATGATTACCATCCCGGTTGTTATCTATGGCATCATGCGTTATCTTCGGATTATTCAAACCGGAGCGAGGGCCGAATCGCCGGAAAAAGTGCTTTTATCCGACAAGCCTCTTTTAGCTTCCGTCCTTCTTTGGGGACTTTTAACCGTGGGAATAATCTATGGAGGTAGTCTTTAACGCGAAAGACGCGAAAATTCAGTCGCGAAATTTAGTCGTATTTCTCTGCGTATTGTCCAGAAATCCAACCTTCTTCGTCTTCCTCATACTCAATCTTATACCAACCAGACTCCTCATCTAAAAGAGAATACATCTCACCGGGATTGACCTTTGCCGCCTCTGTGGCCGTGGTCGAAGGCTCCATTCTGACTCTTAACCAACCTGTTGGTGTCTCTTCGATGAGGACATAAGGTCTTGGTGGAGGCGTTGTTTTCGGGGTAACTTCAGCTTTGGGAGTAGGGGTACCGGTAACTTCAGCTTCTTCCTCTTCTTCCCCTTCCCCATCCTCTTTTTCTTCTTCTGCCAATTTCACATTAACCATTAACTTATAACCATCGACCAATTTTACTCGAACCATCCTCTCCTTATAGCCGTTAGCGGAAACCCGAACTTCAAAATTTCCCCCAGTGAGACTGTCAAGACTGACTGGCGTAAATCCCTTGGTTTCATTATTGAGAGTAACGACCGCGGAATCAGGAATCGAGATAATTGCCAAAGAAGCGCTTTTCTTGTCAGCGATTTTCTCCACCGTCATCACTTCGCCCGCCGAAGCCGATTCTGTTTCACCGAATTCCCGGTTAACCACCGCCATCATGCCATTAATTAATTTAATTTTAGTTTCCCAGGGGAAATAAGTCGTCGCTGTCGCCTGGGGAACCAATTTTAAAGTTATCTCTCCAGGTTTAAGATTCTGCCACTCATTGGGAGTCATCCCCATTTCTTTCTCATCAAGAAAAACGGTTGCCGGCGGATTAGAAGAAACTTGGAGGCCGGCCTGAGCTGGCTGAAGAAATTTTTGTTTGATAATGAAACCACCAACACCAAGAACTAAAACAAGGGCAATGGCTGGCAAAACGAATTTCCTCATTGGCGCTTCGAACTATATCATAAATATAGGCTTTTGACAAGCTAGATAGGTAGAGAAATAGAGAAATCGGTTGTTTCTCAAGGCTGGAAATGATAAAATTATTTTGCAACCCGCCAAAATTCAGGCCTCGTGGCAGAGAAGTTATGCGCTGGTCTGCAAAACCAGTCACGCCGGTGCGATTCCGGCCGAGGCCTCAAGAATTTAGATGAGCCTGACCGCGTAAAATTACTCCGTAATTAATGTGGTCTAAGACGTAAGTTTGTCCCACAAACTGTACGTCTTGACTTTCAACCCTTTTTAAGCTATAATTCTGCCCAGTCCTGAACAGAATCGTTCAGGATTTTTTCATGGTCGAGTCTGTCTCGACCTTTTTAATGATAGCCTTATCTTTATACCTTCCCAAACACCGCTTACAAATCGAAGTCTCTAAGCGGAGGTCTCCTCTTGTCTTTAAAAAAGAAGTTTCTGAAAAAATCGAAGCTCTGCAAAAAATTCGTCGTGGTTCTAAAGTCAGCCGGGTTTTCCGTCACTTATTCGAACAAAAAAGAATCAAGGCCGTTCTCGGTACCAATCTTATTCTTTTAGCTCTCTTGGTTTCTAGCTTTGGTTCAAAAACCTCAGCCTTAGCCAATATTCCTGAAGAGTTAACCACTCTCTCTCCAGGAGTAATCGAGATGGTAACCACCAGAGCCGGTATTCGTCCGCCCTTGGATGAAGTCAAGATTTCCCAGGGTTTCAGTTCCTTCCATCCGGCGATTGACTTTGACGGCGTCACTGGTGACCCGGTCTATCCGATTATGAAGGGAAAAATCGAAGCGACCATTTATGCCCGTTTTGCTCTGGGTAATCATATTATTGTCAACCACGGTAATGGTTTAAACTCAGTCTATGCCCATCTTTCTAAAATTGAAGTTCAAGCCGGTGAAGAAGTAGAAACTGATCGGATTATCGGTCGTGTCGGCGCTACGGGCCGGGCTTTTGGCGACCACTTACATTTAGAAGTGATTGACAACGGCCGCCACATCAATCCTCGAACTCTCTTGGGAATTTAATCCTTCTTAAGTTTTTTCTTGGGCCATTTGTAGACCACGAGGGGAAAAACAAGAGCCAAAGCATATCCCAAAGGAGCAAGAACGGCAATAAAAAGTGGATTAAAAGTGAGAATCCTGTTAAGAAAAAAGACATTGAGAAAAATCATTGGTATGGCCACAAAAACACTGATGATAAAATAGGGTTTAAATTTCATCGAAGTTAGTCCCGCCGCATAAGAAACATAATCCGCCGAAGCCCCACCGACCAACCGAGCAATAAAAAGCATTTTTAAACCAATTATCTCTGTCACCCCGTCTATCTTCTCGATTCCTTTTTTACCTACTAATTTAGTCACCACTGGCCGACCAAAACGCTGGGCGATCAAAAAGTTAATCGCTGAGCCAATGCCATTACTGACAACAATATAAAAAGAAGTTTGCCAAAAGCCAAAGAGCGCCAAGCTGGCAAACCAAAAGGGTAATGAAGCCAGAGGAGAAATAACAATCGTGGCTGTAATCAAAAGCACAAGAACAATTGGCCCTAAAATACCAAAAGAACGAATGAATTCCTTTATTTGTTGAGTGTCAATATAAATAATTCTTTTTTGAAGAAGATAAATAAGAATCACCAGAATGGCAACCGCCACCAATAAGGAAGTAATTTTCTTCTTCCTCCCCACAAATCCATTCTAACAGAATTTATTTTTTCTTTCTGAGACAACGATAGACTTCGAGGGTAGCCTTAGTATCGGCCATGGCGGTGTGAGCTTTGCCCCGAGGGATGCCTAAAACTTGACAGCTTTCAGTTAGTTTTATTCTTTTCAGATTCTCATTATCAAATAACCTCTCATAGACGAGCATGGAAACATCCAGCCAGTGATAGTCAAAATTGAGCAGCATTTTCTTTTCTCGGATAGCCCTTTCCAAAAAGGGCCGGTCAAAAGAAATGTTCCAGCCAACAAACATTCCTTTTGGCGCTAATTGATTAAGTTCTTGAAGAACTTTTTCTAAGGGCTGAGCCTCTTTTTTCCAAACTTCCTTCGAAAAACCAGTTATCTTTAGTGCCTCTGGGGAAGCTTTTTCTAAATGTTCAGGCATAATTTTCCGTTCAAATCTTTTTTTTATTTTTAAAGTCTTAGGATCAACCGCTAAACAAGCAATCTCAATAATTTCATGCTGGAACAAATCTAGGCCCGTGGTTTCTAAATCAACAAAGACAAGAAGTTTTTTCCGAAAGTCTGCTTTTTTATCAATTCCTTGATAGATATTGTCAGGCATTAAAAATAATTATAACATCCTTTCTTGGGGGGGTATTTTTGGAAAGCGTAGGCGTAGATAAGATAAAAGGCAGCATAACCTTTGTCTTTACCAAAATGGTCAAGGAATTTTCTCACTTCTTTTTCTGAAACTCTTTCCTTTTTATCTAAAAACTTGGTTAAGCTGATCCTTAAACCCATGTCATTAGCAGGCAAAGCCTCATATCTACCCATGCCTCGACACATCATGTACTCCACGGTCCAAGGACCTAAGCCTCTAATTTTAGTTAAAGTTTCCAAAACCTTCTCCATTTCCCAGGTTTTCATCTTCTCAAGATCAAGCTCTCCTCTCGCCACTTTTTGAGAAACATTAATAATGTATTCTGCTTTTCTCATGCTTAAACCTAGTTTCCTAATCTCTTTAGGCTTGGCCTGAGCTAAAGCCTTAGGTTCAGGAAAAGCAAAATATTTTTCTCCATTAACTCCCAGAGATTCTCCGTATCGCTCAACTAATCTCTTTCTTAAAGTAATCGCTACCGGTAAAGCAATTTGTTGTTCAGTTAAGGCAATAATCAAAGCCTCAAAAGTAGTCGGGGTTCTCGGTGCTCTCAAGCCGTATAAGTTTTTGACTATCGGCGCAAATTTTTCCTCTCCTTGGGCAATTTCATAAAAACCCCTTAGGTCTTCATCCGTACCCAAAATCCATCTAATTTTATCTTCGACAAACTTCTTTCTTGCTCCTTTTGGAAAAACTTCTACTTGGAGTCTTGGTTTTTCAATTGTGCCAACTGACTTCACCCGCACTAAGAAAAGCTTATCTTCATCCCGCAAAACCCGCTCGTAAATTCCTTTAGAATATAAGTCAACACTCTGCGTCGGAAATCGGGAATACAAAGAAGTAATTAGTTCGAAATTAAAAGGCGGCTTAGGCTCAATAAACAAAGTTTGTTGCTTCGCAATAAAAAACTTCATCAAGCCTAATTCTAGCACAAAGCTTAAGATTTCAGAATGAACAGCTCACAAACTTGCCATAAAAAAACCGCTTGCGCGGGATAAACTAAACCTAGACCTTAAGCCCTAAGCCCCTAATTTTTACATTCCCATTCCCCCTGGCATGCCGCCACCCGGCATAGCTGGAGGTTCTTTTTCTTTCTCAGGAATATCGGTAATCAAACCCTCAGTCGTTAAAATCATAATCGCCACACTGACCGCATTCTGAACCGCAATTCTGGTTACTTTGGCGGGATCAATAATGCCGACTTTGACCATGTCTTTATATTTTCCATCTAGAACATCAAAACCTATACCGCCGTTCCTCTTCTCAATTTCCTTAATAACCACGTCACCATTCTCGCCCGCGTTCTCAGCTAATTTTCTGGTTGGGGCTTCTAAGGCAGTTTTGACAATCAAAACTCCGGTGGCTCGATCGCCTTCTTCAACCTTAAGCTCTTTAGGATCTAAGCCTTTGGCTGCCTGAAGTAAAGCCACGCCGCCGCCAGGCACGATCCCTTCTTCCACCGCCGCCTTAGTCGCTTCGACCGCATCTTTGACTCTTTCTTTCTTTTCATTGAGTTCAACTTCGGTGGCCGCACCGACATTAATCTGGGCCACACCGCCAGCAAGCTTGGCTAATCTCTCCTGAAGCTTTTCTTTATCAAAATCAGAAGTTTCCGATTCAATCATTTTCCTAATCTGATTAATCCTACCCCTAATGATTGAAGCTGAGCCTTTACCACCGATAATTCGGCAATTGTCTTTATCCGCCCAGACCTTTTCTGCCTGGCCTAAGTCTTCAAGACCAACAGATTCGAATTTCCGACCGGTGTCTTCAGAAATAACGGTGCCGCCGGTCAAAATAGCAATATCTTCCAGCATCTCTTTTCTCCGGTCACCAAAGCCAGGCGCTTTGACCGCCAATAAGTTGATGGTCCCCTTGAGTCTGTTAACTACCAGGGTAGCTAAGGCTTCGCCTTCAAGGTCGTCGGTAATAATAACTAAATTCTTTGAGGTCTTGACAAAATTCTCTAAAAACGGCAGAAAATCAGCTAAGGCCGAAATCTTTTGATCAGTAATGAGAATGTAGGGATTTTCTACCTCGGCTTCCATTTTCTCCGGGTTGGTGACAAAATAAGGGGAAACATAACCATTATCAAACTCCATTCCTTCTTTATATTCAATTTCGAGGGTTAAACCTTTGCCTTCCTCGACCGTCACCACCCCATCCCGACCCACCTTTTCTAGGGCTTCGGCAATTTTCTCGCCAATTCCTTGGTCAGCCGCGGAAATGGTAGCCACCTGAACGATATCCTGATTACCCTTAATAGGCTTGGCCTGTTTTTTGATGGATTCCACCGCCTGCTGAGCCGCTTTCTCGATGCCTTTGATAAGAACCATGGGATTAGCTCCAGCCGTAATATTCTTAATGCCGCCGTCAACAATTGCCTGAACAAGGATAGTGGCCGTGGTCGTCCCGTCGCCAGTGACATCATTGGTTTTCTCAGCCGCTTCCTTGACTAGTTGCGCCCCCATATTCTCAAACGGGTCCTCAAGCTCAATTTCTTTCGCCACGGAAACACCGTCATGAACAACTGCAGGCGCCCCCCATTTTTTGTCCAGAGCAATATTCCTGCCTTTAGGACCAAGAGTGGTCCCGACTGCTTTGGCCACGGTGTCAACACCTTTTTTTAATTTTTCTCTTGCCTCTTCGGCGTATTTAAGTTGTTTTGCCATCTCTCTAAGATTTTAAGAATAAAGGAAACAATGATTAGCCTGACTTATCATTAAAATCCTATAATCTTATATTCCTATTTTACTATCGCCAAGACGTCCTCAAACTTCACAAAAATCAATTCTTTGCCAGAAATCCCAAGCTTTACTTCATCGCCACCCCATTTTTTGTAGATTACCGTGTCGCCAATTTTAAATTCAGGATTGATTTTTCGACCGGAATCAGTTATCTGAGGTCCGCCAATAGCGATGACTTTACCTCTCTGGGATTTCTCGTCATGAGAATCAGGAAGAACAAGCCCACTGGCCGTTTTTTTCTCCAGCTCTACCGGCTCAATCAAGACATAACCAGTAGTAGGTTTTAGTTTTGGCGTGGTTTTAGTTGTCATAAGCAAAATAAAACTTTCAGCTTTGATTCTCGCCT
>Ga0315551_10000164_pt1 | contig 50948 bp, 33 predicted proteins | sample SalMarSW160290MG_FD_203678 | JGI IMG/M metagenome (GOLD analysis project Ga0315551, IMG submission 203678) | Salt marsh sediment microbial communities from the Plum Island Ecosystem LTER, Massachusetts, United States - Salt Marsh Sediment SW1602-90 ...
TTCAAGAACGGCGGGAAACCGGCGGCGGCGCGGTTGATACTCTCCTTGTTGAGAGCCTTCTCCCGGGCCGTGAGGATGTTATCCTCGTCAAGTGTCTTCTCGTTCACACGCAGATACTTGGACAAGAATGCATCCTGCGCCAGCTTGTCGGCTATTTTCGCGGCTCGATCCATGAAGGTCGGGTCAACGGTAGTGGCCGAGGCAAAGTCAGGGATAGTCTGGCCGGAAGGAATTTCGTCGACCGTCACAGCAAGGAAGTTGAGATCAACGCAGCCGGTGTTGACGAACACGTCGTAAATGGTGTCCTTCAAGCTCGCGGCAGTCCCAAACACAACCGCCATGGTCGGGTTATAGGTCTGAATCTCCAGACGCGGCCGGTCGGTCTGCTTGGTGTAGTCACACAGGTCGCCCCAGTAGGAACCGAACGTTACATGGATAGCGCCGGTCGCATCAGGACCCATGGCGCCGCCAACGCCCATGTTATACGGGTAACCGTAGCTATGCTCCAAGCGGCGTCGGTAGACCTCTTCGAAGGTTATGGAGTTAACACAACTGAGGTAGCCGTCTTCGTTGAAGGCATAGATCAGGTCATCCGGATAATCCGACTCTTCCGGTTCGCAGGTGAGGATACCGTCACAGTAGTAACGGCCACCGCTGGCACTGGTAAAGGTGGCAACGATATTGCCGTTGAGCCTGGCCACCTTGTACATGTTACCGCCTGCCGGTGGGCTCGCCCACCGCGTCAGGGTAGGCATGTACACGTGATTGACATCAACAATCGGAGTCTGGTAATAAGCCCGGTTGCCGAGTACCGCCGACTGGACCGCACCGGTGTTCGCGTTGATGCGATAGAACAGACCATCGGTCGGGTGGTCGGCTTCGGCTCGCGAGTTGGCAAACAACGTGCCTTTATCGTATGATACGCCGGCCGTGAAGCCCTCATCGCCAAAGTAGCCGTTGGCATGAGTCCAGATGTACTGGCCCTGGAGTTCGCCGCCAGGTGCCGTGGACAACCGCCAATTTTCGACACCGGTGGCAGCATCTAGCGAGTAGACGTCGCCTTCCACACCGGTACCCCAAGTAGCAAAGTAGAGGTTCGTGCCGTCAGTCGCTCCGGAAACATACGTGCTCAAAGTGAGAGGCACCGGGTAACCGGGCAACAACGTGCCGGTGGCGGCATTAGCGCCAACAACATAACCGTCATCCGTTCCCCAGTAGAGATTAACTTGACTAGCGACCTCCAACAGGATGGGACGGGCCCAACGGGTCAAGCCATACAGCTCAGTGGGAGTTGTCGTCATGTCACGGCTCCAGACCGGAGCGCCGTTGCTGAAGTTATAGGCCTCGATGGACTGCGAAGTTCCACCGGACACGAACAGCAGGGTGTCGGTCCCCACTATACCTACCGTCGGTGTGCAACGGATGTTGCCCCAGAACGGTGGTGAGGGGAAGGGATTAGTCAAGGTGTAGACTTGGGCGCCGGTTGCCAGATCGAACACTATATAATGATCGGTGAAGGAACAGACGACCTTGTCATAGGCGATGATCGGGCCGGCAAAGGATATGCCGGTGACCGGGTCTTCATAGCCCCAGTTGCAGGTCAAATCGCACCAGGCATCGCCGACGCCGTTATTGGAAGCGCCGGTACGGGCAAAGTCATGCTGATATGTAGCCCAGTCTTCGCCTGACGGGATACAGGTACGCCCGCTAAACGGGATGCAGCACTGGTACGCCTCGACGTATGCCGCCCAGTCATGGGCCGCCATGCCAAAGGCGCTCCAGCCCATTAACCAGCTAGATATGGGAGCATAGTAAATTGCCAGACCATCACTCAGTCCGCCACCACCGACATCATAATCATCCACAAGGATGCGGATACCGGTAGCGGTGTCGGGAGCATACGACTCGATGGCTACCCAGTAGTCTTGGGCCGAATATACATCGAGAGGTTCGAAGTCGACAGTTGTCGGAGCTGGGAAGAAGTTATACATACCAGGCGTCAAGGTAATCGTACCTAACAAGCCACCCGGCAGTCCGCCAACGTCGGCGTAGACTAAGACGTCGGAGTTATACGTGTACGCGTTCGGGCTACCGTTGTCGTACAAGTACCAGCTTACCTCTTGGATGCGGCAATTCTCTCCAACCGTCTGCATTTTCTGAGCCCAGCCAGTGATAGGATTGGTATCAGGGACTTTCCAGTACCACGCAATGCCATTGTTGTGCCATTGCCAGGCGCAGTCGTAGAACTCATCCTTGCACATGTAGGCCCTAATCACGAAGTTCATATCAGTTCCGAAGAGGTAGAGCATAGTCGTCCAGCCCATCGCAGGATAGAAGCATGTGGAACGTCCAAGACCATCAGAGCCATCCGACCCTAGTAGGTTCTCGTAGTCCACAGTACCGCTGGAGTTGACACCGATGTGAAAGTCACTCGTGAAAACCATGTTGAAGGAAGAAAAGTCAGCCAGCGTAAAGCTCGGATAAGATGGGTATGTACCTGCTGGCACGGTCACTTGAGCAAGTTGAGTTGCAGGGAAACCGCTTGTGTCATCGAACACAGTGATTATGACGTCGTCATTACCAAAGCTTCCGTCACCTGGATCGTACAAGCCAACCTGTACAAACTGCAGCGTCTCCGGCCCGGCTACGCTGTAGCGCTGGCAGTACGGCCCGATATTGTACCCCGGATAGGGAGCGTTCACGTAGCTGGAAATGTTTTGGTAATAATATTTCCAATAGCAATCGGAATAAGGTTGTTCTGAACAACAGCGCTCACTAAAGATAAAGAACGAGACATCAAGTCCCCAGTCGTTCAGCATCGTCCCCCACAGGCCGCCCCAGTACTCGCTCGCTCGCTCCTCACCGGCGAACGGGCCATCGGCCGCGTCGGAGAGAAGTGAAAGGGTATCATCTGGCGTGTTCTGCAGCGTCGTCCAACCGTAGTGGTACTCTTCTCCATCGGAGAAGACCCATTCAGCGGCTGAGAAGTCGGCCGTCAGCCAGAAGACATTGCCTTGGGCGGTCCATTCTGCTTGAATGGTAGCCCACGGGATGTCAACCGAGTCGAGTTTGTTGCCCGGGAATCCGAAGCCGTCATCATCCCAAAGGTAGGCGCGAAAATCCGGATCGCCGGTCATGCCGTGATTACCGCTGACGTAAGTGCCGCCATACATCAAGTAGTAGGCTACTTTCAGCGTGCAATCAAAGTTGTTTTCTGAGGTGAATCGCATATTGAACAGGTCATCACCGTAGGCGTCCGGGATCGGCCAACCAAAGGCAGTCGAGCCACTGGTGTAATCCTGGATATCGCAGAAGTAGTACTGTGGCGGAGACGGTAGAGTCAGACCTGGGGGCAATTCTTTCAGAGCTGATTCTGGTTTCTTAAAGGCGGGCTGATGTGGCCTGGCATCAAGGACTGCATTGAACAGTGGAGCATCCGGGTTAATCTTGATGACAGGGTTCGCCTCACTTTTAAGATTAACGTCTGAAAGTGCTGTACCGTTAAGAGCCAAAAGGAGACCCACAACGAATACTGCGATTAACAGTCTTTTCAACATTTAATTCCTCCTTAAAATAAGGAATGTGTACAGGTTCGTTTTCCAAAGTCGGCAAATCGCCGGACTAACCTTATTATCGGCAGTCATAAGGCGTTTTAACCATTTCCCACAAAAATGTCTAGGGAAAAGTGGGATATTTACCTTGGTCAACAGAACCATTTAATTCCTATCTTTGGAGTTGGAGTTCGAATAACTCCAGTTGCGTTAAAAAATTCTGCACTTCTTTACTCTTATTTTCAGCTTACTGTCTATTCTTGTCACCTCCTAAATAACCAACAGTATTACTGTCAGAAGGTTAGGGTTGTGAGTACTAATGTGATCCAGTAATGGAAGGTAAGAAAACTGGAAGTATAATGCGTTATGGGAGTAAGGTTAAGACTCTCTCGTAACATGAGAGAACTCAACCGGCTCGATCAGGACTCACTACTTACCTCGTAGTTCATCCCTAACATTATACAACTTTTGTAGAGGTACTTAGATGTCACCTTGCAAATCACTCGGTGGCTCTCAGATTCGCAGGCGACTGAACACACGCTCTAACTTTAAGGTAACTTTTTTCCCGTTATTGTCAAGGGGAAAATACGATATTTTTTCAGATTTTTCTTTAATTTTGTGGCTTATTGAAGTTGTCTAAAAAATTATAAATTAGGATGGCGGCAGTCGACTTGAGGTTGTCCCCAAAGTCGGTTTTCTAAGGTTTTATATATATGCCAAGAGTGGTCGCGATGGAGCTTACGATGAAATCCGTCATTCCTGCGCAGGCAGGAATCCAGAGTAAGTAACTATAAGTCCGCAAACGCATTACGGATGGTGAGATGGAAATATCAAAAAAGATGGATTCCCGTTTTCACGGGAATGACAACCTCCCTTTTTCTTCTTCTGGTGCTTTTAGAGCAGTTCCGCTCTGCTTGTAGATACCTTCCCCATCCAAGTGTGCTTCGTATAGAGTGTCAGAGTCCTCAGGCAAAGTCGTCTGACAGCTCCAGGTAACAATCGTTTGCCTTTTGAGACGGTCTCCCTTAAGGCCAGAGCCTTTTTTCCGGTTTAGCAACGACTGATTTGGTATTATTTCCTTTGGGTCAGTTTATCACATATTTTCTGAAGCTTTCTTCCGCTGGTAAGGAATAGCTTGACAGGGAAGCGAAAAGGTAGATTTCTTTGCGTATGAAGGCATGCGCTTAGTTTCAATAAAAGTCAAGAATTTCAGGGTCCTTAAAAGACTCAGCATTTCCTTTCCGGACGCTGTTATCGGCGTTATCGGTCCTAACGGAGCAGGGAAGTCATCGCTGGTGGAGGCGATTGCCTGGGCGCTGTATGGAAATCAGGCAGCCCGTTCAGGAAAAGCAGAGATCAAATCCATTTTTGCCGGTCGTTATGACGATTGTGAGGTCAGTTTACGGTTCACCATAAACGAAGAAAAGTACCACGTTATCAGGCGCTTAGTGGGCAGTTCGGAGCGGCCGGAGGTGGAGCTGTACCGAGGAGAGGCCTCGGAGTCGGTAGGGGTGAATGAGACAAAACGGTATGTTGGAGAGCTGCTCGGCCTGGATTGGAAAGGATTTCTCACTTCCTTCTTGGCCCGCCAGCAGGAGCTGAACGCCCTGTCCGATTTGCAGCCCTCAAAGCGTCGGGATCACCTGGCCGGCATGCTGGGTATTGAAAGGCTGGATAGAGCGATACAAAATGTCAAGGAAGACAGCCGGGCCAACCAACGCCAGGTTGGTTTCCTTGAAAGACAGCTCGTTGAGACAGAGCAGATTGAGTTGCGGATAAAGGAACTCATCGAGCGGATTTCCCAATTGTCCCAGCAGGCTAACAGGCTGGATACTGCCCGGAAGACAGCGGAAGCTGCTTTTACCGAGGTCCAGGCGAAGTTTCTGAAAGTACAGCAGGCCAAGTCGGATTGGCTGCAGTTTCAAGCGAGACTGGAAGCGGAAGAAAAAACAAAGGCTAATCTCAGCCAGCAATTACAGGGCTTTAAGCAAGAAGCTTCAAAACTGGCTGACTATCAACAGGAGCTGGCTCAACTGGAGAACAAGCTGGCTGATCTAACCAGTCTCAAGCAGCGATTAGAAGTGATGAAACAGGCCAAAGGCCGGTTGGAGATGCGCTCAGAGCTGGCCAAACAGATGACTGAACTCAGCAATGAGAAAAGGCAAATTGATGAGTGTCTTGTCGCCGATGAAAAGCTCCTGACTGAGTACAGCCGGCAGTTAGGTAAGATTCCAGAGAATATCCGCGATCTTTTGCTTGATAATCAACGGCGCTTGGAGCAGGCGCGCAATGAATATAGTCGTTTGAGCTCCGAGAAAAGGTCGATGAAGCGGGATATTGATAAGCTGAGAAAGCAGATGGCTGATATTGCTCAACTTGGGCCTGACTCGGTTTGCGACCGCTGCCTACGCCCGCTCGGCAATGACCTCCCTGAGATAAAAGCCCATTTAAGCAATGAGCTCTCTCAACTCGATGCCCAAGTCCAAGAATTGAATAGTCGGCTTCGGGTCAAAGAGGAAGAGGGGACAAAGCTCAAAGCATCGGCCCAGGAGTTAGAAAAGAAAGCAAATGCCCGCTATGAACTGTCGATTAAGAACGAAGCCTGCCTCAATGAGCAAAAATCTCACATGGAGAGAAAAGAGAGCCTATTGAGTAAGCTGACCAGAGCTTCTCAACAGCATGACCAGCTTAAGCAGATAGAATTTGACGAGGCCCAGTTTTCAGCTATGGCGAGCAAGGTAGCGCAGCTTGAGCATGACCAATCCCGCTTCGACCAGCTCAAGGGGAGTTTATCCCGCTTGCCTGCCGTCAGCCAGGCTATTGAAGAATACACCGGCAAGGTGGCTGCCACAAATAAGGAGGTAACTCGGCTTGAGTCGGAGCTGGAGCGACTGGCTTACAGTGAGAAAGAGTTTGAGGAAGTCAAGAAGTCATTTGAGGAAGCGCAGAGACAGTTTGAAACCGCCAAGAATGAGTATTTAGCTGCTTCTAAGGAAGTCGAACTTAACCAGAAGGAGCTGGAAGGGAAACAAGAACAGATGAAACGGTTCCAGCAGACTGCGCAGGAACTGGAGGATTGCCGCACGAACCAGTACTACGGTGAGAAGCTGGCCAATCTTTTTGCTCAATTTCGCACCGAGCTAATTGCCGGAATACGACCTACTCTCACCGAAATCTCCAGCCGTTTGATTTCTGACATGACCAATGGCAAGTATAGCCTGGTCGAACTTGACGAAAAATACAATCTCAGGGTCATGGATTATGGTCAGTATTTTGGGGTGGAGCGGTTTTCCGGGGGGGAAAAGGATCTGGCCAATCTCTGTCTGCGGCTGGCTATATCACTGGCGCTGACCGAATCGGCCGGTTTGGACAGGTCCTTTGTTATCTTAGACGAGGTCTTCGGCTCGCAGGATGACGAAAGAAAGGAGTTGATTGTCAAAGCGCTGGCCAATCTCAAAGCCAGATTTCCTCAGATTCTTTTGATTACTCATGTCGAGGACCTTAAAGACAGAGTGGAACAACTGATTGAGGTTCTCCCCACCGGTGCCGGTTGGTCAGAAATCAGGGTAAACGGTAATGCCACGTAACAGACCCAAGCGCCGGATAAGAACGGGCTATAAGTGGGGCATAATTGTTCTAATAGTCATCCTTATTGTTTCTTTTCGTCTCGTAGAGCGGATCGGTTTCGACCGCAAGCCATCCGACCGGTTCATCGTAAAGAAGGTCGAGGATGGAGACACGGTGGAACTTATGGGCGGGGACGAGCTTCGCCTGCTTTCAGTCGATACACCGGAGAAAGGGGAGTTGTATTTTGATGAGGCCTGTCAATTCCTCGCCGAGTTGACGCTCGGGAAGACCGCGCGAATAGAGTTCGCCGGTCGACGTCGCGATAAATACGGGCGGCTTCTGGCATACATGTACATCGACACGATCTTCGTTAATAAAGCAATATTGGAAAACGGGCTGGGGGTTTTGTACCTGTTCAAGGACACCGAGCTGGACCGTCCCGAAACAAGGGAGCTCTTGATGGCGCAGCGCGCTGCCATGCAGAGGGGAGTCGGCCTCTGGTCAATTGAACGAGCGCCGGAAGATTACTACATAGCCCTTGAGGGTTCGTTTCGCTTTCATCGTCCCGGCTGTTCTGCAGTGAAGAAATTGAAACCGGGGCATTACCGCATTTTTCACACCCGCGAGGAAGCTCTTTTCGAGGGCCTATCCCCCTGCCGGAGGTGTAAACCATAGCTGCAGTCCTGAGAGTGGAGCAACAAACAAAGGCCGCAAGCTTGTGCTCTAATCAATATCTTAATCGTTGTGGTTCAAGTGTTCTGTGCACCTGAGGCAAATTTTCGTGGGCGGCAGATGTCCACATCTGCCTCATGCGCCTGACACCAAAAACATCTTGAGACCGCAATGATCCCGATCTCCTAAACAAGGTTACATATGAATTCACATATCTTCATCTTCGTTTCGTTCTCGAATTCGTGCAAGCTGCTCTGCAACTCGATTCAGATCTGGTTTGCATCTGCTGAGGACACGCGCAACGACTTCCACGGCCGCCTCACGTTCGGCCGGTATAACCTCATCTGCACCGGCAGCGAGGAGAGACTCGATATCGAGCAGGTATCTTGTTCGAACGGTAATATGAAGACTTGAGGTAACATGTCGCACTGCTTTTACCGCACGTTCGACGGCCCCGGGGTCATTGATGACGAGCACCAGTTCCCTGGCATTCGCAGCTCCCAAACGTTCAAGCACTTCCGGGCTTGTAATGTCTCCAAAGTATGCCGGTCTCCCTTCGAGAGCAGCTTTGCGTACATTTTCCGTATTTAGGTCCGCAATAAGGTAAGGGATCCGGCAGCTTTCAAGTGTTTGGGCCAACTGTTGCCCGGCGAAACCATATCCCCCTATAATCACATGACCTTTTAGCGTGCGAGCTTTTTTCACGGCGTCCTCGGCCGTCGCTACTTTGAGCAATCGGTTGAGCACGCGGACCTTACCCATGCCCGCCGCTACGTGCGGTCCCAGTGAGAACCCGAAAGGGGTTACCAGCATGGAAAGAATCGCCGCCATAAGAATGTAGTTGGCTGTCTGCTGTTCAAGAAGCCCTGTCCCTTGTGCGGTACGCTGGAGCACAAAAGAGAATTCTCCAATCTGTGCCAGGGCGGCTGCGGCCAGCACACTGACGCTGAGAGGCAAGCGCATTATGAGACCTGTCAAAAAGACAATCGTGAACTTTCCGAATAGAATCGCCACAACAAGGAGAATTATCGGAACAATATTCTGGAAGATATCGGCGACGTGGAGAAGCATTCCTACCGACACAAAGAACAATGCTGCAAAAACCTCTCGAAACGGTATGAGGTCTGCCAGCGCTTGGTGACGGTATTCGCTGCCGGCTACAACGATACCTGCCATAAAAGCGCCAAGAGCCAGGGAGACGCCGGAACTTGATATTACCCAGGCCGTGCCGATCGACACGAGCACGACAGCGAGCACAAACAGATGACGCTGCCTGGTTTTGGCAATCAGGCGCAGGATGTGTGGAATAATGAGACGGGCTATTGCTACCACTCCGATAATTATGGCAGCCGCGCGTAGCAACACGGTCAACACGTCTTGATCAGCAGGTCCGGAACCACTGAGAAGGGGAATCGTCAACATCATCGGGACAACGCACAAATCCTGGAAAACCAATATCCCCAGCGTCAGACGGCCGTGCGGCGCGTCCACTTCACCCCGCTCTTCCAGACCTCTCAGCACAATAGCCGTGCTTGAGACCGCCACGAGAAATCCGAGAAACAACGAAGTATGAGACGGGAAATTCAGTAGCTTCGACAAGCCAAAAGTCGCCAGTATAGTCAGCCCCACCTGCAGAAAACCGCCCATCAGAATCGGCCGCCAGAGACGTCGAAGGCGCTCGAAAGATAGCTCCAACCCAATCCCAAAAAGCAGCAGCGCCACCCCTATCTCTGCTAATCTCTCCACCTGATGAACATCGTTGACGAGTCCTAAACCGTGCGGGCCAACAAGTATTCCGGCCAGGATAAACCCTGCGATCGTCGGTATCCTGAACCTGTGGAGTATGGTTACGACAACCAACGCCACCGCCAGAATAATTACCAGATCGCGAAGATAAACCAGGTTAGTCATTTAACCAGACTGTCAGGTTTTGGATTGTGTGTGAGTTATGCATGGTCAATCACTTCACTCCTTGTAGGTCAGGTGCCTTGTGCACCTGACACGAAAATGTGTCAAGATCGCAAGTGTCTTGACCTATGAAGAATCTTGGGTATCATCTTTTATCTGTCTCATCACCTTCTTGCGGTACTCTTTATACTTCCTCAAATACTCCACCAGCTTCGCCTCGCGGCCGGCCTCTTTGGGATGATAGTACTCCGTTCCGGCCAACTCGTCGGGGAAATACTGCTGGTCAGTCAGGGCATCTTCGTACTCATGGGGATACTTGTATCCTTTGCCGTAGTCGAGGGCTTTCATCAGAGATGTCGGTGCGTTGCGGATGTGCAGCGGCACCGGCAGGGAGCCTTTCTTGTCTGCGTCTGCTTGCGCCTTCTCGAAGGCGGTATAGGCGGCGTTGGATTTGGGAGCGCAGGCGAGATATATTACCAATTGAGCAATGGCCAGTTCTCCTTCCGGTGAACCGAGGAAGTGGTAGGCGTCACGGGCACTTACCGCCAGTGTGAGGGCGTACGGATCGGCCAGGCCAACATCCTCCGAGGCAAATCGCACCAGCCGCCTGACGATGTACAGCGGATCATCGCCACCATCAAGCATCCGCGCCAGCCAGTACAGAGAGGCGTCAGGATCACCGCCGCGCAGGCTCTTGTGAAGGGCGGAGATCAGGTTGTAGTGTTCCTCCCCCGCCTTGTCATAAAGCGCCATCCCCTTCTGGTGGACATCTTGGAGATGTTTGACAGTTATCTCACTGTCCGGCCCCAGATAGGAGGCGGTCGCTTCCAGCAGCGACAGCCCCCGCCGGGCATCGCCATCGGCAGCAGCGGCAATGAAATCCAGCGCTCCTTCAGCAAGGCTGAGGCTCATCTTTCCCAGCCCCCGTCCCGTATCGGAAAGAGAGCGCGACACGATTGACTTGATGCTCTCTTCTGGCAGCCTCTCAAGCACGTAGACTTTCGCGCGAGATAGCAGGGGCGAGATTACTTCAAACGATGGATTCTCTGTCGTGGCTCCGATGAGAATGATGTCGCCCTTCTCGACATACGGCAAAAAAGCATCCTGCTGGGCTTTATTGAAGCGGTGGATTTCATCGATGAAAACATAAGTCCGCCGACCGGATAGCTGATAATAGTTGCCGGCTTTCGAGATAATCTGTTTTACCTCCTTGATGCTCGAGGTGACGGCGGAGAAGGGAACAAACTGCCCCTTGGTCGATTTGGCGATGAGTGCCGCAAGGGTAGTTTTCCCCGAACCCGGCGGCCCCCAGAATATCATTGAAGCAACTTTGTCACTTTCAATGGCCTTACGAAGAGGTGTTCCCGGACCTACGATTTTGTCTTGACCGACAAACTCATCAAATGTCTGCGGCCGCATCCGGTCAGCGAGAGGCTTGAGATCCGATCGGGAATATTCTTTAGAATCAGACTTATCTGTATTAAAAAAATCCATCGCTACAGAATATAGCCGGTCGGGGAAAGCGGGACAATCACTAATGCCAAATCTCTCGTATCAGTGAAGGAAATCGCAGTGTGAGCAACGAAGCTACAGCTTAAAGCACAAGCTCCATCCCATCGACTGCGATAACTAAATTATCCAGTCTGGCTTTCTGCGCCCTTTGTATGATTTCGGCGACCTCATCCTCAGTGCCAAGGTGGGTTATAACGTACCTTCCCACTCTGATGGTTTGGGCGAATTCAAAGAACTCGTTAAGATCAATGTGGGTTGATTCGAGGACAACGTAATCCTTGCCGTCAAGATGATTCTTGACATCGGCAAAGCTGAAAACGTCCGCCGAGTAAAACAGAGACTTACCTGCGTACTCAAGTTCGAAGGAGTAGCACTGCATCTTGTTAGGCAGTTTGAGCTCTTTTATGAACTCCGCATATCCTTTCAAGTGTTGATTACTGATCGCAGTCAGCGTGAAGTCTTCCGAAAAGATGCGTCCCTCATCGTAGCCGATGATGTTCAAGGCAAACGGAAGTTTTTCCTCGATCAGATATACCGCTGGCAGGAAGGCTCTTAGCGGCCTGACAAATTCAGAAGGTACATAGATATCGAGCTTCTCATGTCTTCCTGCCAGGTACACCATCTGGATAACGAGCGGCAGCTCACAGACGTGGTCGGGATGCGTATGGCTGATGAAAATTCTCTCAATGGCGAGCGGATCAAAACCGCACTGCACGAACGATGAACACATCCCGCCGCCGCAGTCAAGCAGGCTGAGCCTGTCCTGCACCTTCAGTACGTAGCCTGCTGTGGCGCGGTTTGCCTGCGGCATACCTGATGAAGAGCCGAGAATCGTGAATGAATCAGTATGCATACTCTCCCCGTCTTTGCGTTGATCGAGGTTTACTTCAGAATTAAGTTACGGCATGATCCACGTAAAGGCAAGCAGAGTGCAAACTAGGCTCTATTGCTGGTCCTACCAGCAAACTGGGGCGGGGCCGCTCTGAAATAGATAGGCCACAAGATACGTAAGGTCGGCTATGTTTACGTTGCCGATGCCGTTGACATTGGCTGCCTCCATTATCGGCGGAGGCGGGCCGCCCAGAAACAGGTAGGCAACAAGGTACGTCAGGTCTGCCACGTTTGGCCCGAGCTGGTCATCGTTGATGTCGCCGCAGATCGGTGGTGGAGCAACGACGGTGATCGAGCCAGGGTAAAGAATGACTCCAGTGGTATCCAGGAAATACTCCCACTCAATGACCATCGAGTCGCAGCCTTCGGGAGGCGGGGGCCATGTCTCTTCCCAGTTGAGACATACCGAATCAGCCCACACAGTACACATGAAGCAGGTGGTGTCAAGGACGGAGTCTATGACAACTTCTCCTATGCAGTTCCCGTCTGGATCAGAAAAGCACTGGGAGGATATCAAAATATTTGCTGTCGTGTTGGTCATTGTATCGGGGATATCAAAAACATCGGCCAGCATGTTGATCAAAACACCACCCTCTTGCGGCGGTATCCCGGGCGTAAGTGGAGGCGGTGGCATATCGGCTATCCCCACAATGTTGAGATCGAAGCCCATGCCGGATAACGAACGACCGTCGACATATTCCCAGCCCGCACAAAGAGTTCCCACAGTATCAACATTGCCTATCAAGGTCTCATTAGTGTCGACATGGATAAAATCCCATTCGCCCAGTGGATTGGTCAGTTCAGAGTCGACACAGAGGGGGCCATTCCACTCCAAGCATTTCCAGTAGGTCGTGTCAATGACTGTTTGTGAATCGGTTTGAAAGACTGCTATGTCCGGGCGATCCATCAGAAGCCATAGCTGAAAAGCCACGACCGTATCCGAATAGTTGCTCATATAGATTGGAATAACAACGTTTTGCTCTCCGGGGAAAGCGGTCACATCAGCCACTTTGACCTCCAACGCGGGCTGCTGTGCCCAGCCAAAAAGGGCAAGTAGAATTGGCGCGAGAAAGATTGAATAAACCCACGGCCTCGGCTTAAGGGACTGAAGTCGCACAATCATGTGAACCTCCTTGATTTGGTTTGAACTTACTTGAACAATCCCTTAGCGAGTATTCGATAACGCTTTCCTACCCTGAGGCTGTAGTAACTCTTGTGATATTTATCATACTATCACGTCTCGTTACAAGGCCTGTGGATATTTTCAATATACAAATATCCTCTCTCTTGTCAAGAACAACAGCAAAAAACCTGTGCCATCAGGCACTGCCTGGATAATGCGGATAATGCCAAGGTTAATAAATAACGCCAGTCAAGATCATCATTTGGTTGATGCTCTGGGCGTATCCGAACATTTATCAGCTCCTCCCTACCTATGACGTAGGAAGTACCCGTGCACCTTTGCCGTGTTAGATGTGTAAACCATAGCTGCAGTCCTGAGTGCACGGAAACAAACAAAGGCAGCAAGCTTGTGCTCACCATAAACTCTATATGGACACCTTACCGGCAACCGTTTCATCTCGATCCGTTCTATTATTACTCTTTTAATAGATAAGATGCAAGGGTATGCTCTCAAAAGACTTTCAAGATAAATTCCTTGCGATGGAGCAGCTGTTACTCACGAATTCTTGTGGCAAGATGGTATGCATCGTGCCTTATTTTTTGCCGATAGTCGATGTTGGACTATTCTAAAAACAACTATAGACTCTTGGTACGGCGTTATGGAAAAAAGCATCTTTACACGAGATTATGCTGTCTTTCTCAGTCAGCTGAGAGTTGAACGAGAAAAAGCTGGGCTCACGCAAGCTGAACTTGCTGAACGTCTCAATCAAACTCAGTCTTTCATTAGCAAATGCGAAAGGGGGGAAAGACGAATAGATGTTGTTGAACTAAGAGCCTTCTGTCAAGCTATAGGTATTTCCTACACTGAATTCGTTATAAGATTCGAGCGTTCGCTAACCGGGAAACATAGAATTAGCGGCGGGGAGAAGCTGTGATGATTCCCGCGCATATTAGGTCAGCTTCAGCCCTCGTAACGTCACATCGCGCCGTCTGTGATGGTTTTCTCTCACAGGCACTAGCGAAAACGGAGAAGGCTTCACCCTATGTATTACAAGCCCGCCGCCTTTGGCAAATCCTTACGTCTGTACCGGACATTTCTACTGCCGGCCGGCGTAATGACATCCAAGAAGAGCTGTTATTCTCCGCAGGTTTTTCAGATAAAGCACGTTCTCACTTGACAGATGATGAGCTAGCAACTGCCCTTCAAAAGATATTAGAAACAATCGCCTCCCGAACTCCAGATGGTTGGCGCGAAGAAATTGTATACCGTTATTTGCTTACCAAGGGTGACTCTCTAGGTGGCAGTATGAGGAATATTACTGGTGCGCTTGCCGGAAAGCAGTTTAGCGACGCAGTCATCAATGCCTTAGAAGACCAGCACATCGCACCTACTATTGTTCGTTCACCCTCCAACCCGGAGAAGATTCAGACAATCGCTTGGAACGCACGCTTGCTTCTTTTCAACAAAAAACCAAATTTCGTTGGCAACAACATTGATGTGATTCTAATGAACATGCCACCAGGCAAAAAACCCATCCGCCAGCTATTGGAGAATAAGTCAGGTTACCTTGCGTGCGGTGAGCTAAAGGGTGGTATTGACCCCGCGGGTGCAGACGAGCACTGGAAAACTGCCAATAGTGCCCTTGAACGGATCCGCCAACGTTTTATTGACGCTCAACAACCGGCCTTATTCTTTGTTGGTGCCGCTATCGAAACTGCGATGGCAGAGGAGATTTTCAATCAGTTACAGGACGCTCGACTTGCATATGCTGCAAACTTCACCGTGCCACAGCAAGTCGCCGACTTAGCTTCTTGGCTCGTTCGCCTTTAGCGCGCCAGACATACACACACTTTCTAAGCTCCTGTCTACCGTGCAATCCCATCTGCTGACTACTATTTCCCTTCCCTTTAGGTAGTACCCATATCGCTTCAACATCGAAGCCAGCAGCCTCAGCAAAATCAGAAAGTATTAAGTCAACAGGAACGTGCACACCCTGATACCGAACATTGTCATTGACCATGACAAATGGGCTACCAGGCTTGAGTACCCGGGCACACTCAAAAATCACAAGCGCCATTTCACGGAAGTAGTTCCGCACCATTCGAGGTATACCTGTATTGTTTATCGAACCATCAACTCGACACTGCTCCAAGTACTTAAGAATCTCTCTTAACACCTCTTGAGATTCAAAAGCTAGATTCCCATCGGCAAATGTTTCTTTTCTAAACTTCTGCCTCAAGTCATCTTTCTCCCTGTTTTCAACAGTGCAACTTAACATGGTTTGGCGGAGATTTTTTACCTCATCTTCCCCTATTCCTAACATTGCAAGCTCAAGGGCATAGGTCCTCGTATAATCGTAACGGTTGCAATAAGGCGGAGAAGTCACAAGGCCATCAAACTGGTCTGAATTCATCACGGGTAAAATATCGAGGCATGAGCCAACATGAACTTCTACATCGCCGCGTTTCGAGGAACTGTAACTAGGCAACCTGTCAAATAGGGTTATTTCGCCATTCAGGTCCTGGGCAATCTGTTCAAGTTTGCTTTCTATGGCCTCGCTAAACGTTGGGATGTGACCCTTGTTGAAGGGTTTTCCCCCAGCCCGCCTTCCTGAACGAGAATCCCATCGAAGGTATTGACCATCCTTTCTCGTGTAACTTATTGACTCAAGCACGCACAGAGCAGCAAAACGCAGTAGACGGCTGACCGCCACGTCCTTTAACAGCCCAGCGTCATATAGAAAACGTCCAAGCTGCCTCTCAGTCTCCTCGGGGAACGCCCCATCTGTTATTCTAAGATGACAAAACTTCTTTGCAGTCCCCTCTCTTTCCCATGCTCGGGTCTTCTTAAACCATCTTATTGACGATGCAAGCTTGTCTTTATCGCTATCCTCAACTAGCTTGCGAACCTCGATGATTTCAGAGCTACATGGTAGTAGTTCAATTCCTACCGCATCTAAGCCTGCTTCGCTCGCTGCAAACAGTGTTGTACCAGAACCGGCAAACGAGTCTAGGATACAGCCTGACCTCAACCCCACCTTTCTAAATATATATCGCATCAAAGAGGCTGAAAACCCTTCTTTGTATTTACACCATCTATGTCCATTTTCTCTCTTATTTCCCTGAAAGCTTACTACAGTTCGGTCAAGGTCCGCGTTAATCAGGAGTTCTTGAGCGTACTTCCGTGTTAGGCGCTTCTCTGCTCGTCTGATTCTATCCAGCATGTTTGAACGAGTTTCTTTCATTCAATCCCACCACCTTTGTACAAGCTTGATGAGATACTCGATCTCTTTCCTGCCCGAGTGCCCCACAGCTTGCAGTAAAGTACCCGCCCTCGTCTATTCATTACTCCTTTCCGATGACTCGGCTTTGTCAACAGCTGAGGTTATACCCAGCTTCTCTTTCACCTGCGCCAGAATCTCATCGGAGACTTCAGCGTTATCCTCAAGAAACTGCCTGGCGTTTTCCCGTCCTTGCCCGAGTCGGTCGGAGCCGTAGCTAAACCAGGAGCCTGATTTTTCAGCTATTCCCGCTTCAACTGCCAGATCAAGCAGCTCGCCCGAATGTGAGATACCTTTGCCGAAAATAATATCGAACTCTGCTTCACGAAACGGCGGAGCCACCTTATTCTTGACCACCCGCACCCGCGTGCGTGAGCCTAAAATCTGTTGACTATCCTTTATCGTGGCTATTTTCCGAATATCAAGGCGAATAGTTGAGTAAAACTTCAAGGCGTTGCCGCCAGTGGTTGTCTCCGGATTGCCAAACATGATTCCGATTTTCATCCTAATCTGGTTAATGAATATGACAGCAGTTTTTGATTTAGCGATAATGGCCGTCAACTTGCGCAGCGCCTGGGACATCAAGCGCGCCTGTAGCCCCATGTGAGCGTCCCCCATCTCACCTTCAATTTCAGAACGTGGCGTCAGAGCAGCTACCGAATCAATCACAATAATATCCACGGCGCTGGAGCGGACCAGTGTTTCGGTTATGTCCAGCGCTTGCTCCCCGGTATCCGGTTGGGAAACAAGCAGGTTGTCGATGTCGACACCGAGCGCCCGGGCATAGGTGGCATCGAGAGCGTGTTCGGCATCAATAAAAGCTGCTACGCCGCCTGCTTTTTGTGCCTCTGCAAGAATGTGTAGCGCCATCGTTGTTTTTCCCGAAGCCTCCGGACCGAAGATCTCAGTTACCCGGCCTCGTGGAATTCCACCAACACCAAGGGCACGATCCAGCCCCAGCGAACCGGTCGGGATAATCTCCACCTCGAGGACACTTCCATCACCCAATCTCATAATGGAGCCCTTGCCAAAGGAACGCTCAATCTGGCTAAGAGCTGCCTCCAGAGCTTTTTTGCGATCCGGCATGGTAGTGGTTGCCATTTCTGCCTTGCCTTTCTTTATTTCGATTTTTTTGCTTGCCATATTGTAAAGTATGTGACCTTCTCCATTTCAATATATCACATTTTTGCCGGGATTAAAATAGAATTGTCGGGTGACAAAATGTGTCAGTAAAAAATGATCTCTATGCTTGTCCTTTGAGTTAGCTAGCGAACCTGAGACTTGCTTCAATCAGTGCTGTGGTTTCGGCCCTCTGGACAACTTGGCTCAGCCGTTTTTCCCGTATGGGAATCCCTGAGATTCAGGACGGTAGGTCAAGCCCAGTTGGGGCTTGATGTTTTGCTGTGTCACACTTGCGCCGCTATTATGTATGGAAATATCTACTTCATCACCAATCCACTTTTGGTGGATTTGATCGTACCTCTGTTCTCGTGGAACATACTAGACCTTTACTATTCAGCGCAGCCCTGTCAAGCCGCGAGTCGGCGTGACCTACTGCCCTTCCTTTGATCAAAAAAAACAGGATGGTTTATTGCCGAAACTGCAGATAGAGTGACATCTATGGGCTGAATAACGTTACCGAAAAGTTGAAACGTTTTTCACAGTGATTGGAGAAGATAGATCCCCCCCCTGTTTTTGGCATTCCCTAACCACGGTAATCCTTTGAATATCAAAAAGATACGAGAAGATTCCGATTAACAACTAAAAATTGATTAGCTGGCGTTAAAGTTGCTGATTTACATGAAAACCTAAAACCATAAAAAGAAACAGTCTGGCATGAAAAAAATCATTTTTGTTATTATCGCAGTGAGTTTCCTGACCTCGTCAGCCTTTGCCCTTCCAGCGCTGCAGCTTTACATCCCAGGTGCTACGTATGATTTAAGCACTGATACCTGGGTTATTGATGATAGTGACTTTGAGCTGTGGCTTATTACAGCCTATACTGATACCGATCCCCTATACGGTGTTAGGCTTGTAGCAGCTCTGGCGGCTGGAGATACGCCGATCGACAATGCGCTGACCATCGGCGGTACCACGATCATGGCCTCTGACTTCGATTACGGAACTCCTCCTTCAGCTGAGGATTCCGGTTCGTATCCACCGCATGGAATTTACCCTACCCATTATACAGAATTTTATGTTGGAGATGTTCTGGATTCCCCGGACATCGTCCATGATATGCAACCGGGTGAAGATGGAACCGGCCGAGGGAAGATTTTCATTTACCAGGTGAGTACCAGCTACGATTGGGTGCACTTTGATGCGTTTGGTTACTATGATCCCTATCATTTCAAATTCGCTCCTAATTCGCATGATGCAGAAACGGTCATTCCAGAACCAGCCACCATTCTACTGTTAGGTATGGGGTTGGTCGGTGCTGGCCTGATACGGCGTAGAAGGAAATAGCGCCTTCCCTTATCCACCTTTGTGACAACCAAGATGGCAGCGCCAGAGCGCTGCCTTTTTTTATGGAACGGTGGCGTGAGCGGAAGTAACTCTTGTTGCGTGAGAAAACATGCCTACTGCTTTAATTAACTCTTTCTATGAGGTAGCAAATGTCGTTGTGACCAAAAAGAAGATTAATAGATAAGGTGGCGCTGACTGTAGTGAAAAAAAATGAAGGCCTTCTATTACCTATTTCCATATAAATAGTCGATTACTTTCGTTGCAGCTTAAGAAGCTGGCTTTTAATGAACTTGTTTTCTATATTGGGGTCAGTCCAATCAGAAGATACCCCGGTCAAGATAAAACCGGGGCTTTCGTGTTGGAGTGAGAGTGTAGGACGAACTGCTCAATGGAAACAAAAGTGACCTCATTACCTACATCGCCACCGTCTATGAAGCTGAAGCTGATACTGAATCGATGGCATGATTACAGACCGGTTTTGGACCTTTGCCACAATCTTTACTCCGAGCCCGCGCCTCGATTGACAATTACCGGCCTGGCCGGTTCGTCTGAGTCCTTTCTTATAAGAACCATCTCTGAGAAAACGAATCTGCCCATTTTAGTGGTTACCGAAAGCCCCGATCAGGCCAGCGACCTGTATGACGACCTGGTCTTTTTGATGGACGAACGAAAAGTGGGGCACTTCCCGGCTCGCCAGATATTGCCGTACGATTTCAAAGCCCCGGTGGGCGAAATTATGGGGCGAAGAATCTCCACTCTGGCTAAGCTTCTGGACAACTCTCTCGCGGTTGTTATCTGCCCCGTTCGGGCGCTAATGGAACCGACTATTGCTCTTGATTTTCTGCAAGCCAGCCTGACTGTCCTCACGCAGGGGAGCGAAGCCGACTTGGACGATCTGGTCAAACGGCTGGTGAAATTGGGTTTCAGGAGGGTGCCGGTAGTAGAGGAGGTGGGAGACTTCGCCCGGCGGGGTGGTCTGATTGACTTCTTTACGCCCGGTTCTGATGCTGCCGTGCGGGTTGAGTTCTTCGGCGACGAGGTGGAAACCATTCGCCAGTTTGATGTCTCTACTCAACGCACTATCAAAAAGATCGAGACCCTGTCATTGCTACCAAAACGGGAAGTTTCCATCACGCAAGAGACGCTGGAACAGTACCTGAGTGTTCTACCGGAGGACGATGCCGACTATATCCGGTCCCGTTATCTGAACGACCCGGAGCTTCCCGGATTGGAGTGGTTGTCGGTTCTTTTTGGTATGAAGCAGGGTTTCCTGCTGGATTATTTTCCCAAAGGCGGGATCATTTTTCTGCATGGGGAAGGGGCGCTAAAGGCGGAGGCGGATTCAATTCTCAATGAGGCCGGCGCTCTTCGGGAGAGAGTTAAAAAGCATTTCGTGAATCTTCCGCCTCCTGATAAATACTACCACTCGCCTGAGAAGGTATTTGCAGCTGTCAACAACTACAAAAGGATTGACAAAGTACCCTTCAAGGGGGGACGCAAGGAGATCATTGATTTTGTTTGTCAGCCTCATCCCTCCTTCGGGTCGCGATTGGACCTTCTCATGCAAACCACCAAGGAATATGATTCGGTAGGGATCAGCTACTTTATTGCCACTGACACAGAAAGCCAGGGTGTTCGGCTTGGTGAACTCATCGGCGAGCGAGTTGGCATTGAAAGCAAACCGATCATCGAAGTAGCCGATCTTAAGGGGGGCTTTGTCTGTCCTCGGGGCGGCTTTGCCGTTCTGACCGACCACGAGATTTTCAGCCGGTATCACCGGCGGGTGCGCAAAAAGAAGTTCAAAGAAGGGGTGGCGATCTCAGATTACTCCAACCTTACCAGGGGTGATTACGTTGTTCACACCGAGCATGGTATCGCCCGCTACCTCGGTTTGAAAACCATTACCGTGGACAGTCGCAGCCGCGATTGTCTCCTTTTGCACTATGCAGAGAATGACCGCCTGTATGTGCCGATTGAGGAATTTAACCGCGTATCTAAGTATTCGGGCAAGGATTCCGCCCCAGCTTTGACGCGCCTGGGTGGCCCCGGCTGGGAGAAGCTCAAGAAAAAGACGAAGAAAGCCATCGCTGATATGGCTGCTGACTTAATAAAGCTCTATGCCAAACGCAAGGCACAGTCCGGATACTCCTTCGGGGAGGATACTGTCTGGCTGAAACAGCTTGAAGCCTCTTTCGCTTACGAAGAAACTCCCGACCAGCTTAAGGCGATCAATGATGTCAAGTATGACATGACTGAAGAAAAGTCGATGGACCGACTGATCTGCGGCGATGTCGGTTACGGCAAAACAGAGGTGGCTGTACGGGCGGCCTTCAAAGCAATTGAGGAAGGCAAGCAAGTCGCAGTGCTGGTGCCGACTACCGTACTGGCCCAACAGCACTTTCACACCTTTTCCGAACGGCTGAGCGAATTCCCCGTCAGAGTCGAGATGCTCTCACGTTTCCGCAACCGCAAGCAGCAACTTGAGATTCTTGAGGAACTGTCCCAGGGTAAGCTCGAGCTGGTCATTGGGACCCACCGGCTCTTATCAAAGGATATTTTCTTTAAGGACCTGGGGCTCCTCATCGTCGATGAGGAGCATCGCTTTGGCGTCAGGCACAAGGAAAAACTTCGCCAGTTCAAGACCACCGTCGACACCCTTTCCATGTCGGCCACACCTATCCCCCGGACGCTGCAGATGTCGCTCATAAGCGTGCGAGACATGAGTCTCATTCACACCTCGCCCAAGGACCGTCTGCCGATTATCACTGAAATCGTAGAGTTTGACCCGGCGATTATTGCCACCGCCATCCTGCATGAAATTGACCGCGGTGGGCAGGTCTTCTTTGTGCACAACCGGGTGCAGACGATTGAGTCGATGTATCGTTATCTGAAGAAGATCGTACCGCAAGCCGAGATTGCTGTTGCCCACGGCCAGATGCACGAGAGATCACTGGAAGGAATCATGCTGGCCTTTCTGGCCCAGCGCTATAACGTGCTATTGTGTAGCTCTATTATAGAGTCGGGTCTCGATATCCCCACCGCCAACACAATTATCATCAACCGCGCTGATCGTTTCGGTCTGGCCCAGTTGTATCAGATGCGTGGCCGGGTGGGCCGCAGCGCCACGCGCGCCTATGCCTACCTGCTGACTCCTCCCATCAAAAGCCTCAATGCTGATGCGGTTAAACGTCTGCGTGCCCTTGAAGCGCACTCTGATTTGGGTTCAGGTTTTGCTCTGGCCGTGCGCGATCTGGAGATTCGGGGTGCGGGGACAATACTGGGAGCAAGACAGTCCGGTTTCATTGAGGAAATTGGCTTCGACTTGTATAACAGACTCCTTGAAGAAGCTGTGGCAGAGTTGAAGGGCGAGGAAATCAAGCGCCTGCCCGAGACCAAGGTGGAGATCGACATAGAACTCCACCTCAGCGATAAATACGTGACTGACCGCCAGCAGAAAGTTGACATCTACCGCCGCCTGGCCAATGCAAGGACATTAGATGAAGTGGAAAATATCCGTGACGAAGTCACCGACCGTTTCGGCAAACTTCCCCAATCAGCGATAAACCTCTTTGATGCCACAGCCGTTAAGATCTCCGCCGCTGTGCTGGAGATTGAAAAGGTGCGGATTCGCAACGGAATTGTAAACCTAATCTTCAAACAGGATCGCAAACTAACCCGCGCCGAGGTCGAATCCTTCCGTCAAGCCACTGACCGCCCGATGGAATTCTCCCTTTCTGGCCGGGCACAAGTGACCATTGATTTGGCACAGGTCGCCCAAACCGAACGCCTGCCATATTTGCGGGGAGTGCTGGGGAGAATATGAAAGTAGGTTGGGTTTCGAATGGAGCAAGGTGATGTGAAAGCCTCGACAGGTATCGACCACAATGGATTTGCAGGTGTCGCATATCCTTATCCACCACCAAAAATGTCATTCCTGCGGAAGCAGGAATCCAGAAACCATTAATGGTCAAGAAAGCTTACGTTTACATCTTAGCCAGCGAGAGAAACGGAACGCTATATGTTGGCGTGACCAGTAACATCATTAAACGCGTCTACGAACACAAAAACGATCTTGTGGATGGGTTCACGAGGAAATATCAAGTACACCATCTGGTCTATTTCGAGGAACATGATGACATTCGGCAGGCAATCTCGCGAGAAAAACGAGTAAAAAAATGGAAGCAGAGGTGGAAGCTCGAACTAATAGAGAGTACGAATCCCAACTGGCGTGATCTATTCGAAGAGCTAACCCCATGATCTGGATTCCCGCTTTCGCGGGAATGACGGATCACAGCATTACACGTTACCCCGTCTAATAGGTGGGAAGCGCAACAATACTCCACCATTGAGAGGTACTCAGTTACTCGTGTTGGGGAAGATGTGATTCTCTTGTGAAAAACGATTCGGATCAGTCCCGGTAGGTCGAAACCCCTGCAGCTTCGACAGTCTTTTTGTCAAAAGCACAGGAATTTAACCTACAATCTTGTCTGGCAGGATAGCTGGGGATCCAGCCCTCTTTTACCACCTCGCTAATTTCAGCATGTGTCAAGGCACATGATTGACATGTGACAAGGGTATCGTATACTTGCAACTATGGATGCCCTCAAATTGGTCGCGGTGTTTGTCGTAATCGTCTTGGCGCTGCGAAAAAAACTGTCAGTAGGCATTACTCTTTTTGGGGCGGGGGTGATTACATCACTGTTATACCGGGTTGAGCCATCAGCTCTACTGGGTGGATATTGGAGCCTGATCAAGTCGGAGCGGTTCATTTCTCTCACCGCGGTCATTGTCCTGATAACTATCCTTGGCCAGCTATTGAAGGAACTGAAGTCTCTTGAGAAGCTCTCTGAAGCCTGTCAGGGACTATATGGTGGTAACAAAACCGCCGTGGCAGTTCTGCCGTCGTTGGTGGGCTTGATGCCGATGCCGGGCGGTGCGCTTCTGTCGGCACCCCTGGTCGGCAATGTCCTTGCTGCCCCCAAGTACTCTCCTGATTTCAAAACCGCCAGCAACTACTGGTTTCGACATATCGTAGAGTTTTGTTGGCCTATTTACCCCGGTCTCATACTTACTGAGGCAATCACCGGACTGCCGATCGGCAGTGTCGCCTTAATGCAGTCCCCTCTGACCATTTTGATGATCCTTATCGGCCTGGTGTTTTTTATTCGCAAAGTAGAAAATAGTCATTCCAACCAGTCTCATTTCTGGCGTCCTGTCATTGGCATTTTAAGTGCTATCTGGCCGATTGTTTTGGCGATAGCTGTATACGGGATTTTCAAAGTGCAACTGGCCTGGGCGGTGCTGTTCTCACTTATCGTGTTGGTCGGTATCGCTCGTCCCAAAAAAGAAAGTCTGGTGGCTGCACTGCGGAAGGGGCTGTCGTACAAACTGATTTTCCTTGTGTTTGGTACGTTATCATTTCAGACTGCCCTGGAATTGTCGGGCGCCATCGGCTCTATACCTAAGTTGTCCCTGCAGTTCAACTTGCCCCCGGAGCTGTTGATTTTCTTGGTCTGCTTTACCGCAGGAATACTGACCGGCATGGTGGCGGCTTTTGTCGCTATGAGCTATCCACTTTTGGCTGGTTTTCTCTATCAGCCGGAAATCGTGCCTTGCCATATCCTGCTGGCTTACCTTTCGGGCTACATCGGTATGGTTCTCTCCCCCACTCATCTCTGCCTGATTCTTACCAACGAATACTTCCACAGCGACCTGCTAAAAGTCTATCGGAGACTGGTAATTCCAGTTGTTTTCTTAGCTTTGCTGGGTTTACTACTGTATTTATCCCCATGGTGTAATCTTTTTAAGCTACCATGACGGCGAATGCCGGTTCATTTATTTTGATATTGATTAAAAAAGGTATGGTCGTTTGGGTATTTTCACCATGAGTGTTAATTCAGAGGTGCCTTGCTTTTTTGATACAAACCTATAAGTTCTCATATGGCAATATGTTCTGGCTATGCCGAAGGAAAGAAAAGCGGGAACTTTGCAGGCTCTTCTTAGTAGTATAAGATAAGGGTTACTGTTGACAGGTTGGTGAATGACTAAGGAAACAGAAAAAGATATTGATTACGACCTGATAAGAGCAGTCCAGAATGGTGATTTGGTTGCTTTTGATCGGTTGGTAGACCGTTACAAGAGCCGGTTGATGAGTGTCATCGGACGGATGCTTTCCTCACGTGAAGAGGCTGAGGATGTTGTTCAGGAGACTTTTATCCGGGTTTACCAGCACCGGCAATCATTCAATTTTCAGCACTGTTTTTCGACCTGGATATATACTATTGCTTTAAACCTGGCTCGCAACGAATTGCGTAAAAGGAAAAAATTCAAATTTTACGAAATATCAGAGATGAAAGGTAATGAGGCTGAGTTTGCGGTGGAGATGAAACTTCCCAGCCGCCTGCCGCAGGCTCTGAACACAGTAATTCAAGGACTTCCAGAGAAGTACCGGGCGGCCTTTATCTTACGTGATATTCAAGAGTTGCCGTACGATGAAGTGGCCAAAGTCCTCGGCATTCCTCTTGGTACGGTGAAATCCCGTGTCAATCGAGCGCGAATGATGTTGCGGGATAAACTAAAACCAAAGCTGGAGAGTTATAATGCGTTGTCGAAAAGTACGCTCTTACCTGTCAGCCTATTGTAATGATGAGTTGAACAGTTCTCATAAGCTGGCCATAAGTGAGCATCTTTCGACTTGCTCCGCCTGCCGCTGTGAAGAGGCTGTTTATCGATCAATGTCACAGGCGAGTAAGGAGTTGCCTAAACTGATGGTCTCGAGCGAGTTCAATAGCAAGTTGCTCAATCGTATTGCTCAGGAGAGGTTTGCCCAGACTCGTTCCAAGGCATATCTGCCCCGACGGGCACCGATTATTCGCTGGAACCGAGCGATCCCTGCTTTTGCTACGGCGTGTCTGGCGGTTCTGTTGGCAGTGGTAGCTTTCTCTCCTCAGAATGAGAATGGTGGTTACCTTACCGCAAGTACAGCGACAGGTCTTGACGATTCCTACTTGACCGTTCAGCCTGTGAGTGACGCCAACACCACGACAAGTCTCAAGAAAAACTGGTCTCTGAGCCATCAGTTGGCGCAATGGGAAAGAATGAACAGAATGTCAAAGGTGATTATCCAGCAGGCAGCATGGGATGATCTCGCTGGTCCGTATGGGCGGGTGAGAGTCTCCCCGCTCCCGTCCCCGAGGCCGGTTCCTTATATGCCGAATTACTACAAGGTGTGCCCGGTGGTACAGACCTATATGTCCCCGGAGTCGCCATCAAATAGGGAGGCTGCGAAGGCATACTAAAAATGGTAACGAATTACTTCAGGACCGCCAAAATGATCGCGGCAGAGGCGTTTTGGGCGGTCTTTTTTTCGAGTACTGTTTTTGCAGCGGATAGTTCTCTGTCTCTACTTGAGCATGGATTGAACGAGCTGATCTACCGGCTCTCCCGTTCAGTGGTGACAGTGGAATCCTCGAAGCCTATTCCAGATGGGACCGTCCAAGGTCAAGGTGGGGAGAGCGTCTGCCGCTTAGTTTCTTCGGGGATCGTTTATGATCTTGCCGGGCATATACTCGTTTCAGCACCTGCGGTTGCCGGACAGGACCAGATAGCGGTACATTTTGATGATGAAGCAATACCGGCCGAGCTCAGAGGCGTCGACTACCAAACCGGTCTGGCTGTAATAGATGTGAACCAGAGGATAGGCGATCCGGTGACTTTTAGCGCAGAACATGGTTGTGCCGGACAAATGGTAATTGCGTTGGGAAATGTCTATGGGGTCAGGGCATCGCCATCCCTTGGATTCTGTGCCGGTGCCAGACCCGATGGGTCCTTACAGTTTTCGGCGCCTATAACATCGGAGACAGTGGGAGGAGGGTTGTTCAATCTCTCGGGAAATCTAATGGGAGTTATTGTTGGCGGGATCGGCTCCGACAGATGGGCGAAGGCAGGGTTGGCAGTGCCGGCGCATGAAATCCCCAGAATTGTCCGTTATCTTTTAAGCCATGGCGATCACCTGGCGGGATACATCGGTGTCACTACCACTGATATAGTAATCTCACCCGGTTTGGAGCTGACATCTCCGAACCTGTTAATTCACGCCACGGTTCCGGTCGATCGGGTGATTGTAAAAGCTGTTATGGTTGCTTCGGTTGTTCCCTTTTCGCCGGCTGCGCGCGCCGGTCTCAGAAAGGGGGATCTTTTGTATAGCGTGAACAATACCACTTTAGGCTCTTCCCTGGAGCTGAGGAACAAGGTGCGTCAAACATCGCCCGGAACAGTTATTGAACTGGGATTTATTCGGCATAACACTCCTTATCGAGCTCGTCTTGAGGTCGGTCAACTGCGACTGACTGCACCCGGAGAATTTTTCGCTGAACCCTCTTCCCCTTCACAAGGTGATATATCAATAGATTCCCTTTTAGACGAGATTAAGGTTCTCAAACGAGCCATATTTTATCTCGAGAGGCGTCTAAAAGCCTTGAAATAACAAGTTTGCCGTTGCTAATATCCATTTCCCCCGTTTCTTTTCTGAACATGAATTATGCCATTGCTCAGCATAGCTTTCACAGTTGCTTGACCGCTTTTCAACGTCGAGAGCGTGGCGCTGCCAAACCGCAGCAATTGAACTCACCCTCTGTCACGACAGTTGTTGGAGGTTTGATATTATTTTTCTATTGTGCCAGTACAACTCGTAGGACAGGAGTCTCCGGAGGTATTGATAAAAAGTATGATTCTTGATGACATAAGCACCAGAAACTGTCATTGCGAAGCGCAAAGTGCTGTGGCAATCTCTTGTTGCAGAAACGGTTGTTTAATTGAGATCGCCACACTCCCTTCGGTCGCTCGCGATGACGTAGGACTTATATCACAGCCTCCTCCGACTCCTGCCCGCCTAAGGGGGACCGGTAGATATTGGAGAGATCTGCTCTACCAATATCGTGTTACAATTAGAAACTTATGTGATATGTCTGAGTGCCTTTGAGAGAGTGGGGTGGGATTGATGCGGACCATTAAAAAAGTTGTTTTAGCTGTTGTTGCCGGTGTGGTGCTTCTTGCCGGAGCGCTGGGTGTCTATATTTTTCTGTTCGGAGGTCTGGAACGCATCGTCAACGCCCAGATTGCCTCCCTGGTTGAGCAGCGATACAATTTGGAGATCACTATTGGAGACGTGAAAGGGGATTTCTTTTCCGGCCTCATCCTTGAAGATGTCGCTCTTTACAATGTCGACTCCAGCGCACGTTACCAGCTTTTGGATATTCCTCGCCTTTCGACAGCCTATTCCTTGTCCAACTTGTGGAAGAAGAAGTATGTTTTGGACTACCTTTATATAGATTCGGCTACAGTCACCCTGGTGCGCGACAGTTCCGGGCACTGGCAAATTCCCGATTTTTCCCCTGGCGGTGGGGTCGGTAAAAAAACACTTCCTTCATTCTCCATCGGTGACTTTGGATTGGACAATGCCAGCGTAAAGCTCTTGAATAACAAGGACACTTTAAGCTTCAAAGATATCATCCTGTCGGTTGCTTTGCAGGGAAGAGAAAAGACCTTCTCAGCCAACCTGGGGCGTTTCGAGGCCAAGTCGAACAAAGGGCCGAGTAAGGTGACCGCTGCGGGGGGCAAACTGACTTACTCCGAAGGAAAAGTCGTGTTTAAGGATATTGCGGTTATTGCCGGGGAAACGCGCGTAAAGCTTAGCGGTTATGTGAAGCTAGGAAAGCAAGCTACCGGGCAGGTAGACTTTGCCCTTGATAATATTGATGTGGCTGAGCTCAGTTCGTTCGTTGGGAAAAAGTTGAAGGGCACTCTTGACATCAACGGCAAGGTTCGGTTTAAGGGGAAGAAGCTGGAAGGATCGGCCGATATAGCCGGTGATTTCATGCGGGCCAGTTTTGAAAACCTTTTTGTTGGTTATCATTATGATAACAGCCTGTTGCTCCTTGATACACTGTATGGTACAATTCTGGACAACTGCACTATCGACGGCAGCGGCGTGCTGGACTTGTCCGCTCCAGTTGAAAAGTATCGCCTTAGCGCTGAGATCAAAAACTTCAATCTTAAAAGACTGGTGCCTAATACTTTTGCATCGAACCTAACCGGACACATCGAGTTGCAGGGAGAATCACTTCGCAGAGACATGTTGGCAATGAACTTCCATACCAAGCTGCATGAATCGTCCTTTGACGAGTACCCTCTCCATGAAGCGTTCGGTGACCTGTTGGTAACCTCTGATTCTATCTGTTTTACCGATTCCTTTCGGATCAATTATTTTGAGAACATCTTCTATTTGACGGGTCGGATTAACTACTCGGATGATATCGATCTGGCTGTGGCAGCTAACCTCCACAATCTCGATCGGTACAAAGGGAAACTGTTTATTGACCAGCCGGGTGGAAGGGGGCATACTGAGGCAACTCTATCAGGTAGAACTGCCAACCCCAATCTACATGGCACTTTCGCCTCAGACTCGGTCTGGATCTACGGCCTTTACAGCAACAGTTTGGCAGCTTCGTTTGAGATTGACAAGTTCTTGAGCGGAAGAGACGGAACAGTTATGGTTACGTTCTTCGATGGCGCCGCCTGGGATATTCCGTACGACAGCGGATATGTATTTCTTTCGGTCGATTCCAACCTGGTGCGAATCGATACGGCCACCATGTACAACCAGTACTCAAGGCTGAAAGGCGACGGCGTGCTTGATTACGGTGCCTATCCCATCCGGGTATCAGTCGATTCGCTGACGTTCGTTCTTTTTGACCAGGCTTTCTACAACCGATCCGAAATAGAATTTGATGTCGATTCGTCAGGTTTCAACTTCCGGCACAGTAACGTGAGGACCGGCGACGGATCGTTATCATTTGGGGGACGAATTAATTACGACGATTCAATGAATGTGCTTCTGTCCTTTGATCGTATTCCCATTAGACCTTGGGTGAATGTGTTTGACACAGCGTTGCCGATCGACGGTTACGTTTCATGCCAGGCACGGGTTGAGGGAACCTTTCTTCACCCACAATTCAGCCTCGCCGGTTCGATTGATTCACTGACCTACCGTAACCTGCAGCTGGGCACCGTTGGAGGTGGACTCAAGTACGATAATCGGCTGCTGACATTGGACAGCCTTCTTATCCGTTCTGCCGGGGGAGAATACCGTGGCAGGGGATCCTTTCACACCGATTTGGCCTTTACCTCAAGCCCGGTAGAACGTTTTCCAGATATGCCTATGGACATCCGCATTTCTGCAACGGACCAGAGGTTTGACTTAGTCAGTCTGGTTATGCCGTCTGTTGAGCAGCTTAACGGTGACTTCTTTGCCGACATCACGCTATCCGGAACACCCCATGCTCCCCATATGCAAGGTCAGGCATACATCAAGAATACCCGGTTAAAATATTTTGACCTGGTCCAGCCGATCTTAGCTGATTCGGCGGGAGTCACGATGAGGGACAACAAGATTATCATTGATCACATAGAAGCGTATACCAAAGACAAAAAGAGAGGAGGCCGCAAGAGGTATGCCTACCTTGAGGGCGACATCCTGGTAAAATCGCTGAACGATTTCTACTATGACCTCGATATTACCTTGCCGAGAGAGTTTCCTTTCACGTACGAATTGGAAGACATTCAAGGGGTTGTGGAGGGGGAGTTGTATGTTGAGGGTGACACACCGCCTCTAGTGACCGGAGACCTGACTGTGACATCAGCTAAGTATCAAGCCAATTTCGCCACTGCAGAAGAGGGTTCGCCGATAATGCAAGCCTTTTCCGAGAATAGCGCCTGGGACTTGAATATCAATATCGATATTCTTTCTAACTACTGGATTAAGAACGACGACATCGATGCCGAGTTTTCCGGCCAGATCAATCTTATTCGTGAACACGGTGTCTATCAATTAATCGGAGAAATGGAGATACTGCGGGGAAGGGGTTTCCTTTTTGATAAAACGTTTCGTCTTGAGTCCGGCAGTCAGGTTATCTTTGAAGGTAACCCCACAATTAATCCTCGGTTGGACATAACCGGCTACACTCGAATTGCCGGCGTGAAGAGATCCTCAACCGAAGAGCCGGAAACAATGGAGCCGCTTGAGATCGGCATTCACGTGACCGGCACTCTGGAAGAACCCGAGATCAACCCTGTGGAAGGTTCTAATTTCACCCGCGAGGATATCTTGCCGTTGATCGTGGCGAACTACTATAGTTCCGACTCAGTATCTTCATCTGGCCAGGTTGAACAGCGTCTTTCCGGTCTGATTTCTTCACAGGTGTCCCAGATCGGTGCCAAGCAGTTGGCTCAACTCGGAGTGGAAACGTTCGAGATTGATCCCATTTACGGTGGAGAGTACGATCCTCTCAAGGCCCGGGTGACGGTCGGTTTCTACACTTCTCCCAATCTCTATGTTTACGGCCGCTCGACCCTTTCAGGCCAGGCAAGGCAGGAAGTCGGGTTTGAGTATCGTTTCAACAAGGCCTTTCTGCTGGAAGGGCTGCGCGATGAGGAAGAGTTGTACCACCTGGCTCTCAAGCTCCACTGGGAGTTCTGATGAAGAGAGTTTCTGCAGTTATCGCGGGGTTGTTTATACTTTTCTGTCTATCCTCACCGGTGCGTGGAATGGACCGGGCCATGCTGCGTTGGATTCGGTCTAAACCGCCAATTGATTCGATTGTCATTTCCGGCAACAATTTCATCAAAGCATCCAAAATAAAAAAACAGATGTACTCGCGGAAGCGTACTCTATGGGGCGTGATTAACGGAGACCGGAGAATACGGATTCAGCGGGAGACCTATGGACGGGATACACTGGAAATCAAATACCTGTACCTTGTCGGCGGATTTCTCGGTGTTCAGGTCCAAGAACATTTTGAAGTACTTGGCCAAGATTCTGTGGCACTGGTCAGTGTCGTCATTGACGAAGGACGCCAATTTCGCTACGGCGAGAAGAGCGTTAGCGGCTCATTTGAAAAGCGATTTACGTCCAGGTTTGAAAAAGTTGCCGACCGGCTGAAGACAGGCCGCCCGATAAACCTGTTTGATCTTCACCAAACCGCCTTTGATATGAAGACCATTCTTGCCAACGAGGGGTATCCGTACGCTACGGTCTCTTTTAACGTTGATACGAACAATGCCGGATTGTTGACAGCGATCGCCTTCAATATCTTTGCTGATTCCCTGGTACGGTTCGGCAATGTCGCCATCGATGGTATTGATAAGTATCCTGAATACACGGCCAAGCGGGAGCTAAAGATCAAGCCGAGGGAGATCTACCGCCGGGACGACATCATCGACTCGCAAAGACGTCTATTAGAATCAGGGTACTTCAGTACTATTCGGTTGGGCCGGATCAACCAGGTTACCGATCGGCTTAACCCGGATTTACTCCTGCGGGTGCGCGAGAGAAAACCAATTTATGTAACCGTTAAGACCGGTGCCGGGCAGTCCGAGGTGCGTGACCTTACGTGGGATTTCTCGGCCGGCTTCGGCAAACGCAACTTCCTTGGCTCTCGCCGCTATGATCTGCTTACCCAATTGTCATTTGGTCTGGGGCATGATACGCGACTCTTGAATCACAACTACCGACTCCGCCTAACCGAACCGTGGTTTTTGGGTGTTCGTATGCCACTGTCTCTAACGGGTAAATTCGAGCCTGGAGTTAAGGACCCAGTGCAAGATTATCGGATAGAAAGCTGGTCAATATCAATGTCCACCACCAAGAACATTGGCCGAGAGATCAGAACAAGGCTGGGGCTGGAGTATGAATCGGTCAACATCTCAGGGGTGCCGAGTGACCAAATTGAGCTCAAGAAGCAAGAAGAGGGGATTTCCGTCAGGCGCAAACTCTATGTGACGTTCAGACGTGACAGCCGGGATGATATTTTTATCCCCAGAAAAGGCTCGGTGACCGATCTCTCGGTAGAGTATTTCGGTGGTTTCTTAGGCGGCGACGACCATTTCTACAAGTGGCAGGCAAACTGGTCCAGTTACCAGGTGGTCTGGCCAGGCTGGATCTCCGCCACTCGTTTCAAAATTGGCCGGGTAAAAGCATTTGGCAAATCGGAGTTTGTACCCGTTGATGACCGCCTTTATTTGGGTGGCGCTAACACGGTACGGGGCTTCAAGGAGAACACTCTTGGGCCGGTCCGCGAGGACGGCAAACCAAGGGGAGCGAATTGTACGTTTGTCTTCAACCAGGAATTCCGGTGGCGGACACTTCAGATATTCCGCGTCGTTCCTCTTTTAAGCGGCTTACTTAAGACGTTTCCCCTCTGGCAGTCCGTTTTCATCGATATCGGGAACGGATTCACTAAGGCCAGTGAGTTCAAATTCAACTCTCTCGCCTATAGCTACGGGTCCGGTCTACAAATCGTATCGCCTGCCGGGCCAATACGTCTCGACTATGCTCGCCGTATCAAGACCGACAAAATCGACTTTGCGGATCGCTGGCACTTTACTATATTGTATGCGTTCTAACAATCACATGATAATTACTTAACATTTACAGCAATGACGGTAAAAGAGGACTCGTAGATCGGATTCCAAATCCGCCTTCGGCGGATGAGAAGCCTGACAATAGTGTTTTCGTGAGTTGATAAATGGCAAAAAGGGTTCTCGTAGCAATGTCCGGCGGAGTCGATTCCTCCGTTGCCGCTCTTCTGTTGAAAGAACAGGGATACGAGGTCGTCGGCGTGCACATGAAGCTGTGGGATTACGCTGATACTACCGACGACTGCCGAATGGTCTGTGATGCCATCGACGCACCGCTCTACGTGCTGGATATGCCGGTGCAGTTTAAAGAGAAGGTCATCGACAACTTTGTTTCCGAGTACAAAGCTGGTCGCACACCTAACCCCTGTGTGAAGTGCAATTCGGAGGTCAGATGGCCGACGTTTTTGCGTAAAGCTATGGAGATAGGCTGCGACTACATTGCTACCGGCCACTATGCCTTTGTCGAACGGTCGGCCAATGGCCGCTTTCTCATACGAAAGGGGATTGATGAAACGAGGGACCAGTCGTATGTCCTATGGGGCTTAACACAAGAAGCGCTGTCAAAGACATTGATGCCCCTCGGCAGCCTGCGTAAATCAGAGGTGCGCCAGATCGCACGTAAGTACAACCTGCGCACGGCTGACAGAAAGGAGTCGCGTGAAATATGCTTTGTGGCGGACGACGATTACCGACGCTTCGTGCGAGAGTGGGAAGCAAAAAGGGGCGTACAACCAACACAGGGCGACATTGTGCTTGAGGACGGCACGGTCGTGGGGAAACATAATGGTACGGCTTTTTACACAATCGGTCAGCGCCGGGGCTTAGGCATTGCACATCCAACGCCGTTGTATGTCCAGCGCATCGACGTGGAAAACAACCGCGTGATTGTGGGAGAGAACGACGCCCTATTCAAATCCGAACTGATCGCTGAAGACATGAACTGGGTATCAATGGAACCGACTGACAAGCCCTTTGAGGCGCACGTGAAGATTCGCTACCTGCATCCACCCGCTCCGGCTACTGTTACTTGCTTGACGGACACCAGTGTCCAGGTTATCTTCAAAGAAAAACAACGCGCCATCACCCCCGGCCAGTCAGTGGTGTTTTATGACGGTGACATTGTGCTGGGGGGTGGTATTATTTTGTAGGTCGGGTTCATCTGCCTCTGGCGGATGCCCGTAGCGGGAAGGAGAAACCCGACAAGCGAGAGACATAAGAGCGGATTGCCGCTGTCATTCCCGCGAAAGCGGGAATCCAGTGGGGAGATGTGTGGTGTAGTTCAGAAGATGGATTCCTGCTTCCGCAGGAATGACGAAGATAAGGGACTATGGAAAACACCGAACAAAAAACCTGCCGGGTTCAAATGTACTACGGCAAGCCGTGCGGCAGGCCATTGTACGATGGCGAAAAGTGCATTTGCCACTCGGAGAAAGAGGACAAGGAAGTAAAGCTGTTTCAACAAGAGCTGGACAAGATATTTGCCGACGAAAAAGCAGAATACTACAATCTAACAGGATTCATTTTCCCCAAAAAGGGCTATGAACTTCCGAGAGAATATAAGAAAGATACCTTCTTTACAGGTGCTACATTTTTAGAAGAAGCACGCTTTTTGGGAACAACTTTTCAAGAACACGTAGATTACACAGAAGCCACCTTTTTAGGTAAAGCGCTTTTCCTACAAGCCAAGTTTTGTGGTAAAGCAACATTTATTGGTGCTAACTTCACAAAAGGTGCTTACTTCACTCTAAGCAAGTTTCAAAGGCGTGCTTATTTTGCGGACAGTCGATTCCCAGAAGGCGCATTTTTTGGGCATGTACGATTCAAGGATGGAATCATATCTAATAATAGTAGTTGGAATAGTGCAAATTTCAATGGTGCGGAGTTTGGTGGGTTTACCCAGTTTCTCGAAGACGAGTTTTCTGGCCCTACTCGTTTTTCCGGTGCTACGTTCGTAGTTGACACGAGATTCCTTTGGTCGGTGTTCAAGGAAAATGTTTCGTTTTCGGGTTGCACCGTTACCGAAGGTGCACGCGTTCTCTTTGCCGTTGGCCACAAGCATCAGAAAATGTTTTTCGAGAAGTCTTTTTTTGAGTCTTGCGTTCTTACTGGAAGAAATGCCTTGGTGTTCCATAGAGTGTCTTTAGAGAACTGCTGTTTTATAGGAACTGATGTCACCTGTATCGATTTTGTAGATGTGAGTTGGAGCAAGAAAAAGCTATTTTGGGGACTCAGATGTCGTAGCGTAGTATCAGACGAGTCTGGAACAAAACCAGACAACTTTCTTATCTCCCAACTCTACCGTCGCCTGCAAGCGAACTATATAAACAACTATCGCTATGCCGAAGCTGGCGACTTCCACATCGGTGAGCAGGAGATGATGCGGAAGGCGAAGGGGAGTGGGTGGATGATTTGGCGGCGGGTATTCTGCACCAACTTCCTTTACAAATACATCTCCTATTACGGCGAGAGTTTCCTGCTGCCGCTTTTCTGGATGCTGGCTGTTCTGTTTTTGTTCCCGCTTTACCTTATTTATGATGGAATCATTAAAAGCGGCTATTGGGATGCCTTCTGGAAAAACCTCTCGTTTGTCACCTTCAATCGTACCGACATAAGTAAGTACGTCACTGAGTCCTATCAGCAGGGCATCGTCACGATAGAGGGCTTACTGCTGGTTGTGCTGGTTACCTTTTTCGTCCTGGCCCTGCGGCGACAATACAAGCGGAAGACGTTTTGACACCGTTGCTCGGCGGCAGATGTGGACATCTGCCGCCCACTAGAGCAAAACACCCGTACTACATATTCTGTCATTATGAGCCGTCTATCCGCCTTTGGCGGACTGTCGGGCGGAGTTGAACCATGACCGGGGAAGCCCGCCTTACTGATGTCTAAGCGAGTCTTTGTACAACCTTGGCCAGGCGGGACTTGTTGCGGTCAGCGTGCTTCTTGTGGATCAGGCCGTACGAGGCCGCAGTGTCGAGAAGCGAGGTTGCTGACCGATATTTCTTGACCGCCTCCTCTTTATTGGTTTCATCGCGCAGCTCTTTGATGGCGGTCCGTAGCTGCGAGCGAATGACTCTGTTTCTAAGGCGCTGCTCCTCGGACGTCCTTATTCGTTTGACGCACGATTTATGATTTGGCAAAGGCAAAACCTTTCTTTATCATTGTTTAATTTTACTTAAGATGTATCGGCACAGTTGGTTTGTCAAGTAGCAAAGTAAAGGAAGGCTCGCTGATCGGTTCGGCGGGTACAGTGTCACTGGCTACTGGCTTTTCTCGGATTTTGGGCCTGGTTCGAGAGCAGGTGATGGCCTATTTTTTCGGCGCTGGTATGGCCACTGACGCCTTCGTGACCGCTTTCCGCATCCCCAATCTTCTTCGCGACCTTTTTGCCGAGGGCGCTCTTTCTTCAGCGTTTGTCCCGGTGTTCAAAGAAAAACTCGTGACGGAGTCAGATAAAGAGGCGTTTAATCTGGCCAGTATCGTGCTGACGGTCATTCTGCTGCTGGTGGGTGTGGTGGTCTTGCTGGGGATTGTCGCCGCACCCGCGCTTGTGTATATCTCTGCCCACGGCTTCACTGCCGTTCCCGAAAAGTTCGCCCTGACGGTATCCTTGACCAGAATCATGTTTCTCTATCTCCTTCTGGTTTCGATCTCAGCGATGATAATGGGGATGCTCAATTCATTCGGGCGTTTCGGCGTACCGGCCATCTCTCCGGCTATGTTTAACTTAGGGGTCGTGCTTACGGTGGTAGTCCTGTTTAAGTACTTCCAGCAGCCGGTGTATACGCTGGCTATCGGGGTGCTGATTGGCGGGGTGGGGCAAATGGCAATTCAGCTTCCAGCTTTGTGGCGGATCGGCTATCGGCTTCGGCTAAGGTTTGATTTTCTGAACGAGGGGTTAAAAAAAGTGATGCGCCTTTTTACGCCCATGATTATCGGATTGTCAGCCGGACGAATAAACATTCTAGTAGGCACGCTGGTAGCTTCTTTTTTAATGGAAGGATCGATTTCCTACCTCAATTATTCCTTTCGGTTGATGCATTTTCCGCTGGGAGTATTCGCAGTAGCCCTGGGTACGGTTGCTTTGCCGAAGGTGTCGGGTATGGTGGCCCGCAAAGAAATAGACCGGCTGGGCAAAACTTTTCTTGAGACTATCAGCTTGAACCTGTTTGTTGTTGTTCCTTCGGCAGTGTTTCTGGCACTGATGGGGAAGGATGTTATCTGTTTAATCTATCAATGGGGGGCTTTTTCCGAGCTGGATGCTTCCCGAACGAGCCTCGCCCTTCTGCATTACTCTTATGGATTGATCGGCTTTGCGGCCGTCAGAGTGACAGTACCGTTCTTTTACGCTTTCGGGGATTCCCGTCTCCCCATGAGGATATCGATCCTCTCGGTTGTTATCAATATGGCGCTTTACTACCCTCTGATAAAAGTCCTGGACTTTGCCGGACTGGCCGCAGCCACCTCGATAGGCGGACTCGTGGACTTTGCCTTGCTCATGGTTTACCTTCCTTCCAAAGGAGTTGCCATCCCCTGGGGCCGTCTCGGATTAAATGCGGTACGGATTGCCGTGGCGGCCTTTTTAGCCTTTTACATTGCTTTGCTGGTACCTTTTGGTTTTGCCGCCGGAGCTCCAACTTTGGTGGATCGACTGTTGAACGTGTTTGTCTCTTTAGGAGTGGCGCTACTTCTCTATTTCATTTTCTGTTTTCTTTTTCGCGTGCGAGAGGTCGATCGCCTGTTGAGGTTCATTCTCAGAAAACCGCAGCCTGAAGAATGATTCGCAAATATCCCAGTCTGCTGCTGTTATTGTTCATCGTTTCCGGTATAGTCATCTCGGATCAGACGCATTTGCCCGCTTGGTCATTCTTGTTTGCCACCCTTGTCTTCTGCTTGGGTGGCTTTATTGGCTTGGGCCGTCGGAGCAGCACGGCGTCCACGATTGCGTTTGGCCTCAGTCTGCTGTTTTTCTCCGCCTTTCATTTCAGCCTTCGGTTTTATGACTTCGGTTCCAACCACATTGCCCGTGTTGTCGAAGAAGGTGAAGTCTACCACATCTTCGGGCGGGTCAGTGACTGGCCGGATTTGAAGACCAACCGAACGGAAGTCCGGGTTTCTTTAGACTCCATTGTCACTGATGTTACGCGAAAGGTTCACAACGCCGTTCTTTTGAAGATATCTGATACCACGACCACCCTGCAGAGGGGCGACCGAATTGAATTCTATGAACGAGTCTATCCAGTGAAAGGAAACAATATACCGGGGAAGTTTGATTACCGACGCTATCTCCACTTGAAAGGCATATACGGCCTGGTATACCTTCCAACCTTACTCGATGCTCGGATCGACAAGGGTAACCGTTTTGGCCTATTCAATTACATCGACAAGCTTCGTTCGAGCATCCGTGAGAGCTTCTATCGAAATCTCTCACCCGCTGCTGCGGCGCTGGCTGCCGGGTTCCTCATAGGTGAGACGCGAGACATCCCAGCACCCATTTACAGCCGCTTCCGGGATACCGGCACGCTTCACCTGCTGGCCGTTTCCGGCTCCAATGTGGCTCTTGTTATCTTCTTTTTTATACTCATATTGCGGCCGTTTTCTATATCCCGTCAACAGCGTTCCTTAATTCTGCTGGCGGTTATCTTTGTTTTTGCCATGCTCTCGTACGGAGAACCGTCGGTGATGCGGGCTTCAATCATGGCTGTCCTGGTTGTCTCCACCGGATTATTTCAGCGTCGATACGACCTGAACAATGTAATCGCCGTTACCGCAGTTATCGTCCTTCTATATGACCCCACACAACTATTTGATGTCAGCTTTCAACTTTCCTTTGTCACCGCCTGGGGTTTGATATTCATCACTCCCAGAATAAGTGATCTTTTCAGGGAATATCATTCTCGCCGATGGTATAGGTGGTTGGTCTTCCCTTTGATAATCTCGGTAGTTGCGCAAGTGTGCTCTATGCCGCTGATTGCTCTCTATTTTCACCGGGTTCCGGCCATATCGGTTGTGGCCAATTTGATCATTGTACCGCTGGTTTCAATCGCAGTGGTGGGGATAATGCTTCTGTTGCTGGCCGATTTGATCTGGCCATTGTTGGGAATGTTTGTTGGTTCCCTATTGAATCTCCTGTTGAGTTTCATTATAACTCTCTTGGGCTTCTTAGGTGGGGACAGTGCTCCCCTGATCAAGGTTAGCAGTCTGCCAATCTGTCTGGTCCTGCTTTTCTACACCTTTCTCATCCTGACGGTATGGTCATTGCGATCAAAACCTATCAGGCGGGTGGCGATTATCTCACTGATAGCAGTCATAAACTTTGGCCTCCTCTCGGGCGTTGTCAACTCCATGCAGCGTTCAGATCGTAGGAGTATATATCTCTTTACCGTTCCCGGCGGCATCGCAGCCATCGTGCAACAGGCCGGTGCTGAGGCGGGTGACGTCATATTCACTGGACTTGCCGGAAAGGATTACACGATTGAAGATCGAATTATCATGCCGATCTTAGACGGCTTAAAGATAAAACGGATACATTCGCTCTTTGTGATTTCGGCAGATTATGACGCCATCGATGATCTGGTGCGTCTGGCTGAAACTTGCCGAACGAAGGCGATATATGTTTCCCGCGAGCTGCAAAAGAGTTTCACGGATGTGTTGCATATCAGTTCCTCAGGCGGGTTAACAGCGCCGATCGTTCCGTATCTCAAAACCATGTCAAACCGAAAGGAACCGGGGTACTATCCCTCGCTGCAGAGGGTGCTGGCAGATTTTGGCGCTGCCACTGTTGTGTTCACCGATAGATTCAGACCTGACCATTTGACTTTTATCTCTCGTCGAGGACACCGGATTTTGGTTGTCGGTGATCGTCTGAGCACTGATTCGGCGGATTGGAATAGTCTTCGCAGCGATGGCTACCGATTGATTGTATGTTCAAAGATTGAACAGCTAAAGTCTTTGCTTGAAGGTCGACCCGGCTCTCGACCTATTGTAACCGTGCCGGATAATGTGTACGACCTGAGTATGCTGGGAGCAGTCGAGATGGTGGTTTATGAAAACGGACAGAAGCCTATTGATATTAGACCATTGCGCTGATTTTTTCCAATTAAGTAATTGCTAGCTTTACCCGATAAATATAAAGAAATGCCTCGTTGAACGAGGAAAACAACGGACTGGACTGTTTTTTTGAAGGGTCAGAGATGGGTCTATCCGGCAACCTGAAAACGGTTTCGTTTCCGGACATATTGCAATTGCTGGCAAGCGGCAAAAAAAGCGGTCTTCTTGAGGTGAAGACCACTTCTCGCCAAAAGGAAATCGCTTTCAAGAACGGCAATATCGTCCACGCCTCGTCGGTCAATTCGTCCGAAGATTTGCTTGGTAACATGCTCCTCCAGAGGGGTAAGATTTCTAAGGCAGATTTGGAACGGGCTATAACCCTGCACAAGCAAACCGGTCGGCAATTGGGCACTACCCTAATTGACATGGATCTCTTTGACAAAAAAGAAATTACTGAGTGCTTGCGGCTTCAGATAGAAGAGATCGTGTACAATTTGTTTTCGTGGCGAGAGGGGGAATTTATTTTCCATGAGGGTGCTGCCCCTAAACAAGCACCTTTCCTGGTGGAATTGAGTACGATGAACGTTATCATGGAGGGGACGCGCCGTATTGACGAGTGGATGGAAATCCAGAAAGTCCTTCCTCCTGACGACGTTTTGCTGGCGGTGGTGAAGTCCCCCAAGGTCAATCGTGAGGAAATTGTTCTGTCGCTGGAGGAGTTTCGCATTTTAGCTCTCATCAACGGTGATCGCACCCTTCCCGATCTTGTCAACCTGTCACCAATGGGAGAATTCGTCACTTACCGAGCCGTCTATCGTCTTATCCTCAATAAGCTGATAGAAGTAGTCGGTCGCCGCCAAGAGAGTGAAGCGCAAGAAGAAGATGAGGAAGAGGTTGTACTGTCTATCATTTTTTATCTATACAACCATTGCTTCCACCACATCAGGTCCCTTTTCGAGGACAAATTAGGCGAGAGTAACACCCGCTTTGGTACTCTCGCTGCCCAATACCGCTCCGGATTACTCAGCTACTTCCCGGGTGTAGATCCTCATTCTAACTTGATGCCTTCTGTTGAGAGATTTTTAAACGCGGTGAGAGCCATTCCAGCTCCTGTCCGATTTTACAAACTGATGACGGAACTTGAGAATATGTTAACCGAGCAACTGGAGTACGTTTTTCAACTGTTGGGGATGGGTGCTTTCAGAGAAGTCATGATTAAGGTCAAGAAGGAGATATCGCAACCGCTGGCGACACGACGCGAGCTGGTCAAGCGCTACGGCATCGAAGATACTTTTTATAAAACTCTCAAGCGTGCAGACAAAGTCGTCAAAATGGTACGAGGGTAATCGCATGAACAAAAAAATCCTACTGGGAGTACTGTTTCTCTGCGCGGCAGGAGGCCGGGCTGAGGCAGCCAATTTTGCCGTCATCACCAGTCCACCAACGCTTCTTAACATTCTCATCTTAGGTATTGCAGTTGCAGGAGCATGGGGAGCATTTGAGGTCTTGAGTTTTGTGAGGGGGGGAGAGTTAAGTAAAAGTTGGCAATTCTTTACAGGTGGTTTTGCGGTATTGGGTCTGGGCCAGCTGGCTACCCTGACTAGCGCCTTTGAACTTATCGTTCTACCGACTTTTATTATCCCGGCTTGTTTGGTTGTGATGACCGGATTGTTTCTGATGGGTATTATCGAAGCGAAACGTGTTCTGAGTTGATTAGATTGAAGTTGACATAACTTACTGTATTGTTTATCGTTGCATTAAATTGATTATTCTTTTTTCTTAGTGCTTTGTAATAAAGCGGGTTACAGGTTTATATATATGATCACTGCTTCAGCACTTGATGAGCGAATTGAGAAATGCCAAAAGATTTTGGATGAGGCCCCCAATTCTCAGATTTTTGCAGCCCTGGCTGACGCATACCGCAAAAAGGGAGAACTAGAGAAAGCGTTTCGCATTTGTCAGAACGGCTTGAGAATTCATCCTTCTTATGGTGCTGCCCATGTGATCATGGCCAAGATCAATCTTGACCGCGGCCTGTTTGATTGGGCTGAGATTGAAGCCAACAAGGCAGCTGAGATTGACGGACGAACCCGCTCCACTGAGTTATTGCTGGCCGAAATACACATTTACAAGGGTGAGTTCAATGCCGCTATAAAATTATTAGAACGGCTCCACCAAAGTGAACCGGACAACCCACAGATTAAAAAGCTGCTGGGGATAGCCCGCAGACTTCCCCAGGAGCAGGCAGCCCTGGCGGGCGGCCTCGGTTCTCCAGAGCAACCGGCGAGAGGTATCACTAGTCAGCCGAAATCAGAGACAATTCCCGCCAAGGCCGCCGTGAAGTTGAGTGCCAAAGAAGTCCTTGAGGGAAGTATTGCCATACCGGGTGTTAATGGCGTTTTGTTTATCAACCCTGAGGGCCTGGTAGTAGAGTCGGAGTGGGCGTTGAAGATGGACCTGAATGCTTGCTCTGCGGCTATGGGTGAAATCGACCAGGAGCTTGGCCGGGAGTTACTCAAAAGCTCACTGGGGAGAGTCAGGAGGGTCTTGATTGAAACAGTCGGACCGACATTCTATCTGGTAAGGGTTGCCGATGGGATTTTTCTGATTGCTGCCAACAGTTCGGCCAACCTTGGAACGTTGAGAATGAAAATAGAAAACTTGCTGGCGAAATATCAGCCTTAGGTGGTGTGTTATGGATATACCCGCACGTGTAGCACGTCAAATACTTTTGTTTTCTTTACTCATTTTGATAGCACCGATGATACTCTTCCCTGAGCGATTAGGTTTAGGTTTAGCGAAAGTGTCGTTGCTCAGTGTCATGTATGAGCTGGCGTATTATGGAGTAGTGATCTTCTTTTTCAACCGCCGCACCTCGCTCCTTCAAATGGCTCAGGCAGCAGGGCTATGCCTAATATATCGCCTGGTTGTGGGGGCAGTTTTTGGCGTACTCATTGCGGCGGTGTACTCAATGAATATCATCGCTTCTTTGACGCTGGGTATGTTAAGCTACCTGCCGGCTATTTTGCTACACATTGCAGTAACCCCCTTCATTCTGAAACCAGCTATGAGGGAACTGTTTCCCTTGGGGATAGTTCGTCATCTCCCCAGGCCTGACCCCTCCTCAGCCGGCGTGGCAGATAGGGGAAAGGCCTCTATGGCAGTTTCGGTGGAGAAAGGATTCAGTGGTGCTCTCCCCCCAGTATCTCACCAGCGTGTGGTGGGGGAGGCCAAAGAATCCCCCACTGACCCTCTGCTAACGGCGGCGATGACCAACGCTAACGGTTTCGATCGAGCCACCAGCTACATTGGCGAGGATAGTTCGGTGCAACTGGCAGCGGTAGTTAATCAGGAAGGTCTATTGTTAGGACACTATAAGCAAGAATCAGTGGACGCCGAGGCTTGGGCACCCTTTTCTCTTTTATTTACCGAAATGAATCGTCAAGTTCTCAGTCGGGCCGGATGGGGTTCACCGGAGAAGATCAACATTCTGTTAAAAGATAAAAGAATCGCTATTGCCCGCGAGGAATCTTTCACTCTGATGGTGGTTGCTCAAAGGCAGGTTGACGATTTTATTTCGATTAGAATTACTCGGGGACTTGAGATAATCAGAAAATATGTGGCAGAGCGGTACAGTCAAAGGCTGTTCGCGAACGTGGAGAAAATATATGTATCAAGTACTTAGTGAACTGAATAAAACCACCGGAGTGACCGGTTCCATGGTGGTTGGTAACGACGGTATTGTTATCGCAGCCGATCTTGATTCCACCTTCGAAGGAGAAACTATTGGAGCTTTAGCTGCTTCCATTTCAGACAACATACAAAAGTCGCTGGATCGTCTTGAGAGTCCTCCGTTACAACAGGTCACGATTGAAGCCCAAAATGCCAAGTTGTTTCTTACCGACGCCGGCATGGGGATTCTGGTGGTGACAACCGAAAAGAACGTCAACATCGGTTTGATTCGGTTAGAGATTAAGAACGCTGTCAACAAGTTAAGGGTCGGTAGCTCAAAGTAACCGGACAACGGTGGGTTTGAGAAGTTATGGTGTCAATCAACTACGCGTCACGAGAAGTCTGCTGCAAGATTGTATATTACGGCCCTGGATTATCCGGCAAGACTACTAATTTGCAGTACGTTCATTCGAAGGTTCCGTCCAGTAGGCGTGGCAAGATGATCTCGTTAGCCACTGAGTCTGACAGGACACTGTATTTCGACTTTTTGCCGATCAACATTGGAACAATAAATGGATTTGCCGCCAAGTTCCAGTTGTACACTGTCCCCGGTCAGGTCTATTACAACGCTACTCGAAAACTCGTCCTGCGGGGCGTTGACGGCGTGGTGTTTGTCGCCGACAGTCAACCGGACAAGATGGACGAGAATATCGAGTCGCTTGTCAACCTTGAAGAGAATCTTAAGGAGTACGGCTACGATCTCAACGATCTACCGATGGTGATTCAGTACAATAAGCGTGATCTGCCGGGAGTCTTACCAGTCGACCGATTGAATGCCAAGCTCAACAGCCGGGGATGGCCCTGCTTCGAGGCCTCAGCGACTCTCGGCACGGGGGTGTTTGATACCCTCAAGCTGATTATTAAGATGGTGCTGGATAAGGCGAAGTCCTCTGGTGGTCCGACCTCAAGGCCTGCAGAGGTTGCATCGTTGAAACCCTCTGCCGTCACTTCGTTCGAGCCGGTTGCTCCCGCCGGATCGACTCCGGTGAAACCGCCAGAACCAGCGGAAGTAAGCATCGCGGCCTCACCTGAAGCTACAACCGTGGCCGCGCTCCCAACTCAGGCTGCGCAAGTTGCCGTTTCTGAAGAGACCGCCAAGTCAGAGCCTTACCGGTATCGTCCTTACCCGGGTAGTGACGGGGAGAAAGGCAGGGAAAAGAAGATTTCCGCGACTACGTTTACGCCAGCACAAAAAGAAGAACCGTTCGAGGTGTCGCTGGCGCAGAAAGTCACAAAAACAGACAGCGCTGACAAAGAAGATTTGTCGGTAAAAAGGGGATTCCCTTTTATGTCGCCAGCGTTGCGGCGTCGGAGCAAGAAAAAACGCGGCTTCTTTAAGCGTTTGTTTGGTATCAAATAGGAATGGAGGAAACTGATATGTCTAATGACAGTTTAATTATCTATGAAGAAGAGATCACTGAGATTGAAGCGCTGATTACAAAAATGCTCAAAGGGGCCGAGGCGAAGTGTGCCCTGTTAGTCGATAAGGACGGCCATCTGATCACGCGGCAGGGCTTCACCCATTCACTTGACACCACCGCCCTGGCCGCTCTGTTGGCGGGCTCGTTTGCCTCCACTAAGGAAATCGCCCGGCTGGTAGGAGAACCAGAGTTTTCTGTGTTATTTCATCAGGGGAAAAAAGACCACATTCACATGTCACTGGTGGGAGAGCGTTCTATTCTGGTAGTGATTTTCGATGATCGCACCACGATTGGTATGGTGCGGTTGTACGCCAAAGAAACCGCCGCGGAGTTGACCAAGATATTTGACAGAATCAAACAAAACCCCAAGGCCGCAGATGGTTCCGCCGTTTCGAACGAGTTTGCCGCCATGGCGCAGGACAAGCTTGACGACATTTTCCAGGATTAGCCGACCACGCCGTCAACGGATCCTGCTGGTTCAACTGTTTGCTGCCTTCGGTGAGTAGCACCACACGGATAGTTAAGGATGTCTTCAGAGCTCGGAGAAATACTCGTCAATGCCGGCAAGATCACACCGGAGCAAGCTGAACAGGCGCTGACTCTCTCTAAAGAAAAGAAAGAAAAATTTGAAGCCGCTCTGGTGAGGATTGGAGCGGTGGAATCCGAGGATGATATTGCCAAGCTTATTGGCAAGCACCTCAAAATCGGAACCCTCCGGCTGGGCGATGTGGAGCTGAATCCGGAAGTTGTCAAGTTGATACCTCTGGATATCGCTCGCAAATTCAAAGTCATTGCCGTCTCCAAAATAAGCAAAACCCTGCTGGTTGCAATCAGCGACCCGAACAACATCTATGTCCTCGACGCCATCAAGTTTATCACCGGCTGTAACATTCAACCGGTAATTTCCCCAGAGAACGCTATCGAAAAGGCAATTGAAACCTACTATACCGATTCCGGAGGCCTATCAGAAATAGTCAAAGGATTGGAGGAGAATCCAGATCTGGAAGTTGTTGAGGCTGATGAAGGTCCCAGCGAATCAGATCTGTTGTCGGCCATTCAGGACAAACCGCTGGTCAAGCTAGTGGACTCAATTGTGAGCGACGCTATACGGATGGGGGCCTCCGACATCCACCTTGAAATGTACGAGAAAAGAATCCGGGTGCGCTATCGGGTTGACGGCGAACTGCGCGAAATGGCTCCGCTTCCGTTCAAGTACCGGGCGGCCATAGTGTCGCGGGTGAAGATTATGGCCGACCTCGACATTTCTGAACGCCGTCATCCCCAAGATGGTCGGATAAAGATCAAAATTGCTGGGCGCACGGTTGATCTTCGAGTATCGGTACTGCCTACAATCTTTGGCGAAAAGGTGGTGATGCGAATTTTGGACCCCATGGCACTCATGGTCGATATGACCAAGCTTGGCTTTCGAGAGGATGATTTAGGGAAATTTCAAAAGGCGATCCGCCTTCCATACGGTATCATCCTTGTTACCGGACCTACCGGTTCCGGCAAGACGACCAGCCTCTATTCAGCGTTGAAACAGTTAAACACTATTGATGTGAATATCATGACTGCTGAGGACCCGGTCGAGTTCAACTTTGACGGCATCAATCAAGTAGTCGTTCGCTCCGACATTGGATTGACCTTTGCCGCGGCGCTGCGGTCATTCTTGCGGCAGGACCCGGACATCATCATGGTTGGTGAGGTTCGTGACACTGAAACTGCCGAGATAGCCATCCGGGCGGCTCTAACCGGCCACCTTGTCTTTTCAACCCTGCACACCAACGACGCCCCCTCCTCTATCAACCGTCTAATCGATATGGAAATTCCGTTCTACTTAGTGGCTTCGGCGACAAAGCTGATCATGGCGCAGCGGATGGTGCGCACGATTTGCCAGTCCTGTAAGGAGGAGGTAAATCTGACTCAAGAGCAGGTGGACAGTTTAAGTGTCCCCAAAGAGTTGCTGCGAAACATCAGGGCCTTTCGAGGAGTTGGTTGTAGGGAGTGTAACGATACTGGCAAGTCTGGAAGAACCGCCATTTTTGAAGTTATGCCGATCACCTCCACTATTGAACAATTGATTCTGGCTAAGGCCACCGACACTGAAATCAGACAAGCAGCAGTAGAAGAAGGGATGTTCAGCCTGCGTATGTCCGCGGTGGAAAAGATGAAACAGGGTTTGATCGATATCGAAGAGGTCTTTGCCGTTACCTTCTCCTAACGCCCTTTGTTCTTCAGTTCAACTTCATTGTCTTTCAATAGGTTATAGCCTGCGTTAGCTGAAAAGCGGGTCAAGTTTCCCCCGGAATAAACCGATACTATAAGAAAACCCTGAACGCTGAGAAGTGCTAAGAATCTCGACATGGAGGAGCACTGAATGATTTCTTTGCGCGAGTTGTTGGAACAGATGGTTAAAATGAACGCCTCTGATTTACATCTCACAGTGGGAGCTCCGCCGGTCGTGCGAATCGATGGCAAGTTGCAACGACTAAGCAACTACGATCTGTTAACCGGTGAACAAACTAAAAAGCTCGCCTATTCGATGTTGAATGAAAAACAAAAGCTTAAGTTTGAGCAAAATTCAGAGCTGGATTTTTCGTTCGGGATCGAACAGATGAGTCGTTTTCGGTGCAACATGTTCATGCAACGAGGGAACGTGGCCGTCGCTTTACGTCAGATTCCGTACAAGATCAAATCTTTTGAAGAGTTGGGCTTGCCAAAGGTGGTGGCTGATTTTGCCAGGCTCCCGCGGGGTTTGGTGCTGGTTACCGGACCCACGGGCTGCGGCAAATCAACCACGCTGGCAGCTATTCTCGACAAGATCAACAAAGAACGAGCGGTGCATATTATCACGGTTGAAGACCCCATCGAGTATTTACATCGTCACCAGACGGCGTTGATCAATCAGCGCGAGGTCTATGCTGATACAAACTCCTTCGCGTCCGCTCTGAAGTATGCATTGCGAGAAGATCCGGACGTTGTTCTTGTTGGGGAGATGCGTGACCTGGAAACGGTTGATGCCGCTCTCTCCATTTCGGAAACGGGCCACCTGGCCTTTGCTACTCTTCATACCAACTCAGCGGCGGAATCAATTAACCGAATCGTGGATTCATTCCCAACCAACCAACAGGAGCAGATTCGCGTCACGCTATCGTTCTCTCTGCAGGCGGTTATCTCTCAGGCGCTCATACCGAAGCTTGGCGGCGGCCGGGCGCTGGCGCTGGAGATCATGGTCTGTACACCGGCTATTCGCGCCCTCGTCCGGGACGATAAAATCCACCAATTATATTCCATGATTCAATCGGGCCAGAAATATGGCATGAAAACAATGAACCAGTCCTTGGCGGAACTGTATTTGTCGGGCAAAATTTCTCTCAATGATGCCATGAACTACACTTCCGATCCCCAAGAACTGGGTGAAATGTTGTCACATCAGAAGACTCCGGCGTTTTCATAACTTAGAGGTTAAGAAAGGATTAGGTCAATGCCAATTTTTGAGTACAAAGGCAAGACGCTCGCCGGCGCTGCGGTTCAGGGCCAACTGAAGGCCAAAACCAGGGGTGATGTGGAGCGAGTTCTCAGGCAGAACCGCATCATGGTTAAGTCGATTGCCAAAAAGGCACCCGAAATACAGTTCAAAATAGGCACCGGTGTGAAGAAAGTCGAAGTTTCACGCTTCACGCGTCAGTTTGCCACGATGATTGGTGCCGGGCTACCCATGGTACAGTGTTTGGAGATACTTGCCACCCAGTCTGAAAATAAGGAGCTATCCAAGATCATCGCCAGTGTGAAAGAGTCAGTGCAGGGTGGCTCCACTCTTTCGGAGGCCTTGGCGCGTCACCCCAAGATTTTTGACCAGTTGTACACTAATATGGTTGAAGCGGGGGAGATCGGCGGAGCGCTGGATACTATCCTAGTGCGACTGGCCGGGTATCGTGAAAAGGCTGACAAACTCATCCGTAAGGTGAAAGGCGCCATGGTCTATCCCTCCGTTATTGTTTTTGTTGCTGTTGGTGTCACTTTCGCTATGTTGACATTCATTGTGCCAGTCTTTGCCAAGATGTTTGGCGGCCTCAATGCTGACCTGCCGAAGCCGACTCAGATTGTACTGCAAATTTCAAACTTCCTGAAGGCTAATTTTCTCTATCTATTTTTCGGAGCAGCAGGTCTGTTGGGTCTGCTTTTCTGGTGGAAACGAACTCCCACCGGGGCTCTCTCGGTTGACAAGGCGCTACTGGCAGCGCCGGTACTGGGCAACCTGGTCCGCAAGTCGGCTGTGGCTCGTTTCACTCGAACGTTAGGGACGCTCTTATCTTCAGGCGTTTCCATCCTTGATGCCCTTGAGATAACGGCCAAGACCGCCGGCAATCTGGTGATCGCCAACGCCATTAACAAGTCGGTTATGGCCATTGCGGAGGGAGATACCATTACCGGGCCGCTGAAAGAATCAGGGGTGTTTCCCCCGATGGTGACCCAGATGATCTCAGTCGGCGAAAAGACGGGAGGGCTTGACGAGATGCTATCCAAGATCGCTGATTTCTATGATGAAGAAGTCGACGATGCTGTATCGGCCCTGACGTCTATGATCGAGCCGATTATTATTGTCTTCATGGGGGCTATTATAGGTGGCATTCTGATAGCCATGTATCTGCCGATGTTTGACATAATCGGTAAAATATAGAATACGGAGAGAAGACTCTCTCCGAAAGACAAAGATAAAAAAGAATGCAACGGCGCCTTTGAAAGCGCCGTTCCTTTCATGCACAAAAGAGAAATCTCAAAGAAGAGCTTCTGGTTCATCCCACTTCGACTTGGGTCATTTATAATCCTGTTTTCCGTGGTCGTGCTCTGGATGCGTTATCCGGGGTTTTTACACCTCTGGTTTGTCCAGTATTGTGTTTTAACTCTGGCTCTTACCCTGCTGTTGGCGTTTGACCACCATCTGTCTTTGAAAAGAATAACAGCCGGGGTCACCGTCTTGCAGTTTGTCTTTGAGATAGTTCTTGAATCGGGGGTCATATACGCTACCGGCAATATCAACTCCCCCTTTTCGGCCCTGTTTATTCTCACTATTGTGTCGGCTGCTTTAGCCTATCGTCTGGTAGGGACGCTTGTCGTTGCCTCTGTGGTGTCCTTAGCCTACACCTTTATCATCTGGCTGGGATTAAGCGGCGCTGGCGATCAGCAGTTCTCACTGCAAGCTCTCCACACGATATTTTCGGTTCAGGACAAGGCCTTCTACGCTATCTTCCTGCATGTGTTGATTTTTTATTTGGTGGCCTTTATCTCAGGTTACCTGG
>Ga0315551_10000166_pt1 | contig 50619 bp, 34 predicted proteins | sample SalMarSW160290MG_FD_203678 | JGI IMG/M metagenome (GOLD analysis project Ga0315551, IMG submission 203678) | Salt marsh sediment microbial communities from the Plum Island Ecosystem LTER, Massachusetts, United States - Salt Marsh Sediment SW1602-90 ...
CGAGAGGAATTTAAGTTCGAGCCGTTAGACCTCGGCAATTTTTACCATCGTGTTTTAGATGCCTTGTTGAAGAGACTCAATGCAGAGAAAAAAGACTTCCGAACAATTCAAGATGGAGAGCTATTAAGGTTTCTAAGAGACGAAATTTCAAAGCTCGTCCAGACAGATTCATTTATATCACACTTTTCGTGTCACAGTCCTCACAACGCATTTATAATCGCCTCTGCCAGCGAAACGCTTGAGGATTGCGTTCTGGCTATTGCACAGATGGTACGTACGGGGAGTTTTCAGCCGACATTGTCGGAAGTCTGCTTCGGCCAGGTAAAAGACACATCAAAGACGCTTGGTGAGTATATCCTTACTATCTCAGATAAACGTCAATTGTTTTTGGATGGCAAAATCGACCGGCTGGATATTGCTGATATTGACGGCAGAAAAGTTGCGATTGTTTTCGATTATAAGCGTAAGGCAACATCATTTAGCTGGTCGAAACTTCACTATGGTTTGGGTATGCAGCTGCCAATATACCTGCTGGCGGTTTTAAATTCAGAGAAATCAAAAGTCAAAGAAGCCGCAGGAGCATTTTACGTTCCGGTTGAAGTGCCAACTAAACAAGGAGTATTGGACGAACGAGCCGAAAAAACTGAAAGCTTCGGTTATAAAGCAAAAGGTATTTTCAACGGCAACTTCGCACGACATCTGGATAAAGATGCCTTGAAGGACAGCAAATTTTATAATTTTTATGTTACAAAAGACGGCGAACCATACGGCAGTTATGAAAACAGGGGGGTATTAAAACCAGATGATTTTGAGAAGGTTCTCAAATTTACCGAGGGAAAAATAATTCAGTTAGCTGATGAAATCCTCTCCGGTAAAATAGATGTTCACCCATATCAAGTCAGTGGTGAATCTGCTTGTAAATATTGCAAATATAAGCCGGTTTGCAGATTCGACTGGCAGATAAATGATTACAACTTCTTAGAGTCGCTGAATAAAGGTCAGGCACTTAACGAGATGGGGGCGGTTGATGACTGAGAAGAAGATAAAGTGGACGGAGCAGCAGAAGCGGGCGATTGTTACTCGCGGCAGCGACGTTTTGGTAACCGCATCAGCGGGAACCGGCAAAACGGCGGTTCTGTCGGGCAGATGTGTCGATATCGTCTCCGACAAATCAATATGTCCCGATGTCTGGAGCATACTCGTAGTAACATTTACCGACATGGCTGCTGAGCAGATGCGCAGCCGAATCGCCGAGCAACTACAAACCGCATTTGAGCAAAACGGCGACCCACATATTCGCTATCAGCTTATGCTGCTTCAAGGTGCTGATATCAGTACGATACATTCGTTCTGCAAACGGCTTATTACCGAGTATTTCTACGAGCTCGGCCTTGACCCGACTTTTCGCGTTATCGACGGCGACGAACAAAAGCTACTCAAAGCTGAAGCCCTTGAAAAAACTATCGACTGGGCCTGGGAGCAGAGCAATTTAAGGGGGGCCCTTGAACAGCTCTTTTACCGCAGAGACCTTCGCACAAATGACGGTTTTCTCTCGAGGATAATAGAGCTTAGCGATTTTCTGGACGGCGTAGTTTCACGTCAAAACTGGTACGAGCGAGCGGTTGTACTTGCCGAAGCAACTGAGCCCTATACCAGTGACTTAGGTAAAAAGCAAAAACAAGTTATCACTGAGAAATTACAGCAAATTCTCAGCCGGCTCCAGCACGCCCAAAACGTATATAAAAATGAGGGTGGCGACTCCGCCACACACACGGCGGATAAAGGCAGCTGGGCTGAAAAGTTAGAAGATAAACATATAAGGCCTGTTCAGCAATGTCTCGAATACTTGAAAGCCGGCGACTGGGATAGATGCGCCGATGTGATTAGAAATTTTTCCAAACCTGCCACATATAAACCCAAAGACTTACAGGAACCCATAGTTGAACTCATCCAGAGTACGGCAAAAAAGGCGATAGAAGAATTCAAAAAGCTTTCACAATTTGCAATAGTGAATCCCGATTATCTTGATAGGCTCAGCGGTTCTGCCAGCTTGCAGACGAAGGTGTTGGTTGAGCTTGTTAAGAAATTTGACCAGCTCTACAGTCAGGCAAAACGTGTAGTCAACTGCATGGATTTCGCCGACCTTGAACATTATGCGTTACAGCTTTTGGCAAAAGATATTGATGCCGAAGATGAACTATTACCATCAGAAACGGCTCTTGCGCTTCGTCGCAAATACAAATACATATTTGTCGATGAATATCAGGATATAAACCCGGTTCAGCAGGCCATAATTAAGATGGTTAGCTGCGAAGGGAACGTCTTTGTTGTCGGTGATGTCAAGCAGAGTATCTATGCCTGGCGCGGAGCTGAGCCGAAAATTTTCATAAAAGACCTTAAATCAGCTTCTATCGACCCTAAAAATGCGCCTGAGGGTTTGCGAGTCGACCTCAACGCTAATTTCCGTTCGGCGAAGGGTATTCTTGATTTTGTTAATAAGATATTCGGCCGCATAATGACCGCTTCTTTTGGAGATGTCGATTACGATGAGTCGGCTCATTTGAGACCGGCAGAAGCCGCAGAGCGTCAGTCACGGGGTCCGGGTAACGTAGTGGAGTTTCACATACTCGATGAAAAAAGCATCGGTAGCAACGCTGAGAAGCAGCAGGGCGGCTCCGGAGTAAGCGTCATCAGCTCCCGCCAGCGTCAGGCAGCGATGATTGCCCAACGCATCAGGGAAATGGTTGGAGCGGATACCGGCAAAGCAGAGTTTCAAATATATGATAAACAAAAGCAATGCCTGCGAGACGTCCAATACCGTGACATTGTGATATTGATGCGTTCGCTTGCCAAAAAGGCCAACGAATACGTCGAGGTGCTGCAATTAGCAGGTGTGCCTGTCAGCTGTCAGGCCACAGCGGGGTATTTCGAGGCAACTGAAATCACCGATTGTCTATGCCTGCTGAAAGTTCTGGATAATCCTCAGCGTGATATCGAATTGGCCGCTTTATTGCGAAGCCCTTTTTTTAAAATCAGTGACTCTGAACTGGCCAAAATAAAACTACATAGCGCTGCAAACGAACATAGCGGAAACTTCTATAACTGCGTGGTCAAATACTGTGAGAGTGGTCCGGATGTAAAACTTGCCGGCAGGTTAAGGGGAGTAATTACGCAGATTGAAGATTGGCGCACCGAAGCACGGCAGGGAAAGCTTGCAGATTTAATTTGGCAAATCTATCGCCAGACCGGCTTTCTGTCGTTTGTTTCCGCACTACCGAACGGCCAGGCACGCAGAGCAAATCTTCTTAAACTGCACGACAGGGCGATTCAGTTTGAGGGTTTTGCCACGAGTGTCGGCGTACCTTCACTGACTCGTTTCGTCGAATTTGTTGAAAAACTTCAGCAAACCGGCCAGGACTGGTCACCAGCCGAGCCGCCGGAATCAGCAGGCAACGCCGTTCGCATTATAAGCATCCACAAAAGTAAGGGTCTGGAATTTCCAGTTGTCTTTTTGGCTGAGCTTCAAAGCAGATTTAATAAGGAAGATATTTATGCAGACTGCCTTGCCGATGCCGATTACACACTCGGCCTGCAAGTCATCGACCGCCAATCGAACAGTAAACTCCGTTCGCTCGCATACGAGGTTATCGCAGAAGAAAAACTTTCGACGGCATTAGCCGAAGAAATGCGAATCCTTTATGTCGCAGCAACACGGGCCAGAGAGCGGCTTATTTTAACCGCTTCACAGAAATATACCGATTGCAGCAAAGTCATCTCAAAAGGATTATTTTTCGGCGGCGAGCCTGTCCCCACCTGGATGCTTGTCGATTGCCAAAGTCCTCTGGAATGGATTCTCTACGGCCTTTCCGACCAGAAGGCCCTGCACAATGCCTTTGAGACTCACCTTACAGGTCAGGCAATCGATAATAAATTATTTAGTTTGAAAGTGTACCGGCGGGCTGAGCTTGAACAACTCTCCGAGTATGTCCAAAACTTAAGAAACAGTAAATTAAATCGGCCTGTTTCTGCTGTAAAAAGGTCGCGCACAAAGCGAAAAGAATCAAAATTGCTTTCGCAGATAAAGAAGTCCTTAAGCTGGCGGTACAAGCACAGCGATGCGATGGTTTTGCCTGCCAAACAATCAGTAACACAGCTGACTCATCGCAACGATGAATATGTGAAATTCGATTATTCGAGGGTGCTGGAACGAAAACCAAGGGCTGTTATAACCGCAGAAGCCAGCTTAATTGAACCGCAAGGCCGACTAATCGGGATAGCCACCCACCTTGTAATTTCCCAGCTTGACCTAACTAAGCCCATAACCAGAGAAGCAATTGAAGAAACAAAAGAAAAACTTTTAGCCAACGGTGCTATCACCGGAGATATTGCTGGGCATATCAACACACAATCAATAATTGCATTTTTTGAGAGTGATTTAGGCAAAACGGCTTTTAACGTCTGGCCGAATGTCCATCGCGAGTGGCCGTTCACCTTTGCCCTTGCTGGTTCTGAGCTCAATGCTGCGAGCGACGAAACAATTGTAGTTCAAGGGATAATTGATATGTTAATTCAAACATCAGGGGGATTAATTGTTATAGACTTCAAAACCGATGATGTCAGTACTGAGCAGGTTTCTCAGCGTGCCGAACTTTATCGCCGGCAGTTGGAGCTTTACGCCAGAGCCGCTTCAGCTATTCTCAAACACAAAATCCTCTCTAAATGGCTGTATTTTCTGACTATTTCTCACCCAGTTGAAATCAGATAAATTTACGCCTTGCCACACAAAATTATGCTTGTATAATAACCCGTTCGCAAAATTCGATAAATAGCAAGATTTTAATGGAGATTTTATAAAATGGCTAATGCACCAAGAGCAAATGCAGTAGTTGGGCAGTCAGGCGGGCCTACAGCGGTAATAAATGCTTCTTTAGTCGGCGTAATCGAAGAGGCAAATAAGCACCCGGAAATCGAAAATGTGTATGGAGCCCTTCACGCCGTAGTTGGCATGGCCGAAGACCGATTTATTGATTTGACAAAGCTCTCAGCTGATATGCTGGAAAAAGTAGCTGCTTCACCGTGTTCTGCGCTCGGCTCCAGCAGGGATAAGCCCGATAGGCAGTATTGCCGGAAAATCCTCGAAGTCTTTAAAAAACGTAATATCAGATACTTTTTCTATATCGGCGGTAACGACTCGGCCAATACCGCTCACATCCTCAACACGGTAGCCGATGAAGTTGACTTTGATATACGGGCGTTTCACATTCCCAAGACAGTGGATAATGATTTGCTGGTTACCGACCATTGTCCGGGCTACGGAAGCGCTGCAAAGTTCGAGGCCTGTGCGCTGATGGGCGACGATTTAGACAACCGTACCTTGCCGGGAGTAAAAATCGACGTGATTATGGGCAGGCATGCCGGTTTTTTGGCCGCCGCTACCGCATTAGGAAAGCAGCGAGACGATGACGGTCCACATCTGGTATATTTTCCTGAAAGAGGCGTTTCAATGGACAAATTCCTTAGCGATATCGAAGGTGTTTACAAAAGAATAGGCCGATGCGTCATTGCGGTCAGCGAGGGAATCTGCGATGCTGACGGTGTTACGTGGGCAAAAAAACTGGCTGAGGGGGTAGAAACCGACGCCCATGGCAATATACAGCTATCCGGTACAGGTGCTCTGGCGGACTTTTTAGCCGCTCAGGTAAAAGCCACGCTAAAAGTCAAACGAGTCCGGGCTGATACCTTCGGCTATTTGCAGAGGAGCTTTGCCGGCCTGCAATCAGAAGTAGATTTGCGTGAAGCACGATGGTGCGGACGCCATGCGGTTCAGTATGCTATGAAAGAAGACAACGGCTCAGTTGCGATAAAACGGCTGGGCAATGGTGAGGATTACAAGGTGGAATTATTCCGCACAGAGTTAAAAAATGTGGCTGAGAAAACAAAATCTATGCCGGATGAATTTATTAACGCTGAAGGTAATGGTGTGACCGGCGCTTTTATTGAATATGCAATGCCTTTGGTAGGCGGCCTGCCAAGAACAGAATATCTTGAAAACCGTCCGACATTATAATTTTTAAAATGCAGGCGTTAGCTTCAAAAGTTTAAGCCTTATCCACTTTTTGTCCACAAAATGGCATAATCAATGCCTTTATTTAATACAAAACGCTCCTGTGGGTGACCTGCCAAGAACAGAGCGTCTGATAAATCATCCCAGAATATAATTTTCCAAATTGTAGATTTTCTAACAAGGTAAAATTGCCGATAAAGAGATGGCAGGAGCCATGTTAGCAAAAATATCATACTATTTGCCTATATTATGTTTAGTAATTCTTGCAAATGGATGTAATGTCCATGCCCCAAGAACTCGCTGGGGCACTTTACCCACTCCGCCACCGGGGCCAAGATTTTGTGAACCGGAAGAGCTTGGTAATCATTCTTATGGCCAAAATCCTTTTGAAAAGAACGGCATCGTGTATACTTGTAAAGCCGGCCATATAGATATTACTCACGTAAGGTGTGGAGCCGACCATACAAGATATCTTACAAATAAAACCTTCAAAGCTTTAATGAGAAAAGACGAGGGATTTACATTTAGTGTGTCATTGGAGCTTTCAGAGCATAGGGTTAAGTTTGGTTATCCTGAATACTGGGATAAATTATCCCACAGAGAGAAAGAAATAATTGCAGGAAGAATTGCATTTGAAGTTGGTCCATGTTTAGCATTTAACGCAACAATATGGCATGAAATTCTTACATGGTTTGGTGTCCACTTTATCGGAGTTGAGCAAGAGTTTAACTCATCGTTTTCATGGGAGGATATATATTCGAATCTTCTGGGTACGAAACTTGGCGTTGAGGCCCTAAGAGATACCAAACACACATATAACAAAGCGATGACATTGGCTATTAACCGCAAACTTAAAGAGATGGGTGTCCAACCAAGAAGTACCGCAATACAAGCAGCTGAAAAGATGAGAGGAAAATGGTACACAGGTTTTTTGCTTGTCGATATGTTAAGAAGAAATATGGATATTGGTTTAGATGATGGTTACGTTACGCCAGTTATTGTTCCGGGTATTTGTTATGGCGCAAAACCCGAACCGCTTGCTGTTCCTACTATAAATACCCTGGCAAAATACGGTTTTTCGATGGAACATGAAATATATCCACATGAGTGGGAAAGAGACAAGATTTTGAGAACTATTTATCCGGATGGAAATGCTGAAAAGGTTAAACCAGATAAGCATTTTGCCAGACTTATGTATCACATCAAAAGACAAGCAGTAGAAGAATACAATTATATTGTCAATTAGACAAGATTATGACTTTGTAGTAAATACAACGACGTAGGTAGTTAACTTTAACAGTCAAATGAATAATTTCTTTAGAACGTCAATCAAATAATGCTTCTACAAACTTGTCGGGGTCAAAGTCTGCAATATCTTCCGGTTTTTCACCCAGGCCGACAAACTTCACTGGAATATCAAGCTGGTCCTTAATGGCAATAATGATTCCGCCGCGTGCTGTTCCGTCGAGCTTCGCCAGAAATATGCCTGTAACGTTAATTGCCTCGGTGAACAATTTTGCCTGGGCAATTGCATTCTGGCCGGTAGTGGCATCGAGGACCAGCAGTACCTCATTTGGGGCACCTGGGATTTTACGGGCCACTACATCCCGAATTTTAGTCAGCTGCATCATCAAGTCCTTTTTTGTATGCAGGCGCCCGGCTGTATCGAGGATAAGAATATCCGCTGCCCTTGCGACGGCAGCTTCACAAGCATCGAAGGCGACCGCTGCCGGGTCGCTTGCTGATTTATGCTTGATAATCTGGACGCCTATCCGCTCGGCCCAGATGCTTAACTGCTCCACCGCTGCAGCTCGGAAGGTATCGCAGGCAGCGACAATAACGTTTTTATTGTTCCGGCTAAATACATATCCGAGTTTGGCTATGCTTGTTGTCTTGCCGGTACCGTTAACGCCGGCAACCAGAACGACGGTCGGGCCGGACTCGGCAAGACGTAGTTGCCTGTCATGTTCGGGCCAATAGCTTTTAAGGTGTTCCTTGAGAAACGGCTTTATTTCATCGGTTGTGGCGATTTGCCTGCTGCGATAAGCTTGACGCAGCTCAGATATGAGCTTGTCCGTCGTTTCTACGCCGATATCATCACTTATGAGCGTCTCTTGGAGCTCGTCGAGCAAATTTTCATCGATATTTCTGTTCAGAGTCAATACCGACGAGAGCGAGGTGCTGATTTTAGCCCGTGTTTTGCCCAGTCGGTCTTTAAGATACCCAGCCGTTTTTGTAAAAATGCCCATAGATACAGTTATAATAATAAAGCTTTTCTGACTCTGTCAGAGATTACCCCTTATATAATGGTTCTGACATTATGATGGTATCGTGATTTTAAGAAATTTCAAGTCCAGCCAAGATTTTTAATTTCCCCCGCCTTTAAGCTTAACCCGAGAAAATCTAACTTTTTTTGTTTTTTTGCCAAGATTAGGAGAAATTTTTTTTGACAGCCTAAACAAATTCGATTAGATTTTAACATTGTCCCAACCAGTGGAGCTGAGGCTCACATCTGATTGGTATGGGATATTGGCTGGAAAACTTGACAGGAATGTGTTTCCGATGAGCAGTTACTTTTTGTATCGAGCGCGGACTCACAAAGGATGGTGGCTCTGTGGCCCAGGATGTTGACGCCATTTTTGCTGATATACTTGAACGTGTAAAATCACTTGACCCTGCCAACGCTCGTGCCTGGTTCAATGAGCTGACAGTTTTGCACTTCAATAGTGGTTCGCTCGAAATCGGCTGTCCGGACGAGGCGACAGCCCATTTCTTGCGCGACGATTGCAAAAACAGTTTTACCCGTGCCGCTCAACAGATGACCGGTCATCTTGTTACCGTAGATTTCAAATTAGATACCAGGGAAAAACCGGCCCGAGCTGCGGGACCTCGTCTGCCTGAGCTTAAACTTCATCCTGATTATACCTTCGATAATTTCGTAGTAGGGCCGAGCAACCGCCTTGCTCATGCAAGCTGTGTTGCGATAAGCCAGTCGCCCGGCAATACCTACAATCCACTTTTTCTCTACGGCAGTGTCGGCTTAGGCAAAACCCACCTTCTGCACGCTGTTTGTTTCGAAACCAGAAAGAAGTTCGATAGGGCGGTCATTCAATTCTTAAGCTGTGAGGATTTCGTCAATCGCTTTATCAGAGCAATCGAGCAGGGAAAGCTGGCCGGCTTCCAAAGCCAGTTCCGCACCGTCGATGCCCTTGTTATCGATGACATTCAATTCCTGCGGGAGCGCGAGCAAAGCCAGGAAGAATTCTTCCACACTTTTAATGCACTTTATAATAGCGGCAAACAAATTATTCTCAGTGCTGATAGCCCGCCCGGCAAGCTATCTTCTTTCGAAGAGCGCCTTATAAGCAGATTCAACTGGGGCCTTGTTGCAAGGATAGACCCGCCAAGCTATGAGACGAGAGTAGCCATCGTACAAAAAAAGGCCCATCTTCGAGGTCTAAGTATTTCCGATGAAATAGCTCAATATATCGCCCACAAAGTGCAAGCAAATATCAGGGAGCTGGAAGGTGCTTTGACAACCATTTATGCTGTAGCGACCACGACCGGCAAAGAAATTACACTTGAATTGGCCAAAACAGCCCTTAACGGTCAAATTGAACCAATCACAAAACCTATAAATATCACTGATATTATTGACGTGGTAACCAGGCATTTTGACGTTCGCCTTGCTGATTTGCAGAGTAAAAAACGCAGCCAGAGCATTACAGAACCACGTCAGATTTGTATGTATTTAGCCAGGAATTTAACCAGGCACAGTCTTGAGGAAATTGGCGGCCATCTGGGTGGCCGGGACCATACTACCGTTATGCACGCCTGCAGCAAAATCGGCCGCGAAAAAAAATCCGACCCCCAAATCAGATCTCTCCTCGATGAACTCGCTAAGCAAATCACCCAAAACCAGACAATTAGCGTATAGCGGATAAAAAAGGGCTGTGCGTGTTAGCACACAGCCCCTTAATAGGTAACAAAAAACCTGATTTTCGGCTCAACGCCTGCGTTTTCTCAGCAATGCCAATCCACCCAAACCAAGTAGAAATACCGTTGCCGGCTCTGGTATCATCTCGATATTAATCTGGGCTTCATACCAAAAGTGGCTTGATGGAGGATTGTCATTGAATTCAATAGTCACACTATCCTCGGTAAATCCTATCAAGGTTGTAGTCCAACGGTTGCTGATCGGAACCAATGTAACATTTTGTATGACCATACCAGCGAGTGGTATACTTGGGAACAATCCTGCAAAAGACGAGGAAGCAGCTTCATATCGAACTTCTGCTGGTGGAGCCTCTGGCCAATCAGGAAACCAACTTACATTGTCCATTTGCGTAACACCGTTAAGCGTTGTGGTGATTATTGTTGGTTCGTTGCTGCCCCAATGACGACCAACAGCTGCAAAAGGAACGAGATGCTGCCATTTTAGGGAGTTCCCGGATATGGTCAACCAATCCCTTCCATCGATCATTGCCTTGATGTTAACCGTGGCAGTTGTAATGGTAGCATACGTATTTGCTGAAAATAATGACATCACCCCCAATGCAAAAACAATTGCTATTCTTTTCATAGGTTCACTCCTTTAAACATTTAGCTTATCATCCTTAAACCACCTTTTCTTAACCACTTTTTGCACAAAAGTCAAGGGTTTTTTTGGGATTTTTTAAAAATTTTTAAGTTTTTATCGGAAGTTCACCTTTTAGTCTAAAAGCCATTTTCTATAACTTGCTTTCAGTGCATTAGTTGCGAAAAAAAGTTCCTTCCCTCGGTAATACGCAGCATGAGCAAAAGTAACCTTCGCTATCTTGCCTATACGCTTTTGCTGCTTTTAAGTTTTATAGTAGCAAAGATGCAATTTTTTCGATAACATATTGCTTGTCTCTCATGTGATTTGAGCTATGTGGTTCTAATCGAAACGCCACGCATTAAATCTAATTTAGGTTTCGCGGATGGATGAGAAGCAGATGGACATGTCTGGGGAATATGTTCAAAAAAAGTCGCTTCGGCCGGTTTTGATTGCATCAGAACAAACGGTCTCTGATTATTCGGTATTTTTAGAGCTTCTGTTAGCTGGTTTGGCAGATGAGTCGATTTGTGTCGCTTTGGTTTGTCCGCCAGACATAAGCACGGACTTTATTATCTCCGGTTTTGTTGAGGTCATCAGGCATCCAGTTATACAACTACCTTTGATGGAACGGATAAATAGAAAAAGACTCATCGAGCAACTTGTAAAATTCAAGCCCACCATTCTGCACTGTTTGTGTGAAAGTAAAGCAGCACTTACAAGGCAGTTAGCTCGTCAACTGGACCTACCTTATGTATTGATGGTTAATTCGCTACACAAGCGATGGTCTATCCTCCGAAAGAATTCTATCTCGGAGGATGGAGGGCGACTTTCTATTTCGTCGAAGCGTTGTGTGAAAATTATCGCGCCGGTTAAAACCGTAGCTGATAATTTTGCCGCGGTTTATCCCCGTTTCGCCGAGCGAACTGAGCAGATAAACATAGGTACTTTTATTGAGGAAGGCACCGGTTGCTTTCGTGAGTCTTCCCGCATTGCTACTTTATTGACAGCTCAACCATTGGACAAGGCAAATGACTTTGAGAATTTATTTAACGCGGTCAGGCATCTGTCGGTCGAGGGTTACGAATTTATGATGGCGGTCATAGGCAGCGGACGAGCTGAGAGGCAACTGCGCAAATTGTCAGCGGCTCTTGGGCTTTCGCAGATTGTTACTATTGTTCCAAGATTAAAGCCCTTGCGCGAAGCTCTCGCCGCCGGAGATATTTTCATTCAGCCCCAGCCGTGCAACGTTTTCAATCCTTTATTGCTGGAGGCAATGAGTGTTGGCTCAGCTATTGCCGCATGCAAAGGCGGGGTCGATGATTTAATTATTGAGGACCAAACAGCTGTGGTATTCGACCAAAATGATGAGTTAAGCATAAAAGGAAGCTTACAGCGGCTGCTCAACAAGCCAGAGTTTGCCCGGCAAATTGCAAAAACAGCTCAACAGTATTTAAGAGAAAATCATACGGTCAGCAATATGATTACCGCCACAATTCAGACCTATTATAAGGCACAACATTTACGGCATTTTAAGAGTTAAATGAATTATGATACTCCCTTTTGAATCTTCGCACAGAACTTCAAAAAATGCTCTTTACCTCCTTAGAAAGAAAGCTTCATCCTTTGGGTGGGCTTACTTGCTCGCTGCTTGGTAGGGTTGACCGGCCAGGCGTACGGCGGGTAAAGATACGTAGCGAGAGTGCTGGTTCAAGCCCCATCAGCGTATTCTATCAGGATTTTAAAACAATTTATCCCGAAGAATAGACGTTAAGGACCTGCTTTGTGTCTAATTTCAAAATAGGCTCAGAAAACCAAATATCTACGATATCAATACTGATAATGCGTTTTTGGAAGCTCCCTTACTGGAGTTGTTACAGATATTGAGTTTTGCCCACGAGTAGTGAGCTTAAGTTTTTAATGCTTGTGATATTATTAAAGAAACTTAAACGGAAAAACCGAATAAATTGCATAGTGTATTGGTAGTATCTTAAATTTTTTTAATATTGTTTTAGGAGAATAATTATGCGATTTCTGGAAGAAGCAAAAAGATGGATTGCTGAGATTACGGAAATTTTTCTATTGCTGATTGCTTTGGGCATCGTGATGGAGATTCTGTTTGGTCCATCGGTACTGTTCTTTGGGCAGATTATTCCTAATCTCACCACACTGCTCAAGGCCTTAGGTGACAATGGACTCGTTGGTTTAATTGCTTTGAGTATTATTCTTTGGTTGTTCTTCAGAAAGAAAGCTGTGGCATAAAGTAATCATCGCTTGCTAACATCAAAAGCGGCGCAATTTGGGGCTTTTCTTTTGGTGTGTAATCGAGTAGCTTGCTGTAAGTGATAAACTACTTGAAGTAGACGATGTTAACTCCAGAATGCGAGTTCTTTATCGCGGAAATGGAGTTAATAAGCGTTAATACCAAAAGATATGTAGGAAAAGCATAAGCGCTGCAAGTGGTGAGTTTTAGCGAAAGAAATAAGGAAAATCACCGGCGGTTAATTACCGCCGGTGATTTTTAATACTACGAGGACACCTAATAGACAGAGCACAAGCAATGCGGCTCTTACTATACGCATAAGCTGTGTTCTTGGTTCTATAACACGCCATACAAAGAGCCAGAGCATAACAACAAGCAGAATTCGTAAAACAAAAGATACAAAACTTGCAACCATAAGAGTAATTATATCCCATTTTAACATATAAAGTCAAGTAAAAAATTCTCTATTTTAACATTATAGGACGACTAAAAGTTTATTATTTGCCTTAAACGAAATGACGGTTAACAGTTTTATAAAGAAAAGTGGGTATCATTGGAAAACGAGGGGATAGGTTTTAAACCCCATGTGCCTATGCTTTCATACATAAAATGCGCGTGGAGGATTAATCCGGCTTAATGGACGGAGGGAAAGACCAACCAAAGGATGGAGCTTTCTTTATAACGGGATTAAATGAGCTTTTGCGAAGCTCAAACGCAAAAGGTGTTTTTTAGCTTAATAGGCCGTAATCTTTCAATATCTGTTTGAGGACAGCTTTTTTACTTTCTTCAAGAGGTGTCATCGGTAAGCGTAGTTCCTCTGAACACATATTAAGAATTGCCATCGCAGCTTTGATGGGTATAGGATTGGTTGCCAAACTCAGCAAACTTTTGCATAGCGTAAACAGTTTCTTGTGCCATTGGCGGGCTGATACAAGGTCACCCTCAAGGATTAAATCGGTCATTGCTTTAACATCGGTTGGGACAATGTTTGCAACTACACTGATGACACCCTTACCGCCTACAGAGGCTAAAGGCAGCGTAATGGAATCATCGCCTGATATGATAGTTATATCGCAGAGACTTGCTATTTCGCTGGCCATATCCAACCTGCCGCTTGCCTCTTTGATTGCAACGATATTTTCAATTTCAGCTAATCGCGCGACAGTATCCGCAGTTAGACCTGTGCCGCCACAACGACCGGGTATGTTGTACAATACTATTGGCAAATCAACTTCCTCAGCTATTGCTCTGAAGTGCTGATAGAAACCTTCCTGTGTGGGCTTATTATAATATGGGCAGACCTGCAGGGTCGCATCAGCACCGACCTTTTTCGAAAATTCTGTCAATTCGATTGCTTCAGTTGTACTGTTTGAGCCAGCCCCTGCAATTACGGGCACCGCTGCACCTACGGCTTTGACGACTCTTTCTATAACCTGTTTATGCTCCTGGTGACTTAAAGTAGGCGATTCGCCGGTCGTACCCACCGGCACTATTGCATCTATATTGTTTTCCAGTTGGAAATCAATCAGTTCATCTAACGTTTGAAAATCGATTTCACCATCTTGAAAAGGCGTTACAAGCGCCACCATTGCCCCTGTAAACATTTTTAGTCTCCTACATGTAAAGTGCCTAAAGTGTAAAGTGCCTAAAGTGAGCTAAAGTTATATTCCGTAATTTTAGGCATTCCAAATTTTAGTTCACTTTAGATTGCTTTTGTTTATCAATTTTATCATTTCGGCAGTTGCATGCCTAATACCGACGAAGACCGCCCTGGCTACAATGCTGTGGCCAATATTGAATTCGCAAATGCCTTTTATACCTGCAACCGGACCGATGTTTCGGTATGTCAAACCGTGCCCTGCGTGAACAATAAGATTGTTTTCCATCGCCAGGTCTCGGCCGCGTTCCAGCTCAGACAATCTCTTTTTGATAGCTCTTTGAGTTTCAGCGTTTGCGTACATACCTGTATGCAATTCGACGGCGTCACAACCGGCCTGAGCCGAGGCGAGAATTTGCACTTTATCAGGCACAATAAAAGTACTTACCAAAATACCTTTTTTGTGCATTCTTTCCACCACCGTGGTAAGGCGTCTTTTATATTTAACACAATCAAGGCCGCCTTCAGTTGTCAGCTCTGCCCTTTTTTCCGGCACTAATGTTACCTGGTCCGGCTTTGTAACTTCGGCGATTTTAACAATCGGCCCAGCCATACACATTTCGAGGTTCAATTTGCAAGCGACTGTTTCTTTTAGCAGCCGGACATCGCGGTCGTTTATGTGGCGTCTATCCTCACGCAGGTGGATGGTAATTCCATTTGCCCCGGCCAACTCGCACTGGACCGCCGCCCAGACAGGGTCCGGCTCATCGGTCAGCCGGGCCTGCCTTACCGTTGCTACATGGTCAATATTTACATTTAACACTGCCATATTTTAGTCGTGCGTATATCGTCCCTTCGGCTACGCTCAGGACAAGATTGCGTATTGCGTAAGGGACTATAGATACCAAAACTATATCGCAGTGTGAGTTTCTGTCAAGCAATAATCTATTGCTAAATTTGGTCCGGGGATTTAGTATATTGGCTTGTGGAACCGAAGCAAAGCGCTGACGGCCTCGACGGTCTCTGTTTTAAGGAATAAACGGGTACAGTATGAAATTGAATTGGGCTAATCGGCTTACGATTTTCAGGATTCTGTTAATAGTGCCGTTTGTTATCTGCATGCTGAAGATAAATAATCCTGAGCTTGGCGATACGATGCGGTATATCGCAATTGTTATATATTTATTTATGGCGGTAAGTGACGGCATTGACGGCTATCTGGCCCGCGCGAAAAAAATGGCCACCAAGCTCGGCGCATTTTTAGACCCCGTGGCCGACAAATTACTTATCACTTGTGCATGCTTATTACTGGTCTCACAGCGAAGCCGGATTGAGGGCTTTCCGCTTCCGCCGACTGTCGTGGTCCTGATAATCGGCAAGGACCTGTTTTTACTAATTGGTTTCCTCGTTGTTTACTTTATAACTTCAAAGATTCTTATCGCACCTGCTATGATTGGTAAATTTGCGAATACCCTGCAGTTATCGATGGTGGCGGGAATTTTGATTGGGCCTGAAATTTCCAGCGTCCTGCCCGGCTGGATATGGTTTCTGCGGGTTCTCTGGTGGTCTGCTGCGGGAGCCGCCATTATAGCTACTCTTATTTACATCCGTATGGGAAGTCAATATATTGAGAAGTATGAACAGAATTTGGCAAATAATAGTAATAAATAATATTCAACTGCGCAAAATGCGAGATACGCTTCACGAGATACAAAAATATGGCAGTACAATTTAGTGAAATACCGGAAATTCTGGATGAGCTTCGTCAGGGCAGGATGATTGTCCTTGTCGATGCCGAAGACCGTGAGAACGAAGGTGACCTGGTCTGTGCAGCGGAGAAGGTAACTCCGGAAATCATTAACTTTATGTCCAAATACGGTCGCGGCCTTATCTGTCTGCCGCTCGCTGCCGAGAAATGTGATTCGCTCGGCCTGTATCCTCAAACAACAGACAATACCGCCCGGTTCGGGACGGCCTTTACCATCAGTATCGATGCTGCTGAAGGAACAACTACCGGTATCAGCGCCGCCGACAGGGCGAAGACGGTTCAGGTTGCTATCGCCGACAACGCGAAAGCCGACGACCTTGCACGGCCAGGCCATATATTTCCGCTGCGTGCTCGCCAGGGTGGTGTATTAGTTCGGGCCGGCCAGACTGAAGGCGCGGTTGATTTAATGCGTTTGGCAGGCCTGAAGCTGGCTGGCGTCATCTGTGAGATTATGAATGAAGACGGCTCGATGGCACGAGTGCCGGAGCTGCTCGAATTCTGCGAAAAGCACAATCTGAAAATCGTCTCAATCGCCAAGCTGATTGAATACCGTCTCCAGCGTGAGAGGCAGATAAAGCGCCTCGTGTGCGTGAATTTACCTACCGAATACGGTGAGTTTAAGCTAATCGGCTATGAGAGCATAACCTCATCTGAGCCGCATCTGGCACTATGCAAAGGTGATGTAGGTGAGCTTGATGAGAATGGCAAACCTATCGAACACGCTGAGCCGGTGCTGGTAAGGGTGCATTCGGAGTGTATGACCGGTGATTTGTTTCATTCGCAAAGGTGCGAATGCGGCTACCAACTGATAACTGCAATGAAGATGATTGAAAAGGCAGGCAAAGGCGCCTTGATATATCTGCGGCAGGAGGGAAGGGGCATCGGCCTGACTAACAAACTGCGGGCTTATAAACTTCAGGAGCAGGGACTCGATACCGTTCAGGCCAATATAAAGCTCGGCTTTATGCCTGACAGGAGGGACTATGGAATTGGCGCTCAAATCTGCCGAGATTTAGGGCTCACAAATATACGGATATTGACTAATAATCCTAAGAAGATAAGCCGTCTTGAGGTTTATGGCATAAAGATTGTTGAGCAGATACCATTAAGAGCTAAGCCGGGCAAGCACAACATCGATTATCTGCGGGCGAAAAAACACCATCTTGGCCATATGCTCGATGAGGATTTATAAATTCTTGAAAGAAAAAGTGTCTAAAGTGACTAAAGTGAGCTAAAGTGACTAAAGTGAGAAAATAATCTATGTCATGCTGAGCGACCCCTGGAAAGGTCAAATATGAAATTAGCTGCCATTCTATCTTGCATATTTTCCTTTATACTTCTTTTGCTCCAGGCCGGTTGTGAACCGTCGGAGGTAGCTACCGAGCCGATGCCGAGGACATTTTGTGTTCCAGCCAGAGTCCATATCTTGCCGCTGACCGAAGTTATTCACGTAAGCGATGCTGAAGGAAAGTCGCAGTTAAAGGTTTATGTCAGCTTACTTGACCCATTTGGTTCTCAGATAAAGGCACCGGGTGTATTTCGTTTTGAGTTGTATGAATATGTTCAGCGTTCATCTGAGCCGAAGGGTAGGAGAATTGCTATCTGGCCGGATATTGATTTGAACGAGCCGGCTGAAAATAACAAATTCTGGCGGGACTTTTTAAGGACTTACGAATTCGATTTACCTTTCGAGCCGGAAAGCGACAAAAGCTACATCATCCAGGCAACCTGCCTGTGTCCTGACGGCAGACGTCTTTCCGCTGAATTCACCCTAAAACATACAAAATGATTCTAAAAAATTTCTTTTTGAGCAACATCTTTATCCTCCTCTTATAAAAATGTAGGTGGTTTTCTCTTATCTTTTCTTTCTCAGAAAAAGCCCTCCTAAACCAAATAGCATTAGTGTGGTTGGTTCTGGGACTATGTTGATGTGTGAAATAGCGTACTGTCCAGGGATATCAAAATCGAAGTATGTGTCGTCACTACAATATTTTCCTTCAATCCATCCTCCGTTCCAATATCCACCTGTTGGGTGATATTGTACGTCATATGCAAAGAGATTAAGCGCTGCATTTTCACCCGGGTCAAACCTATTGAGCAATCCTCCGTATATGTTAGCGATACTATTGTCATTCATCCAAAGTTCAATCATTGAGCCACCATGCCAGTTAGTTAAGGTCATATCGAAAGTAGCCAATCTGCCTATATCACCGCCAAAGATATCCAGTGTACAATCGTTGTACATCCAGATTTCACCATACACATCACCATCGTAGATTTCGTGATGGCCGCTTGTCCAGACAGTATCCGCCTTGACTGTACAAACTCCAAAAAACATTAATGCTGCCAGAATTGTAAATAATTTAGTTTTCATCATTTCCTCCTCAAATTGAGTTCATCCTTCGCAGTCCCCAAGGGACGGAGAATGGATTTTAATTTATCGAACCGCTCCTACGTTACTATGTGTTAGCACGACCCTACTCCATAATAAACGTATTATACCATTTTATCCAGAATTTGCAAGCGAAATACAGCTCACTTCACAGTGGCCATCCACATCAATTACATAAGGAAAAAACATTGACCGAAGGGGTATAATCTGCGATTATATCGCTCAGGTTGGCTTTGTTTTGTGTATTTTTTACTGGAACCCTTGCAGGGCCTTATTGGTCTAATACAGGAGAAAAGCCGTGCAGCCAGAGACGATAAATATCAGCATCGATGATTCTATGCTGGTTCAGCAGTGCCGACAGGGCGATTCTGAGGCGATGGAACGGCTTATTCGGAAGTACCAGAATCGCATTTATAATATTATTTTGAGAATGTGTGCAAATCGTGACGACGCTGCGGAACTTACGCAGGAGACATTTGTCAAAATAATAGAAAATATCGATGGATTTCAGGGCAGAAGCAGCTTTTACACCTGGGCCTTTAGAATAGCCGTTAATCTGACCCTAAATTTCTGTCAGAAAAACGTCAAATTTAGATTGAGCTCGCTGGATGCCCAGCAGGATGAACACGATGAGCAGGCAGGGCAGCAATTGAAGGAATTTCTCAGCGATGACAGCTCACCTGACCCGGCAGCAGTAGCCCAGAACAAGGAGTTGTGCGAATTAGCAATAAAATCGTTGATGAAGTTGGATGACAACCAAAAAGCAGTGGTTGTATTGCGGGATATAGAAGGTATGAGTTATGCTCAGATTGCAGAAGTGCTGGATATCGAGTTAGGAACGGTAAGAAGCCGGCTAAGTCGAGCCAGGAACAATCTGAGAGAGATTTTGGAGTCCCTGATAAAATGAGAGAAGAATCAGATATCAACGAGCTGCTAAATAGTTTCATCGATGGAGAGATGTCGGAAAGACAAAAAACCGAAGTTCAGCGTCTGATTGCGCACGACCCGGAGGTTGCAGAGCTTCTGAAACAGCTGCAAAAATGCAGGCTGTTAGTGGCCTCTCTGCCTTGTGAACAGGCACCGGTCGATATGGCTGAGCAGGTAAAAGCCGCTCTGGAAAGAAAGGCCCTGTTGGCTGAGCGGCCCTTTGCCGTTGACGAGCGTAAAGGAGCGAGGCATTTAATGTTCCGCAAGGTATTTGCCGCCGCCGCTATGTTCATACTTGTGGCTGTTTTAGCATCTGTAATTTACGTTATTGTTGCACCTGGACCTACTCAGCCGGCAACCAGCTTTGCAGGTCGACTGGAATTGAAAACAAATAACCTGTTAGCTGTTGATGGGCTTATCAGTAATGTGATTAGGGATAATGGCCTTGCAGATTCCGTCACTTTAAAACGCCAGCGCGACAAAAACATATATACTCTTAGTTGCAGCCGTGAAAACTTAAGCTCATTCTTAGCTAATTTGAACAATGGTTGGCAGTTGTTCGATTCAGCTACGTTATTTGTTGGGACCCAAACACCTCAGGAGCACGTAGTTATTAAAGATGTCGACGCTGAGCAGATTGTCGATTTAATAACCCCACCCAAACCTCGCCTAACAGGCGATGAAAAACCTGCTGAAAAACCGCCCGTTCAGGCAAAAGATGGGAAAAAGGTGCGTCTAATCATCGTTATCGAAGCAAGCCAAACGGATAACTGACCATATTTGGCCTATTTTTGCTGTCTGCGCATTTATTATAATCCCGTCTATACGTTTACCTTTTATTTCCAGGTATCACTTCTGTTTTTCTATTTAAGAAACTTTTAGTGACGTCTTATAATTTTCTTTATTCTTAGAGCTTTAAGATGTATTATTTGTGCCTGTTGAAAATAACCTGTTTTGGTGTGTGGCCAAGGCATAGTTTGTTATTGAACCTTTTAAAGGAAGAGTGTTATGTGCAGGAAATCAATTTATTTAATTACTGTTGTTCTTGCGTTGGGTTTGGCTCGTTATGCGTTCGCTGTGGACGCTGAGATTCCAACAGCATCAACAGCTCCAGTTGTCGACGGTATTAAAGAAGATGCATGGTCGGCCTCGAAGGAAAACAAGTGTCTATACGCTGTCTCGGGAGATAAGCCTAAGTCAGCTGCTGACTTATCTTGTAATTGGTGGGCCATGTGGGATTCAGATAATTTTTATGTATTCGTGGATGTTAACGATGAAGACTTGCAGAACGATTCTGCGCAGTCCTATGAGGATGATAGTGTAGAGATTTATGTCGATATTGGTAACGACAAGCAGGATTCATATGGTGGCGATGATTACCAGTATCGTGTTGCCTGGAACAGTGAGGTTCCCGAGATAGAGGAGCATTATCATAGTACCAGAAGCTTGGTCGGCATGGAATTTATCGTGCGGAAAACTGATGCTAATGATGGATATACCCTCGAGATAAAATTCCCATGGAGTGCCCTGTTAAAAGATGCGAAAGCAGCGATAGGCGATTTAATGGGTTTTACTATAATGATTAACGACGATGATGCCGGGTCTGGTCGTGACACCCAATTCTCTTGGCAGGAAGGTACCGCAGACGCTTGGAGCAATCCGAGTCTTTTTGGGACGGTTAAGCTTGTGGGCGGTCTTAGTCTTATTAAGGCCAGCAGTCCTAAACCAAGTAATGGTGCCGAAGGTGTTCTTGCGGAACTAATACAGTGGACGGCAGGAGTAAATGCAAAATCACACAATGTGTACTTCGGTACAAATCCAACACCAGGAGACGATGAGTTCAGAGGCAATCAGACTAAGACAGAATATAAATATCCTGCTGGCCTTGACCCAAATACGACTTATTACTGGCGAGTTGATGAGGTCAACGATGCCAGTCTTTGGCCAGGTGACGTCTGGAGTTTTACGACTGTGTCATTAACAGGCACCCAGTTCTGACCCTTGTGATTGTGCTCAACGATTAGATATCGATGCTGACATTACCCGCGGTGCGGGTGTGAGTGCGCAGACATATAATGTCTGCTTTGGTGCTGATTTTGACCCGCCGCAGAGTCAGGATGGGGTATAACCGCGTTTAACCGACTTCGATGATAATCTTACGCTGATTTCTTTTTGTTTTTTGGCTCTGGTTTGGTTTGCTTGTCGGATTTTGAATCTTTGCTTTCGGCAGTTTTTTTCTTTTCAGTAGCGCTTTCTTTGTCTTTTTTCTCGGCCTTTTTATAACTCTCGCTTCTGTAATCGGTTTGATAAAAGCCGGAGCCTTTGAAGATAACGCCTGCCCCCGTTCCGATAAGTCGTTTCACGCGAGCTTTATCGCACTTCGGACATTTACGCAACGGCCTGGCTGTTATACTTTGGAACCGCTCAAACTCGTATCCACAGCTCTCACATAAATACTGATAAGTCGGCATAGCAATCACTCATCCACGTCGCTTATTTCAGTTTCTTCTTGCTACTGAGCCGGTTGTTCCGGTGTCAGCTTATTGACAATGACCTTGCTTGGCCGAATAACACGCCCGTTGAGCTTGTATCCTTTTTGAAACTCTTCGAGCACGATATTTTCTTCCCTGTTGGGTTCTGCCTTTTTCATCATTGCCTCATGCAGAGCAGGGTCAAACGTTTCACCCAGCGTTTTTATCTGTTCAACACCATGTGATTTTAAAATATTCAGCATTTGGTCGTAGATGATACGGATACCTTCAACAAGGACATTAACATCTTTTGCCGAGTCTGCGTTTTGAAGCGTGTGCTCAAAATTATCCAGTGCAGGCAGCAATGATTTTATGAGCGTTTCCTTTTCATAAGCGATTGTATCAGAAATCTGCTTTGGCATGCGCTTCTGGTAATTTGCATAGTCGGCACTGACTCGCTGCAGTTTTTCAAAAACTTCATCCTTTTCTTTCTGCAGGTCGTTTAGCTGCTGCTGGAGCTCTTCAAGCTCATCTTTTTCAGGTTTGTCTGTCTTCTTTTTCTTCATTTGTAAATTCTGTCTTCTGTTCTTTGTCTTCTGCTTTCCAATTTTTTATTTCGAGTTACCAAAATGTTTTTTTAGTTTCTCGAAAAAGCTTGCGGATTTTGGTGAAACTCTTTTGTTTTCGGTTTTAGCAAATTCTCTGAGCAGTTCTTGCTGTTCCGCGTTTAATTTTGTAGGCGTTTCAATAATTACCTGCACGAGTTGGTCGCCGACCTGGCCTGTCCGGATATCCGGCAGGCCCTGGTTTTTTATTCTGAAGATGCTTCCATATTGGGTACTGGCAGGTATCTTCAGCTGTCTTGTACCGTTTAAGCTTGGTACATCAATTGTCGCTCCCAAAGTTGCTTGAGTAAAACTTATTGGTACCACAGCAATCAGGTCATTTCTATCGCGGTGCAGAAATTCGTGCGGTTTTATTCTGACGTAGCAATACAGGTCACCTCTCGGTCCGCCGCCTCTACCCGGTTCACCCTCGTTAGCAACTCTTATACCCTGTCCTTCATGCACACCTCGTGGGATTTTGATATTGACGACTCTTTTCCTGGGCGTTTTGCCGGTTCCTTTGCACTTCTTGCACGGATTTGTAATCATTTGTCCGGTGCCCCTACATTGTGGGCAGGTAGAGACCATCTGGAAAAAGCCGCCTCCTCTTGCGACCTGGCCGGTCCCACGGCAGGTTGAGCATTGTACAGGGCTTGTTCCTTTGGCACTGCCGCTGCCGGAACATTGCTGGCATATATCCTGACGGGTGAACTCGATGGTTTTCTCAGTACCTTTGGCGATATCATCAAGCGTAAGTTCAACGGAGGTTTCTAAATCATAACCACGACTTGGCCCGGCTCGCCTGGCCCTTGCGCCTCGTGCCCCGAAGATATCGCTGAAGAAATCGTCGAACCCGAAGATATCCTCAAATATGCTGCCGATATCCTGCCATCTCATATGCGTGTAATCACGCATACCTATTCCGCGAAGACCATCGTGGCCGAACTGGTCGTAACGACGGCGTTTTTCGGGGTCGCTTAGGACCTCGTAGGCCTCGGCGCATTCTTTAAATTTCGCCTCTGCTTCTTTATCGTCCGGATTCTTATCCGGATGATACTTCATCGCCAGGCGTCGATATGAGCGTTTAATCTCATCAGCGGAGGCGTTCTTGCCAACCCCCAGGACTTCATAATAATCGCGTTTGGCCATTGTTTTGTTTCTTGTGACTCGTCACTCGTGACTCGGCCCCAAAAGACGCCGACCGCCAGTTTTATCTTACTGAGCCAGCTATCGGCTCTTCGTCTTTATCCTCATCTTTCAACTCTGTCACTAACACATTAGTAGTGAGCATCAACCCTGCCACCGAAGAGGCCATTTCCAGAGCCGTTCTGGCAACCTTTGCCGGGTCAATAATTCCAGCTTTGAACATATTGACAAACTCACCGGTATTGGCATTATAGCCAATATTGTCCTGTTTTTGAAGCTTTTCGAGAAGCTGAGCAACGACCACGTCACCATGTTCGCCGGAGTTCTCTACTATCTGCTGTGTCGGTGCTTTAAGTGCCTTGCTCACAATATCAAAGCCGATTTTCTCATCGCCTTTGGCTTTTGCTCGGGCCTTTTCCACCTCGCTGATGGAACGCAGGAAAACAATACCGCCGCCTGCTACTACGCCTTCTTCAGCCGCTGCCCTTGTGGCGTGCAGCGCATCATCCAGCAGGTCTTTGCGTTCCTTCATTTCTGTTTCAGTTGCGGCTCCGGCCTTTATGATGGCTACTCCGCCGGTCAGCTTGGCCAGCCGTTCCTGAAGTTTCTCACGGTCGTAGCTGCTGGTTGTCTTTTCGATTTGATTACGAAGCTGGTCGCAGCAGGCGGCAATATCTTTCTTTTTGCCGGCTCCTTCGATTATTGTAGTTGCGTCCTTGTCTATAACGACCTTCCTGGCCTGGCCTAATTGTGAAAGCTCGATATTTTCAAGCTTGATACCCAAATCTTCAGTGATTACCTGCCCGCCGGTTGAGATAGCTATATCGGCCAACATTGCTTTTCTGCGGTCGCCAAAGCCGGGTGCTTTGACGACGCAGCATTTTAATACGCCCTGCAAACGGTTAATAACCAGTGCTGCCAGTGCCTCGCCTTCTACGTCTTCTGCGATAATCAGTAACGGCTTTGCAACATGCGCTATCTTTTCCAGCAGCGGCACAAGCTCGCGAATATTGGATATCTTCTTTTCGTGCAGCAGTATATAAACATCCTCGAATACCGCCTCCTGCGTCTCGGCGTTGGTCATAAAGTAGGGCGATATGTAACCTTTATCGAACTGCATACCTTCGACTACTTCCAGCTCGCTTTGCATGCCTTTACCTTCTTCGACCTCGATAACACCTTCCTTGCCGACTTTATCCATCGCATTGGCTAAAAGTTCACCGACTATTTGGTCGTTGTTTGCGCTGATAGCAGCTACTTTTGCAATATCATCGTGGCCTTTTACCGGTACGCTGACCGATTTGATAAATTTAGTGACAACATCAGCGGCCTTGTTGATTCCTCGCTGAATGGCCATTGGATTTGCGCCGACGGTTACGTGCTTTAAGCCCTCGAAATAAATCGCTTCTGCAAGGACCGTTGATGTCGTTGTCCCATCGCCGACCTCGTCGGATGTCTTGCTGGCAACCTCATTGACCATCTTTGCACCCATATTTTTGAACGGCTCGGGCAGCTCGATTTCCTTGCTGACTGATACGCCATCTTTGGTTACCTTTGGTGAACCCCAGCTTTTATGCAGAATGACGTTTTTACCGGTCGGCCCAAGTGTTACTTTGACCGCATTAGCCAACTGTGCCAAACCCTCTTTAAGGTGTGTTCGTGCAATGTCATCAAACATTAATTGCTTTGCCATTTCCTATCACCTCATTAAATTTCATTTAATAAGACACTATGAACAATGAACTAAGAACAACGAACTAATTTACCCTTCTACGATTCCCAAAATATCATCCTCTCGCAGAATGACATACTTTTCACTGTCGATTTCTACTTCGTTTCCCATATATTTTCCGTAGATAACCTTGTCGTTTTTCTTTACAGACATCTTGTTTCGTTTTCCGTCATCGAGCAGTTTACCTGGGCCGATAGCTACTATTTTTCCAATCTGTGGTTTTTCCTTTGCAGTGTCGGGAAGAATAATGCCGCCTTTGGTTTTCTCCTCTGCTTCGGATTGTTTTATTACCACTCTGTCATCAAGGGGCCTCAGTTTCATATTTCACTCCTTTATACATTCAGGTTAATTATTTGGTTTCTTATTTATTTTTGATTTCAAGCACAACAACCGTATTGATTCTGTCAGGTGCTTCTTTTGGTACGATTATAACTTTGTTTTTACCTTTACTCTTAACAGATAGTTTAGCCCGTTTCTCATCGGCCAAGAGGTATGCTTTTTTGACTTTGCTTCTCATGCTCGGTACTTGTAGTTTTCCATCTTTTGGCCAGTTAAATACGTGCAGATATAGCTTTCCCGTCTTTGCCGTGCATCTGCCCCAGGGTAATTTACCAAGTGGGCTGGCAGTAGTGCCGTAGATGCTTTCGCCGTTTACTTTCATCCACTTGCCCATCGCTGCTAAGCGTTCGACGCTCGGCTCGGGTATAAGACCTTCGGCGGTAGGCCCGACGTTCAGCAGAAAATTACCTCCTTTGCTGGCAATATCCGCCAGTCTGCGAATCAGGTCCCTCGTCGGCTTGAAGTGATTGTCATAGGACTTAAATCCCCAGGTATCATTCATGGTCATACAGGTTTCCCAGTCAACGCCGGGCAAGCCTGTCGGTGGTACCTGCTGCTCGGGAGTTCCGAAATCTCCGGCGTACTCGTCGCCTTTGCTTATGCCCTGCATTCCTTTACGGCCCTTGCCCACACGGTTGTTAATAATAATGTCCGGCTGAAGGCCGCGGACATAGCTGTACATATCCTTACCCATTGGCTCGGTCCAGTCCTTTATCCATTCACCGTCAAACCAGAGAACGCCAAGCGGACCATAATTCGTTATGAGTTCCTTAATCTGTGGCTTTAAATAGTTCTCGGCATAGCTTGAAAAATTAGGATTTGTTTGACTGCTGTCATTATAGTTTGGATAAAAGGGTGCCTGGGCATCAGGATGATGCCAGTCCATTATCGAATGATAGAAACACAGGCGGATGTCGTTTTTGGCACACGCTTCGGAAAGCTCTTTGAGTATATCGTGCTTGAACGGCGTGGCGTCTATTATGTCGTAGTCCGACACTTTTGAATCCCACAGACAAAAACCTTCGTGGTGCTTTGACGTGATGACGATATACTTCATTCCCGCGTCTTTGGCCATTTGCACCCACTGGTCGGCGTTAAACTTGACTGGATTAAATTTTCCAGCGAGCTGTTCGTAATCCTCGACTGGGATAGGGGCCTGCTCCATAATCCACTCGCCGGTGCCGGAAATTTTCTCTCCATTCCACTGACCGGCAGGTATTGCATACAGACCCCAGTGGATGAACATTCCGAATCTCGCCTCGCGCCACCACTTCATTCGTTCGTCCTTGTCCTGCATCTGCTTTGTCCGGTCTGAATCTGATTTGGAGAGTTTGGCAGTTTGTTGTGCGTAGCCGGCGGTTGATAAAATGCACATTATCGAAGCTGCCAGCAGTACGCATCGGCTGTTTGAATACTTACAAGTATAGATACCAGACTGAGCAGTTTTTTGACTCATTGCTTTTACTTTTTTTCTAAACTAAGATAGCCGTTTCGAATGGATGGCATTACATCATACCCATACCACCCATACCGCCGCCATAGCCGCCTCCTGGCGGCATACCACCCATACCGCCCATACCTCCACCAGGGGGCATTTCTTCTTTTTCCTTTGGTTTTTCAGTAACAAGGCAATCTGTGGTCAGTAGTAGACCAGCTATGCTTACCGCGTTTTGCAGGGCGATTCGTGTAACCTTTACTGGGTCAATAACACCAGCTTTGACTAAGTCCTCGTATTTGTCTGTATTGGCGTTATAGCCAAAGCCGCCTTTGCCTTCTGAGACTTTGTTAACTACGAGGTTAGGCGTAGCCCCTGCGTTGTAAGCAATATAGTAGCAGGGCATATTCAGCGCTTTGGCTAATATATCAGCACCGGTTTGCTCATCGCCTTCGAGTTTCAATTTCTCAACCGCATCCAAACAACGGATTAGTGCCACGCCTCCACCGGGCACGATACCTTCCTCGATGGCCGCTCTGGTTGCATGCAGGGCATCTTCGATTCGGGCCTTTATTTCCTTCATTTCTGTTTCACTTGCCGCCCCAACATTGATTTGAGCGACGCCACCGGTCAGCTTGGCCAGCCGTTCCTGGAGCTTCTCGCGGTCATAATCGCTGGTTGTAACTTCTATCTCGTCCTTTATCTGTTTGATTCGGCCGTTGATAGCTTCCTGGCTGCCTGCGCCTTCAACTATGATTGTATTATCATTGTCGATGGTTATCTTTTTGGCCTGGCCGAGTTGCCTAATACCAACGTTTTCCATGTCGATTCCAAGGTCTTTGAAAATCGGCTCTGCGCCTGTCAGGGTCGCAATATCAGCCAGCATCGCTTTTCTACGGTCACCATAACCAGGTGCCTTTACCGCTGCGCACTGCAGAACGCCTTTAAGTTTGTTGACCACAAGCGTCGCTAATGCCTCGCTCTCAACATCTTCTGCGATAATCAGCAATGACCTTTTACTTTTTGCAATTTTTTCGAGCAGCGGCACGAGTTTGGCAATATTGCTGATTTTCTCCTCGTGGATAAGTATATACGGCTTTTCCAGCTCGCAAACCATATTTTCCTGGTTGGTTACAAAGTGAGGAGAAAGATAACCGCGGTCAAACTGCATCCCCTCGACAAAATCGACGGTCGTCTCGAAGCTTTTACCTTCCTCGACGGTAATAACTCCATCTTTGCCGACACGCTGGAAGGCCTCAGCCATTTTTTTCCCGATTTCTACGTCGTTATTGGCTGATATCGAGGCGATATTAACTATGTCGTCTGTTTTTGTAATATTGATTGGCTTCGCCAGCGAGGCGAGCTTGTCAGTAACGGCTTTGGCTGCCCTGTGCATACCGCGGGCCAGCGCCATAGCATCTGCACCTGCTGCGAGGTTTCTGTACGCTTCTTTGAAAAGGGCTTCCGTGAGGACAGTAGCAGTTGTTGTGCCGTCACCAGCGATTTTTGAGGTTTTACTCGCTGCCTCTTTTACCAGTTTTGCGCCGAGATTTTCGTTTTTATCAATAAGCTCAACCTCTTCGGCAACGGTTACCCCATCTTTCGTTACGGTTGGGCCACCCCAGCTTTTGTCGAGAATGGCGTTTCTGCCTCGCGGTCCGAGGGTTGGTTTTACTGCTGATGCGAGTTTCTCGACGCCAGCTAATAAGCCTGCTCTCGCATTAGCTTCAAATGCCAATTGTTTTACTGCCATAATTGCTTGCCTCCTACAAAAATGGTGAAATTGCTAATGTTTTGCTAAACAAATATTTACAATACTTCGACTTCGCTCAGTACGGTGAGCCTGTCGAACCGTTGTTTTACACATCTATTTTCAGTCCTTGTTTTTATTAATATGTAATTTATATCAAATGTGCAAAGATTATGCCAGCTTTTGTACGGCAGGGGGGCTATATTGTACAAATTGTCGTAAGTATTTTGTTCACAAGTAACTATAGCCGGTAAAATTTACACTGATAACGTTATCTTTCAGTTGGAAACGCTGGTAAAATACCAATATTGGCATAAAAAGAGGATATTAGAACGCCAAGATGGCAGGTGCAATCGTGGGGAATTGACGATTAATTGACCTGAAGAATCATTTTCTTTTTAATGTGACGTTGGGACGCATCAGGTAATTTGGGGTCAATAACAGTGGGTCAGCGAATTCATCGGCTTGGGCCTTGTTCCAGCCGAGCTGGTGGACCTTCGAGGCACGAGGGCTCCAAAACTCCTCATCAAAAAAACAAATGCCATCGGCTTTGAACTTGTCCTTATGATATACCAGGCCATCGCCGAGCAGCCAGGCAGGCTTCTCCTTGCAAGCATATTTCTCCAAAAATTCGTTAGCAGTCATTAGAGAATCTGGAACAGTCTTGTTCCAGATTCCGTCGCTCGTCGCTCGTCTTTCGTCGCTCGTTTTTTGGTAAACGGCGATGTAGAATTGGCCTCTTTTGGCGTCAAGGATAGGAGCGATGGTTTCGAGAGATTCTTCGCTTCGCTCAGAATGACAAATAGTAGTTGCATTGGCGGCGATGACGTCGAGTGTATCAACCGGGACGATTTTTGCAGAATTGGCCAAGTGCATTGCCTTTGCCAGTGTAACAGCAATTCTCAGGCCAGTGAAACTGCCAGGGCCGACAGAAATATAAACTTGCTCAATGTCCTGAGATTTTTTTTTGAAACGGTTGAGAAGACTGCAAATGGCTGGAAAGAGCTCGGAGCCATGTTTCATTGGACCAGAGAAGGAAATCTCATTAAGAAGTTTCTGGCCAGCTGCTATCGCAACAGAGCCGACTCTGCTGGAGGTTTCAACGGCTAATATCAAGGTTTTTTGTATCATAATGGCGATTTTGGCCAGATATACCAAACTTCTACGGTTTGCTCAAAAAGGGGAATTTCGGCCCTAAAAAAGTTTGTTTTTCAATCGTCTATTTTTCGTCCAGATTTCCTATAGTTTCCACGTTGTTGCGACCCTCATTATATATTATCGGGCAGGCACAGAAAATCAAATTTTTCCCTTGCAAAATTCTTTTTTTTTGTATAGACTGAATTATCATAAGTCAAAACTTATTTGAAATTGGAGGTTGTAGTAAAGGTTGATTTGGAGTGAAGAGCTTCCAGAGGAGGCGGTTTTTGGGGCAGGAGGTAAGGTTTGAAGAATTCAAGTTTTCTTAATAAAACTTTCGGTAGACAGTCCCTATCGATTATTCTGGGGACGATTCTGCTTTTTACCGCAGTCGTGACGGTGGTTGCTCCATCTCAGACAAACGAAGCTGAGAGGCGAGCATTATCCCGTCAATTAGCACAAAAGTGGATTCTAACCGGCGTGGAACAATATAGCGCAGGTAACTACGAGCAAGCAGAAAAATCGCTGCTTAGCGCAAAAGAGTACCAGGAATACTTAATGGTTAGTGAACGCAACCAATTAAGTGAAGTTCTGGAAAAGACACGGACAGCCAAACTTGAAAGAAAACGCGTTGTAGAGGTGTATCAACGGGTCGCTGAATTCATTAAGCAAGGCAAACTGGAACAGGCCAAAGCACAGCTTGAACAGGTCAAAGACAATATGTCTTTGAGGGAAGACGAAAAGAAAAACATCGCAGAAGCGATTACGAAAATAGACAATCAAATACAAGCTAAAGCTCAATCCCAAAAGGCCGGGGATACACGGTTTTTAACCGGAGGAGAGATAGTCGAAAAAACCGTAGGCACCGAGAGGACCGTCATAGGAGCGAAAGACAAGCAGCAAGAAATTGCTGACCTTTATTACCGCAGTGTTGGGTTGTACCGCACCGGCCAGTTGGAGAAGGCCCGTGAAGGTTTTGTTACGGTTGTAAACAGCGGCCTTGTTCCGGAATCGATGACCAAGACAATAGAAGGTTATGTGAAGAAAATAGATGAGTCTTTGGCCAATAGAAATGTGGTGAAGAGTGACACCACAAGAACTCGTATCCGGCCCGAGATTACCAAACCAAGGTATGTTTTGCCAAAAACCTCTGGGCCACTTAAAGTTGCCAAGCCCAAATATGTTGAGCCTCTAACAAGTGAAGGCCCCTACATAGAAGTAGTTAATCGCAAAAGAAATATCGTACGCAGCCATACAAGTGCGGTCGTTAATGACGCTGTAGCTAAGGCTCAAAGTTACGCAAGCCAGGATAAATTCGATAAAGCGAAAGATGTTATTGCGACGGCTGAATTTATAGTGAACCAAAACCAGATGCAACTTGGAGATGAGCTTTTCAAACAGCACAGTAGTGCATTGGAACAGCTCAGTGAGAAAATAGACCAGGCAGAAGAGGAAAGGACGATAGCTTCAGAACAAGAGAGACGTGAAGCGGCGATAGAGGCACAGCGTGCCTTTAGAGAGAAAGAGCAGATGGAAATTGACAGACAAATAAAAACTCTGATGGAAAATGCTCTTGCTTACGAGAAACGACAGGATTACAAAGCAGCTCTTGGTCAATTGGAGCAACTGCTCGCTATAGACCCGCAAAACAGTGAGGCGCTGGCACTGAAGGATAAGCTGGATGATGAGATTTACTTCCAGAGACAGTTAGAAGTACAGAAGGAAGTGGATAAAGAAAGAGCAGAAGTTTTGCTCAGTACCGATGAGTCTTCAATTCCATATGCCGAAGAGCTTAGATATCCCAAGAATTGGCGGGAGATTGTCCAGAAGCCTACACGGCAACCGGATGAGCCACTTGGATTAGAACCTGCTGATGTAGCTGTCTATAGACAATTAGCACAGATTGTTGACCTTTCACAATTTACACCAACAACACCTTTCGGCGAAGCGATGGAGATGATAAGAAATTCCGTTCAGCCGGCTCTTACGATATTTGTGAATTGGGGCGATTTGGAGCAAAATGCTAACATCGACCAGAGTACACCGATAAATATGGACCCGATAGCAGGAGTTCGTCTTGAGACAGTACTGAAACATTTGTTATCTGCAGTTTCTGGCGCATTTGCGGAGCTTGGTTATACCGTTGATGGCGGAGTAATTACAATAGCAACGGTAGACTCGCTTGAGGTTAAATTAGAGACAAGAATTTATGATGTTACTGACCTGCTTGGCCAACCAGCTAATTATTTTCAATGGCCTCCTTACGGTTACGGCGATTACACCGGCGGTACCACCACTGGTGGCGGCGGTGGTGGCACCAGTGGAGGCGGCTACGGCGGCGGTGGTGGCGGTGGTGGCACCAGTGGAGGCGGTGGTGGCACCAGTGGAGGCGGCTACGGCGGCGGTGGCGGCGGTGGCGGCTACGGCGGCGGTGGTGGCACCAGTGGAGGCGGCTACGGCGGCGGTGGCGGCGGCGGTGGCATGGGCGGTATGGCCGGTGGTATGGGTGGCATAGACTATATGCGCGGCGTTAGAGCGCGAGACCTGGCCTTGCTTATCCAGCAGACTATCAGCAAGCCTGAAGACTGGGCACCAGATCCCTGGAGCGGTTTTACATACGGTATAGGAGACGGCACTATAACACCTTATCCACAGGATCAGCCAAAGAAACTTGCCATCCTGCAAACCCTTGAAATCCATAGGGAAATCGCAAAGGTGCTGGCAGAAATGCGTAAGGCACTTGGGCAGCAGGTTTCTATTGAGGCCAGATTTTTAGTAGTAAGCGAGAATTTCCTTGAAGACATTGGTCTGGATTTAGATTTTTCGATTGGTGGCGGTGGCGTTTTGGGTAAATGGGGTGTTTTTAGTTTCAATCAGGGTTCTGCCACTGCTACTGCATTACCAGATTCGTCAACAAAGATTCCGGGCAGTTGGGGCGGTATTCTACCAGCTATAAATGTCGAGGGGGGTTACGGCTCTGAGGCCGACCCTCTAATGATACACTTACTGCTGCGAGCGGTTCAGGCACACAAGGATGCGAGGACATTGACTGCTCCAAAGGTTACCGTTTTGAGTGGCGAGTCTGCGACGTTCTGGGTTGCAGACGATGTTTCATATGCGCTTCCACCTAACATTCAATATGGCACCTCTGCGGGCGCCTACGCCGGCGGTGGCTACCAGACGTACAGTATAGAACAGATGATAGGTCGTTTACAAGTCGGTACTCTTCTCAATATTACTCCAACAATTGCTCCGGATAAGAAAAACGTGCTTCTTAATATAATTACTGAACTTCGGGATTTGCTCGGAACGGCAGAGCATACAATTGAAGCGCCTGTGGGAGCACAGGGCGAGGTTCAGAAGTACATTGTACACGTTCCTGAGATAGAAACATCACAGGTAATGACGCGTGTGAGTGTGCCTGATGGCGGGACATTGCTGTTAGGCGGCCAGAAAGTAGCAGCGGAGATTGAAAAGGAAGTAGGAGTGCCGGTATTGAGCAAGATACCCATCATTGGAAGAGCATTCAGCAACCGCAGTAAGATCAGAGATCAGAAGATATTGCTAATATTAGTTAAGCCAACCATCATTCTACAGGAGGAGCGAGAAGCTGAAGCAGTTGCAGGATTAGCCGGTGGAATCTAAGCCTAAGGGGACTAATATTAGTTTACGAGGTATACAAAAAAAATTTGGCAATATTTTCACGACGAGAGACGTCTAAACTATAAATAGGGTTTTTTGCCATCAATAATGTATATTTTAGCAAAATCTTATTTATAGTTTTTTAGCTGGATGCTGGGGACAACGGGGTAAATGGTATATAAAGCAGGAGGAAAAATGAAACGGCACATTCTGATTAGTTTAGTAATTTTATTGTCTATAATAGAAACTTCCGCTCTATCGGCGGATATAAGAGTTCCAGATAGGAACTATCCCACAATTCAATCTGGTATCGATGCTGCTGTTAATGGTGATACGGTAGTTGTTGAACCGGGTATCTACACAGGCCCCGGCAACGTTGATCTGGATTTTAAGGGAAAGGCTATCACCCTAACAAGCTGGATAAATCCTGCCTACCCTAATTGGGATGTCGTTGCTGACACGGTCATCGACTGCGGTGGCAGCAGATACACGCCACATCGGGCTTTTTACTTTCACGGCCACGAAGGCGCAAATAGTAAAGTTCTGGGATTTACCATTAGAAACGGTTACTTTGTCGACCCCAATGCCATTGGTGAAAATGGGGATTACGGTGCTTATCCTCCTGTTCCCTATGAGTCCATTGAGATTGACCCCAATGGCATCCCACGCGCAGAAAGAGGTCAAGAATCTCCTTTTGGTTATGGTTATGGCGGTGGAATTTTATGCGAGAATTCAAGCTCACCGACCATACAGTACTGTGTGATAACAAACTGTACCGTCACTGGTGGCCAGGGTGGTGATGGTGCCGCCGGCCAATGGGGCACGTGGTCCTATCAACCGCCTGACCCCCTTGACATCACCAGTCCCGACCCCAATGTAGACCCGGCAGATGTCGGTGATGGCCAGTGGGGTGGCCACGGAGGTGATGGCTGGGGAATCGGCTATGGCGGATGTATCGCCTGTCTGGATAGTAGTAGCCCATTTATCAGTGACTGTATTATAAAGGATAATATCGCCCGAGGTGGCTGTGGCGGAAACGGTGGAAACGGTGGTTACGCTGCAGGAACACCACCTGCTTACAACCAGGGAAATGAAAGTTTCGGTGGAGAGGCCGGGATTAGCTATGGTGACGGTATCGGTGGAGGTATCTACTGTGAAAACAAAAGTTCACCAACCATCGTGAATTGCGAATTCATCAACAACATCGCCACGACAGGTGCCAGAGCAGCGGGCGGTTTGCGAGGCCAGGGCAACTCAATGTCTGCACCGACTGGCCCTGCTCAAGACGGCAACGATAGCTTTGTGTATTCTTTTGGTGGTGTTGCCGGGGGTGCGGCCTATTACAGCTTCCTCTCGAATGCAGACTTTAACAACTGTACATTCACCAATAACAAGGCCTACGAAGCCTACGTATTTTTCAGCCCCTTATTTGGATTAGAGGAAGATATTTCAGCATACACCATAGGTGGCGCTCTGTATTCCGATATAGGTAGGACCGTTACTCTCAATACCTGCGACTTTATAAACAACGCAGGTGGTGCAGTCTATTGCAACTCGAACTGCACAGTGGATATCAACAATTGCTCATTTAAGGCCAACTCTGACCTCAGCGATGGCGACGATCTTCAGTATGATACCGGTCGCGACTTTGGTTCTGGCGGTGCTATCTACATTGGTTCTGGCGGCACCGCAAAAATCCAAAATTGTTTTTTCAGCGGCAATTTAACTAAAAATGACGGTGGCGCTTTGAAAAGCAAAAGTAATGTCACGCTCAATAACTGTTCATTCGGTAACAATACTGCTGAGAACGGCTGGGGTGGCGCAGCTGATCTTTATACATCCTCTACAAAATTGACAATAGATGTCAATAACTGCAGCTTTTCCGGAAATCAGGCACCACTTGGCGGAGGTTTCTCTTCTGACAATTTCCAAAAAGCCACATTTACTGATTGTTATTTTTTCGGCAACACCGCCGAAGAAGGTGGTGGCCTGCACCTGGTAAATGGAGACGTCACTATTGATGGGGGCATCGTCAAAAGCAATACTGCAACAGACGGCTATGGCGGCGGCCTGCATTGTAGATCCACTAAAGCAAATATCCAACACTGTACTTTTATAGATAATCTTGCCTACGGTGTTTTTCCAAGCGGCGGCTCCGGCGCCGCAATCGATTTAGAAGGGGCCTCTACGCATCGGGTTTTTAACTGCCTTCTAACGGGCAACTCTGCAGCTGTTGATGGTGGTGCAGTTTACTGCTTCCAGGCATCTCCTGAAATCAGCAACTGCACATTCGATGACGACTTCGCCGGTGGTTATGGTGGCGCAATATTCTCCAGCTGGGATTCGCTGCCTGAAATTACTAACTGCATATTCCAGAACTGCGACAGTCATGCAATACATGAGGAGGATTACGGTGGTGGTGCAAACGCAACATACTGTTTATTCTATAGCAATCCCGACTACGACTACTATGAATCTGACGAACCCCCAGGCTATAATTTTGATAGTGTTGCCGATCCGAACGGTAACTTCAACAAAGACCCTCTTTTTGTAAATAGTTACCTTGGTGGTTATTATCTAAGTCAGTCTCCCCCGCAGGCACCACCTGATAGTCCGGCCGTAGACAGTGGCCTCGGCACGGCTCTAAGCCTCGGGTTAGATACATATACAACCAGAACAGACAGTGTCGGCGACGAGCCAAACAGCCTCGTCGATAGAGGTTATCATTACCGCCTAATCACTGATGTTATGACCTACCAGTTAACAGCAAGAGTCGTTGGCGGTCACGGTGCGGTTGTGCCAACCTCGCCGGAACCCGTTGATTACGACCCGGTCACCGATACTTACACCTATTACGTCGGTACAGTTGTAACACTTACCGCCGCGCCGAATGCTGGCTGGCTGATTAAAGCTTGGAACGGGACCGAAGGCGACACCTCCACCGACGTAATCAACACTGTCATTATGAACTTGGATAAGACTGTTACTGTCGAGTTCAAACAAGAGAGAACTCTTATAGTTGCTGTCGGTGGCGGCGAGTACGGCTATTACTCTGATATTCAGGACGCAGTTTTTGATGCAAACGATGGCGATACGATTGTAGTTTACGCCGGCACTTATTACAGTGGATACCTCGGCCGGGCACTTGTAGTGGACAGGTCTGTTCTTATCACATCCAGAAATCCTGACGACCCCTGCTGCGTGGCGGAAACAATTATTGATGGATACATCGGAACCAATCCATGGCACAATAACGGCGTAACGTTTTCGTCTAATGCCGGTGTCGGTGCCGTTCTAAACGGCTTTACAATCCAGAACTGTGGCGGAAGTGCGCTAAACGCTCTACCCGGCAGGCGGGATTGGGGTCATCCTAACGGCTACGATGGTGGATGTCTTGAAGGCCCTGCAATGTTCATTGAGCCAGGAGCCAATCCCACTATCAAAAACTGTGTGCTCAGAGATAACTGGATTCTCGGCGGAAACGGCGGAGACGGTGTGATTGCTACAGGGTCACCTGGAAATCTGAATGCAGGTCGAGGTGGCTGGGGTGGCTGGGCACGCGGCGGAGCCATATATTGCGCTCCCGATAGCAGCGCGACATTTATAAACTGCCGGATTATTGATAATACAGCCATTGGCGGCGATGGCGGCGATGGCGGCGATGGTGTTGCTGAGCCTGGCGGCATGGAAAACTACGGAGGCAACTGGAGCAGAGCTGGAAGTCTTGACTCGCCAGCTTGGGACATCGACCCTTATAGCTCTGATAGAATTCCAATAATCGACGGCCGACATCTCTGGGAACTCTGGGAATGGGATGATGCGTTATATTACGCACTTTACTATTACTATAACTACTGGGACCTCGATAGGAATTCCTATTTCGGTGACTATCGATGGTACTCTGGAAGCGGAGGAGGCGCATATTGTGATATTGGCAGTAATATTACTTTTATACATTGCGAAATCAGCGGAAATATTGCTCAGGGTGGCATGAGCGGACAAGGCGGCGAAGAGTTCTATAGCAGAAGGCCAATAGAACCTTTAGTACCCTATGAGATACCAACTTTTGGCGGTGGCGTCTATTGTGCTGCTGAGGCCACAGTGGTGTTCACCGAATGTACAATAACTGACAATATTTCTTCACCGCCGGTATTTGTCGTCCCGGCCAATCCAAGCAGTGGACTAAGACACCGTCGTACCCCTTATCTCGGTCATGGCGGCGGGGTATGTGCTGAAGATACGGCTAACATAATATTTACTGACTGTCAATTCAGCGAAAATAAAGCTCCTGTGGGCGGTGGAATACACTGGGCAGATGCAAATCCAGATATCAACGACTGTAACTTCACATCTAATTCGGCATTTCACGGTGGCGGATTGTTTGGAGAACATGGCCCGGCTACTATAACCAACTGCAATATTACTAATAATGAAGCCGTTTCAGAAGCAATGGACCCTGATAATTATGAGGAAACACTTGGTGCTGGTGGCGGTATGCATTTATGGGCAGCAGATGTGAACATAATGAATTGCAATATCAGCAACAATCAGGCTGAGACTTCCGGAGGTGGCGTGTATTTAGGCGGAGAAAACACTCCTTTACTTTTCAATTGTTTGATAACCGACAACTCTGCCGGCAGAGACGGCGGCGGTGTTTCAGCCAGCGAGTATTCGGATGTCAACCTCGTCAATTGTACAATCGCAGATAACACAGCTCTGGAATATGGTGGTGGCCTGTACTGCTCATATTACAGTTACGTTAATATCGTTAACGGCATCATCTGGGACAACTTGGGTAGCATTGATACTCAGGGTTCACAACTTGCCATTGGCACCGGCTTTGCGTATGACCCAGGACCATCAACTATTACTGTTTCATACTCAGATATTATGGGTTGGCAAGATCCATTCGATGCTAACTGGGTTGACCCTAATTCGGTCTTCGTCGATATAAACTGTACTTTGAATTGGGACTTCAGCAGTGTCATCGATGAGGACCCGCTCTTTATTGCCGGTTATTATCTAAGTCAAGTTGCTGCTGACCAGCCAGTCGAAAGCAATTGTGTCGATGGTGGAGGCGATCTATCCGCTAACCTCGGCTTGGACACCTATACCACCAGAACTGACAGCGAACCAGACGACGGCAAAGTAGATATGGGTTATCATTACAGGCTTTTCAGCGTACCTCAGTACCACTTAACTATTGAGGCGATTGGTGTCGACATAATTGAGCCTGACATTTCTGACCCCCTCTATGATGGTTTCTACGACTGGTATACAACTGTCCCACTGAAAATTGGCACTTACGATTCGAATTATTATCAGATCCAGTGGGAAGGCACCGATGATGACAGTCTAAGCGGGCCAGACAATACTGTAACAATGGGTAGTGACAAGACTGTTACTGTCCGGCTTGTAAAGACTAAATACGACCTGACAATCATGGTAGATGGCGGAAACGGACGGCTCTTTGCGGAATGGGATGAGGTGAGTATCGAGGACCCCTGCACATACCCAGTCAATTTCGGTACTGTTGTGGAGCTTACAGCTGAGCCAGGTGGAGGTTATAGGGTCAAAAGATGGAGTGGCACTGATGACGATGCTTCTCGTGACCCTGAAAATAAAGTAACTATGAATGACAACAAAATTGTTCACGTGGAGTTTGGGCCGCCTCTTTCCATCGCTGTTCCCACAGATTATGCGACGATACAGGACGCAATTTTTGCAGCCCAAGAGGGTGATACGATTGTTGTTTGCCCAGGCACCTATTATGGCCCCGGAATCGGATTAGGCAAATCTGTTACTATCAGGTCCGAGCATCCTGACAAACCTAGCTGTGTAGCGGAAACAATAATTGATAGAACAGGATATGCCAACCGCGCTTTCACTATAACTAATGGTGCAAATGGAGCTGTTCTAAATGGCTTGACTATACAGAACTGTCGTTGGTATGTCCTTGATGGTGATGACGGTGACAGGACCGTGGGCCATCCCAATGGTGAGGATGGCTGGCCAGCTGAAGGTTCCGCACTTTACATCTATTCAGGTGTCAACTGTACCATCAAAAACTGTACATTCAGAGATAACTGGATTCGTGGTGGCCACGGTGGCAATGGTGTTAGTGCTACTGACATTGAGAATGCCAGCCGAGGCGGCTGGGGTGCCTGGGCGCGCGGTGGAGCAATATACTGCGGCCCTGCCAGTGCTGTAGAATTTATAAATTGTAATATTATTGATAATACGGCCGTTGGCGGCAATGGCGGCGATGGCGGAAACTATCAAGAGGATGGCGGCTTAGCTAACCATGGAGGAAACTGGAGTGCAGCCGGAGAATTTAACATAGATCCTAACAAACTTGGTATATCGACAGAAGATTGGGTAGATGGCGACCTCTGGACAGTCTGGCAATGGGATTGGGCGCCTTATTTCTGGGCCAACTATGGGCAGCCCGAGAGGACTTCCTACATCGGCGATTACCGATGGTACTCTGGATATGGCGGTGGTGTGTACTGTGATGTAAATTCCGCAATTGATTTTAACAACTGCACTATCAGTGGGAATATTGCTCAGGGCGGTATGAGCGGTGAAGGCGGTGATAGAGAAGGCGAAAACCCTGAGCCGGAATTCAGCTACGAAATACCGAGCTACGGAGGTGGCGTATATTGCTCAGCCGGGTCGTCTGTAACATTTAGGGGCTGTACAATAACAGACAACATTTCCTCGCCAAGTGGACCAATGTATCGTATCGACCCTTATATTGGTAATGGTGGCGGTGTTTGTGCTGAAAATACCGCTTCGGTAATATTTACCGACACCACAATAAGCGAAAATGAAGCTTCCCTTGGTGCTGGAGCATTCTGGTCGAGTGCAAATCCGAGCCTGATTGACTGCAATATCGCGGATAATCAGGCACTTATCGGCGGCGGTGTATATTTCGCCGACGGTTCAGGTCAAATTGTCAGAAGTGATTTCAAAAGAAATGACGCTAATGGGCCAGTTGGTCTAGGTGGTGGAATATATTGCAGTGATGCCGATGCTCTGATTATTGACTGCGATATAGGTCATAATGATGCAAACAGCTCTGGCGGTGGAGTCTATATGTCAGGTGGTGTGGCGTTGTTTAAAAATTGCTTGATAACCAACAACCAAGCAGGTTGTGATGGCGGCGGTATTTCCATTAATTGGTACGCTAAGCCACTTGTCACAAATTGCTCATTTGTCAGCAATGCGGCGCCGGGGACCTTTGGTGAGCCGGGTAATACCGGCTTCGGCGGCGGCCTTTTCTGCTCGTACGAAAGCAAAACCGAAGTTATCGACAGCATATTCTGGGATAACTATGCTTTAAGAGGTGTTGAAGCTGCAGTATTTACCGGCTTTGAATTTAGCACGGGGCCGTCGATTCTTACTATCGCTTATAGCGATGTCAAGGGTGGAACGGCAGGTATCTATAGAGATACAGGCTGTACCCTGAACTATGATGGAGCGACCAATATCGACTTAGACCCACTGTTTGCAAACGGGTTGCTCGGTAATTACTATCTCAGTCAAACCGACCCCGGTCAGTCACAGAATAGCCCCTGCGTCGATGCTGGAAGTGACCTGGTAGGTAATCTTGATATGGCCGTAGGTTATCTTGATATGAGCAGATATACCACTCGTACCGACGGAGAATTAGACAGGGGCATCGTTGATATGGGCTATCATTATACCTCACCGCTGGAAGCATGCGGTTTCTGCAACTTTTTCGATAAAGACCCAAATGGTAACTCACAAGGCCTCATCGACTTCAAAGACTTTGCGATGTTTGCATTGCAATGGCTAAAAGAAGGTTGCTCCGGCGGCAATGACTGGTGCGGCGGTGCAGACTTTACAATCGATACTTATGTTGATACCTATGACCTGGTCTACTTTGTTAAATGCTGGCTTGCTGAAGATACTATGGGTCCGGTTCCTAATCCAAGCGAATGGGAGACACCACCTTTCCAAACATCACCGACGTCTATCATGATGGAGGCAAGAGAAGCGATTGATGGCTGGGGCTGGGACGTCCAGTACTGGTTCGAGCGAATGCCTCTCGGCGAGCCGAACAGCGACTGGCGGGATAGTCCAACATGGCAAGACACAGACGTTACTTATGGAATCATATATAGCTACAGGGTAAAGGCAAAAGATAAATTGGGCAATGAAACTGAATGGTCTGACATAGAATATGCCGGCGAATATGATACTACGCATCCGACACCTGAGCCATACATAAACAGCATCCAGGCAGATTCGCAAACTCAGGTTTCAATGACTGCTTCGCCCACCTGGGATTACAGTGGCGTAGTAGAGTATTATTTCGATTGTGGTACTCTTGGCGGGCACGATAGCGGCTGGATAGATGTGAATAGCTATGTGGATGCAAACCTCGAATCCGATACTACATACGCCTACAGAGTCCAGGCCAGGGACCCTTACGATAACAACACCAACTGGTCAAGTTGGGAGTATGTAACCACTCTTATTGCGCCGGAAGCAAATAAACCGACACCTAATCCGATGGAATGGGACGACGATTTGGATGAGTATGGCTTTGATGGCAGACCACATGAATACACTCCCACCGGAGATTGGCTTAATTACTGGGTCATTATGAGAGCGGACCAGTATACCACGGATGATAGTGGATCCTGGGATTTTCAATTTGATTGCGTGCATGGTGGCGATTTTGACACCGATTGGATTCATTTTGATGCACCGCCTTACCTGTATACAATCCGCGTAGGCCAATCAAACCAATCCCTCTGTTTCCGTGTCAGGGCACGTGATATGTACGGCAACAAGACCGACTGGTCGGATGAGGATGATGGGTGGATGATATTGCTATCATCTCCTTAGACAGTGAAACCCGCCGTTGTTTTAGCCGCGGTCCGTTTAACGGCTGAAATGGCGATAAAATGAAAAAGCCCCGTTTTTTCTATGCGGGGCTTTTTAGTTTGCATTTCATTTGGCCTTTAGTGTCTGGTATCCGTAGTGTAGAAGCAGATGGTCAAGTATCACCATAGCCGTGTAGTTTTCAGCGACGGGCCAGATGCGGCCTACAATCGTAGCGTCGCGCCTTGTAATAGCAGCCAGCTCTTTATTTTCCAGTGTATATTTGTCAATTGTCTTCTGCTGTTTGTCAATTGTAGGAGTGGGCTTGACTGTAAGGCGGACAATGATGGGCTGGCCTGTAGAAAGACCTCCTGTAATACCGCCTGCATTATTTGATTCGAAAATAACCTTGCCGTCTTTAGCGTGCATCTGGTCATTATTCTGGCTGCCTGTCATATCCTTGACGGCGATACCGGCACCGACTTCGACGGCCTTGACCGCTCCGATACCTAACATTTTGCCTAATTCACCATCGAGCTTATAAAAGACCGGCTCGCCCAGACCTGTGGGGACGCCGGTTACGATGACCTCGACCTGGCCGCCTGCTGAATCGCCTGTGGCGGATATTTTGTTGCAGGCATCGGTCATCGCCTGCGCTGCCTGGATATCCGGACAGTTCACGATATGATGGACACCATATTTGTCCTTAATTTTCTCAGGACTTAGCTTTGGTGCCTTTTTGCGTATTTCGTCGATTTCTTTTTCAACCTCGGCTAAGACCTTTGTTTTTTGAAGAAAACGCATATCCATATTGATACGGCCTTTGACGTAGATTTCCTGATAAAACGGGTCAAGGTCGCATCGCATTTTCTTATACTCATTGCAATAATGCAATGCCTGTTCGTGAGCGATATCGGGACATCTAACGCCGGCAATTTCCTTGATATAGGCAAAGACTTCGATACCGCATTTTTTCAGAATCCTTTTGGCTACATAACCAGCGGCAACAATAGTGGAGGTGTAGCGTCCGCTGAAAATACCAGCTCCGATAGCATCATCATCAGGGCCATACTTTATAAACGAAGCATAGGATGCGTGGCCCGGACGCGGGGTACGATTTGTGTCCTGATATTGCTTGATGTGAATAAAGTGCCGGTCGAGGTTGGGAATCAGAATTACCAGCGGTGTGCCGTTAGTATGATTTTTGTTACCAGCGTTTTCGATAGTATCTGCTGCGTTCAGGCCGGAATAGATAATCGGAAGGTCTGGTTCCTTCCGCGGGCTGGATAGCTCATCGGCACCCGGCTTTCTAAGAAGCAAATCACCATAGATTTCCTGCTCGGTCAGTAACATTCCAGGCGGGACACCCTGTATGACAGAAGTTAAGCCCTCCTGATACGAGCCGCCGGCAACTGTTACCTGAAACATGCGTCCTATGTGACAACCTAACATTCTTATACAGTCTCCTGAAAAATTAGTTGTTAGTATTTAGTGAATATACACTTATTTTGAGAAAACTTCAAACTTTTCCCAAAAGTCAGGGAAAGACTTTGCTACGCACATTTCACCTTCGATAATCTGATTACCTGTAACTAAGCCGGCCATAGCAAAACTCATTGCAATCCTATGGTCATTGTGAGGGTCTATACGAGCTCCATGTATGTTTTCCGTACCTTCCACTGTAAGAGAATTCTCGTCACACTTTGCAGCAATGCCCATTTTGCCAAGCTCTGAAGCCATTACCGCCAATCTGTCACATTCTTTGTGTCTTAAATGACCTATATTTGTAAATTTACTCCTTCCCTCTGCAAAAGCAGCTGCTATTGCCAATGGTGGAACCAAATCTGGAAGATTGCTCATATCCTGCTCAATTGCCCGGAGCCTTTGCCCCTGAACACAAATTCCGTCATTTGTTACAGATGCTCCACAGCCCATTTTTTCAATCAATGTCAAGAAAGCTTTATCACCTTGTTTTGTGTCGGGATTCAGACCGCTCACAGTAACCTTAGATTTACAAATTGCGCCAGCCAGGAAAAAGAATGAAGCACTACTGTAATCCCCCTCTACGGTTATTTCTCTTGCTGAGTATTTTTTATCATTTGGAATTCTTATTTCTTTATAATTATCATTTTCTGCATTTATGCCGAATTCAGACATCATCTGAAGACTGATATCGAAATATGGCTTTTCCGTCATTTCATCAACGCATTTTAACGTAACTTTATTGTCTGCGTAAGGCGATGATATAACAATCGAACTGAAATATTGTGAGCATTCTTGGCCTCTTATCCGTGCATTGCCGCCTTTAATCCCACCGCCATAAACTCTGATAGGTGGAAAACCCTTTTTTCCGAGGTATTCGATTTTGCATCCCAGCTGACATAGGCCGTTTACTACTTCCAAAATAGGTCTTTCAGTAATTCTTTCGGCTCCAGTGATAACTATAGGTTTACCAGACAGACATACAACTGAAGTTAAGAAGTTCATGCCAACACCGGACTCACCCACATTTAATTCATCAGCTATTGGCGCATATCTTCCTCCTGTCCCATATACTGTGAGCTTATTGTCTTCATGTTTAATTTCTATGCCAAGTTTTTTAAGACATTCAATAACATTTAGCTGGTCCTGGCCAAGCAATGGATTGTAAATAGTGCTCTTGCCATCCGCCAAAGAACTGATGATTAAAGCTCGCAAAGTGTGCGCCTTGGAAGGAGGGGCGTCTATCCTAACATCGTTGTTGCGAATTTTATCTATGATTTTCATAAGCGCTTACACTTAAGGTAAAACATTTGGCCGTATATTTACCAGAAATGTGAGGGAATTGAAAGAGGAATTTTAGCCGTTTTTATAACGCGATTAGATTGTTGGGACTGTGTAGAAGTAGGGGGGTATTTATTTGCAATGAGTCCTTTTAAGGCCTTTGGCGTTTTTTACAGGTGCTGTGTCCACCTTTTGCCGTTCTCTTCGAATTCAATTTTATCCTTGTGGATTTTGACAATCTTAACGCCGTAATGGGTGTCTCCTTCGTGTACTATTCTTCCACCGATTATGGCAGACGGCTTCTCTTCGCTATAAATGATGCCATTTATCGGTTCGTAGAACGATGCCGTAGGAGTAAGTGGGAAGCCTGAAAGGGTTCGGGTTAATCTTCCTATATTAGTATTTCCGCCAACTGATTCCATTGTTAAGATTGGCAATGATACTGACAAGATTATAACGATAACAACGCCTACATTTGCGGTCTTGGTGAGCTTGTTTTTCCAGTATAACCAGGTGGTGAGACTCAGGACACATCCGGCAAGTACCAACATACATATGTAAAAGAGGTTGCCATAAGTTTCTTCTATCACTTCCAAACCCAGAGGAAGCTCTATTTTGTTTCCTACCACTACCCAGGCAATCAAGAGCAGAAGAATCCATGCGACAACAACAAATATCTGGTTTTTATTTGTTTGAACCGGTTGTTCTAAGGTTCCGATTTCCTGCGGACCCACCGTGTCTGCGACACGTCGCGACAGGCGATTCATTTGCAATGGTGTTCCACCAGCAGTCTTCGTGAGAGTATAAGTATCATTTGAGTGCTCTGGTGTGGTAAGCTCAAGCAACTCCGGGGAATCATTTGCTTTTGGCGCCGGCACGTTTTCAAAATCAAGAAGCTTGGAGATTGTCCGGTTTACTAATGTTCTGCTTGCTTCACTCTCCTCCATGGTTTATCCCCTTGGTGTAATTTTTTCGCGATAAACTAAATTTTCTAAGCTAATATCTGCCATATTGGCGCATAATATAACATTTCACATCCCTGATAGAGATAGAAGGACATTCCTTGTCTTGTGGGGGAAAGCTTAGCAGGAAGCACGAAACAAGCCTTTCCACCACTCCTCCCTGTATTTAGATACAGGCATATTACCCAATTGGGACAAAAAAGTCAAGAAAAAAATAAAAAAATATGTGTGACAGGCACGGATTGGTTAAGGGCTAATTGGTGCGGGATTGCGTTATTATTGCATTATTGTGGGGTTTTTCCCGTGTATATTACTGCTCCAGGCCGAAAAACCGCATCCATAGCCTGGTTTCGCTCTCGTTTAGGCCGTGACGCTTTGCCAGCGGCTCTTTTGCCGGTCTTTTCCTGCTCAATTGTTTTTCCAAATCCGCCCAGAATGCCTCGGATTTGAGTACTGTTGCTTTTCTTGCTTGAGCTGCCTTTCGCAACCTGCGGTCGCTGCTGACAATTTTTAATCTTTTCGGTGCTGTATTTGCCCTTATTTTGTGCTCAATTACCGTGTCAGCGTCGGTAGCCCCCCCGGCAAAAAGAACCTCCAGATTACTTATATTGTCGAATACGCTTTTGTCCTTTGGTCCTGTACCGTCGAAAACAACCTCACCCTTTTGGCCAATAAGTTTAAGATATTTGCTTATAACCTGGCACAACTGGATATCGCTTATCGATTCGAGGTCTTCATTTAGTTTTCGAATTGAATGCAGCAGATTATAACCATCAATAATAATCGGCATTTATCAATTACCGCAGGAATACCTTATTTCGCCGCCGACGATTGTCTTTTCGACTTTGCCTTTAACCGGCCAGCCGTGATAAGGGCAGTTTCTGCTTTTAGAGCGGAATGTATTTACGTCAATTTCATATTCGGTGTCAGGGCTAATGATAGTTACATCGGCCTGTTTGCCTACTCCGAGCGTTCCTTTATCTACGCCGATTATTTTGGCAGGTCTGGCCGTCATCAATTCGATAAGGCCGGGCCAGTCCAGAATGCCCGGCTCAATGAGTGCTTTAACGAAAAGAGCCAGTTCACATTCCAGAGAAGCTATCCCGAAGGGAGCAGCTAAAAATTCCAGCTCCTTTTCACTTTGTAGATGTGGTGCGTGGTCGCTTACTAAAGCATCAACCAGTCCTTCGGCAATTGCCTTCTTTAGTGCCTCGATGTCCCTGGCGGTTCGCAAAGGCGGATTGACCTTGTAGTTTGTATCGTATTCGGCACAACATTCTTCGGTTAAAAGCAGATGATGCGGTGTTACCTCACAGGTAATCGGAAGCTTCTCTTTTTTTGCTGCTCTTATCAGTTCAATCGATTCTGCTGTTGATATATGCTGTGCGTGGTATCGAATCTGCTCAGGAGGAAACTTCTTAACAAATTGTATATCACGCCAGAGCATTGCCTGCTCTGCGAGGGGGTCCAGACCCGGCAGCCCAAGTATTGTCGAATAATACCCGGAGTTCATCACCCCATTTCCGGCAATTCTGTCATCCTGACAGTGTTGGGTTATAACCACGTCAAACATTGAAGCGTATTTCATTGCCCGCAGCATAACTGCTGGGTCCTGGACTCCATTGCCGTCATCGGTAAAACCAACAGCCCCGGCCTCGGCCATAAAGCCCATCTCCGCAAGCTCGACTCCTTCCCTGCCTTTTGTGATAGCCCCCATTGTATAGACGTGGGTTTTTCTTGCCTGTCTGGCCTTTCGATGAATATATTCGACATCGGTTTCGTTTTCGATAGGGGGGTTGGTATTCGGCATGCAGACCACGGATGTAAAACCTGCTGCGACAGCGGCCGCTGAGCCGCTTGCTATCGTCTCTTCTTCTTCGTCTCCCGGCTCGCGAAAATGAACATGGATATCAATCAGGCCCGGCACCACAAGTTTATCAGTGGCATCGACAGTATTCTGTGCAGATTTTTCAATTTTGCCAACACCGGCAATCTTCCCATCGACAATAAGCACATCGCATTTTTTATCGATGCCATTTGCAGGGTCTATAACCCGCCCATTTTTTATAAGAAGCTCAGAGCCCATCATTCACATCGCTTTGCTTTTTATGTCTGCTGTGCTGCTGCCTGATTAACCAGAAACAGGACAGCCATTCTGACAGCAAGACCATTTTTTACCTGCTCAAGGATAACGCTATTTGCCCCGTCTGCCACCTCGCTTTCCATCTCCAGCCCTCTATTAATCGGGCCGGGGTGCATAACCAGAATATCAGGTTTTGCCCTTTTCATACGCTCCACAGTTAGTCCAAAGTAGTGAGAATATTCCCGTATGGAAGGAAAAGGATTGCCGCCCAGCCGTTCAAACTGGATCCGCAGCATATTTATCACATCAACCTTTTCGATAACCTCGTCAAGCGAATAACTTACGCTGACGGGCAATTTGTTTACCTGTGCCGGTATAAGTGTAGGCGGACCGACAAATATGACCTCGGCACCGAGTTTTGTCATCGCCCACATATCGCTGCGGGCAACTCGCGAGTGTGCAATATCACCGACAATCGCTATCTTCAAACCCTCCAGAGTTCCTTTGATTTTGCGAATCGTATAAACATCCAAAAGCCCTTGCGTAGGATGCTCGCAGAACCCGTCACCGGCATTGACTACACAGGCATTGATGTTTCTGCTCAGAAATTTCGCCACGCCGCCGGCGCCGTGGCGAATTACGACTATATCGATTCCCATTGCTTCTAAGTTCCTCGCCGTATCTAATAGCGTCTCGCCTTTACTGATGGAGCTTGCTTTCTGAGTAAATTCTATAACATCCGCGCTCAATCTGCTTGCCGCAAGGGCAAAGCTGGTGCGTGTGCGAGTGCTGTCCTCGAAGAATAAATTAACAACGACCTTACCGCGTAGAGGCGGTGCTTTTTTTACTGACCGGGTGCTTATCTGCTCAAAGCCCTTAGCTGTGTCAAGAATATATGTAATCTCCTCGGCGTTTAATTCTCTCAGCCCAAGTAAGTGCTTGTGATGCCATTTGAACTGTTTGTTTTTTCTCATTAACGCCATAGTTTTGTATATCGTATTTCGATATTATTCTATGACAACTTCTTCTTTACCATCAGACTCGGTAAAAAAAACCTGCACTAATTCGCTGGGTGTAACATCAGATTTGTAGCCGGCGTAGTCGGCCTGTATCGGAAATTCTCTGCCGGCTCTATCAACAAGAACTGCAAGCCGTATCGCCTTGGGTCTGCCTAAATCTATAAGGGCGTCCATTGCTGCGCGTGCTGAACGGCCGGTATGTAAAACATCATCAACCAAAATTATGATTTTGTCGTCTATATCGAAGCCGATTTCGGTAGTCCGAACCTGTGGTTGAGCAGTACCTTGTGGCGAATTCAGGTCGTCACGATAAAGGGTAATATCCAGGGTCCCGCACTGGATATCTTTGTCCATTTTCTTGGATAATCGGCTTGATAACCTCTGTGCGAGAACCTCTCCCCTGCTACGGATGCCAATTGCAGCAATATCCACTCCAGGCGGGATTTCAGATACAATACGACTTGTCAGGTCGTTGAGAATTTTCTCTATCTGTTTGGAATTTAGAATTACTTTCATAATTGTGGCAAACCTTGAGTCAAATAGAACCGAAATATTGCTCAGAGTATAGCAATTGCGCTCCGTAAAGGCAAGATTTGTAAATTAGTTTTTTGGTGATGCACTTTTTAGTGCTAAAAACGCTATTTTTGCGAAGAACAGCCGGATAATCTACTTGAAAATTGGCTGCTTTTTTGCTATTATATTAGGTAGGAATTCGGTGCAATTTTGCTTTTTTGGCTATTGCTGCGACCTTCGGAGTTATGGGATGGTACAACCTACTAAAAAGATGTCCGGTTTGTTCCTAACGGTTTTTCTGGTAGCTTTGTTGGAACTTACGAGCACTGCTGCCGGAGTTGAAGCCCGCCCATCCGAGGGGCTGGCTGAAGGCCTACGGCTGCAACCGCAAGGTCTAAATCACGCCGGAATCTACGCCTTAAGACTAATAGAACCTCGTTTAACGGGCTCCGGCGTCAGATTTGCCGTCATCTGTCGAAGTATTACTTATATCGATGGAGAGCCACAAAACGATTACCGACCAAATATCCGGCATAATTGCTTCGGAACTGCGAAATTTGGCTTTCACGACAACGCTGA
>Ga0315551_10000169_pt1 | contig 50484 bp, 53 predicted proteins | sample SalMarSW160290MG_FD_203678 | JGI IMG/M metagenome (GOLD analysis project Ga0315551, IMG submission 203678) | Salt marsh sediment microbial communities from the Plum Island Ecosystem LTER, Massachusetts, United States - Salt Marsh Sediment SW1602-90 ...
AACAGCGCAAAAACTAACTCTGCCTGAAGGTGGTTTAGTAGAGGCAATCGAGAGCAAAAACAGTAAAATCAACATCCGGAATCGTAATAAAGTTTATACCATCCCGGTTTATTTTTACCGATTTTACTTCTAATATTATAAGGTATATAAGAAGGTTGAGGTAATTCGGGTTTTTTCTCTTCAGATTGAAAATACTTTATCCATTCCGGTTGAGTCGGGGCTTTACCCTCTTTTAACATATCCTGCCATTTTTCATCCGTTAATCGGTCACCTATAGGCTGAAGAAATTCATAATAAGAAAAGACTCCACCTCTCATTAATTTTAATCTTCCGTCAATTTCAACAGCTACATATATTTCATGAGCAAAACCAACTCCTTCTTCAAGAGCCATAGCTGGACCATCCGGCATTTTTCCAGTGTGTATATCGGCAATAACCGGAATATATTCATCGGGGCCTTCTGCGTAAGTTATAGGAGGATTGACCTCCTTTACTTCATTTGTAAGGTTTTCCAACAACGAACCAAACCGTCTTATCTGCTCATACTCTTGAAGAGTTCTTGGTTCATTATTCAGTTCTTTTATTGAAACTTCCTTTAAGAAAACCACTGCTTCAGAAAATCTGCTAAAAAGGTCTTCATAAGATGTAAGAAGTTCATGTTTAGTTAATTCCTTACTGGTAAATTCGAGAAGGTTTATAATCCTCTGATAAAATTCTACATTCGGTTCCACATAACCTTTCGGCGGCTCCGGAACCCATTCCCATACTTCTTCCATACCATCTCCGCACTCGGCAGCGCACCCGGGCTTTGCGTATAAAATTACATCATGTCTGAGCTCTGACCAGCTTGAAAGAGCAGTACTTAAATCCTTTGCTTTCCAGGCTTCATTTTGCATAAAGAAGGGATAATTGTACTCAGCAGAAAGTTCAAGAAGCGATTTCAGACACCATATCCAGTTATAATAGAGGTTTACTCTCCAGTCCTTTTCTTGCAGCTTTGAGAATTGTTTCTTGAGCAAACTCAAAGTATCTGGATATTCGGGAAAATTTTTCCACGAATCTTTATACTTATTAAGCATCAAATCTTTTGCCAGTTCACTGCCAAACACAGCCATTGCATCCAGTCCCATCGGGAAAACTCGTTTCCTTGGAACCGATAAACGTTGTAATATTTCAGAATCTGGAATATATCTTTGTCCCATAAATCCGAATTGTGCACCCTGGGGCCCCCAAACAAACTGTTTTATTCTTGTCTTTTCCTCGAATCTCTTTCCCAGAATTTGTTTTACCTCCTTGAGTTTATCTTCCTTGGTAAATTCTTCTAAAGAATAGTTCTCACCAAACACTTTTTCTATAGCGTACTTAATATCTTCAGGCCCAAGGTCATCGGAAACTCCAACATAAAAAGAAGTCATATCATAAATTATTTCCCATTCTGGCAGTAGATTATTTGAATACAAATGATGAGTAATCAGTAAAGCCTGAGTAAGTTCGGTATCATAGAACACTGTTTTTGGATTAATATGAAGCGAATATGTCCCATACCAGAGCATTCCCATAAAATATTTTTTCAGTATATCACTTCTCGTGTAATGACCTCGAGGTACAAACTGTGAGTAATCAACTTTATACTGATAATCTGGATTTTCTTCCGGGTTTAGGATTGTAGGGTCTATAAAACCTGAATGGGCTTCACATTTGGCAATTTCCTTCTTAGCTATTGTACTCACCATAGAAGGTATCTTTGAAGAATCACCTATAAGAAAATACTGAGGAACCGAAAAAAACGCGATATTCCTCCTAGATGCTTCTTTTAACATCGGGTTTTCTGTTGAATTATAAGTCTTCAGAGAAAAGCTTTTCATCTCTTCGGTAAGATTTTTTATTACATCATAAAATTCTTTTTCCTCCAGCTTTCTGAGAGTAAAATCAAAGAAAAGATGATAGAGCTCCAGGATTCCATCTGTGGTTATAAAATTAGGTCGTCCAGCATAATCATTTTCCTCATATACATTATATATCTGTCCATAATTTGCGGGAGTTACAACAAACCCATTTTTAGAAATTTTATCTGTTTGTTCTTCAGTAAAATCACCAAACTGGAATTTGTTAACTATATTTCCCCATTTTAAGCCAGACGGACTGTAATTTTCCTTCAATAATTCTTTTTCTCTTTCTAAAATAATATCCGCGTTTCTCAATTCAGTTGCAGAAAGACTATCATCACTATAATTTTTGCTAGGTTCATACCAGGATTTTCCCTTAAAGTAGCAGAAAAGTTCATAAGTCTTAAAAGGACTCCCATGCCTTGCGAATATCTCATTTCTCATTAAATAAAGCTCTTCAAGAGTCTTATTTTTCAAATCTTCTGGTTTTATAAGCTTATGCTTTGTATCGGTTGCCATGAGAGAAAGCGAAAGGAGTATCATCACTAAAATAATCTTTGGGTTTTTTACTACTATCATATTACCTCCCCTTATTTAGTTTATTAAAAATTAAAATCATTTATATAATTGTCAAGCATTTGGGGAATATCGAGGCGCAAGTCTAGCGTCAAAAAAACTAAATTATCTACATGTTCTACATGTGAATTTAAGTTTCATGTTTCGCGTTTCGTGTTTCGGGTAAAAAAACAATAATAAAATCCTGAAAATCTGCGTTCATCTGTGTCCAATTTTTCTTTGTGTCTTAGTGTCTTTGTGGCTGATGCCAGTTCCCTTCTCATTTCTTTTTGAAAACGAATTCCTTATTTTTTGCGTCGATAAGTATTTTTCCCTTACTTATTTCTCCATCGATTATTTTGAGCGACAAAGGGGTTTCGATAAATTTTTGAATTGTACGCGCAAGGGGTCTTGCTCCGAAAGATTTATCGTAACCCTTCCCCGCGAGCAGGTCTCTCGCATCTTCCGTTATTTCCAGTTCAATGTCCGATTCCTTAAGACGACCTGAAAGGTCCGAAATCATTATGTCTACAATTTTCTTTACCTGTTCAAGAGTAAGAGGCCTGAAAATGATTATATCGTCGATCCTGTTTAAGAATTCGGGTCTCATTTTAAGCCTTAGCTGTTCGGTAACTTTTTCTTCAAGAAGTTCATAATTATCTCCGAGATTTTGAATTACATCGGAAGCTATATTGGAGGTCATTATGTTAACCGTATTGGTGAAGTTTACAGTTCGTCCTTTTCCATCGGTTAGCCTCCCGTCGTCTAAGATTTGAAGCAAGATATTGAAAGCTTCGGGATGAGCTTTTTCTATCTCGTCATAAAGAATTACGCTGTAAGGTCTTTTTCGCACGGCTTCCGTCAAATAACCGCCTTCTTCATAGCCTACATATCCCGGAGGTGCTCCGATAAGCCGCGCAATCGAATGTTTTTCCATGAATTCGCTCATATCTACTCTTATTAGCGCGTCTTCCGAATCGAAAAGAATCCAGGCAAGTACTTTTGCCAGCTCTGTTTTTCCGACTCCTGTCGGTCCCAGAAATATAAAAGAACCTATTGGCCTATCCGGACTGGAAATACCGGATCTTGCCCTTCTTATCGCGTCTGCCACTGCTTTTACTGCGTATTCCTGATTTACTATTCTCTTGTGTATTTCTTCTTCCAGGTTCGACATTTTATGCTTTTCTTTTTCCAGCATCTTGCTTACAGGTATACCGGTCCAATCGGAAACTATGACGGCAATATCCTCATCGCTAATTGGCTTATCTTGTGGGCGAGATTTTGCCCATTTTTCTTTTTCTCTTTCGTATTCTTTCCGTATTTTTTCTTCTTCTTCTATTGTTTTATGAGCAGCGCGATGGTCTCCTTCTTCTGCGAACTTTTTTGCTTCTTCCTGGAGGCTTTTTATTTTTTCTTCTTTCTTTTTTAAATCCCCGGGAACATCGGCTTTTTCAAGTTGGAGTTTTGCGCAGGCTTCATCCAGCAGGTCGATTGCCTTATCCGGTAAGTGCCTGTCCGTTATATAACGTTTGGATAGTTTTACGGATGCTTCAATAGCGGAATCGTCTATTTCGACTCCATGATATTTCTCGTATGATTCTTTAAGTCCATGCAATATCTCTATAGAGTCCGCAACCGATGGTTCGTTTACCCATACTGGTTGGAATCTTCTTTCCAACGCGGGGTCTTTTTCTATGTGTTTTCTGTACTCGGAAATAGTCGTCGCTCCTATCGTTTTCATTGCTCCCCTTGCGAGAAAAGGTTTCATCATGTTGGATGCGTCCATTGCCCCTTCCGCAGCTCCTGCGCCAACGACAGTATGGATTTCGTCTATAAATAGGATGAGCGAGTCTTTTTTCTTCTCGATTTCATCCATAACCGCTTTGAGTCGGTCTTCGAATTCTCCGCGAAATTTGGTTCCGGCAATAAGACCGGCGAGATCAAGTTCGAGGATTCTTTTATTCTTCAATAATTCCGGAACCTTTTCCTTCTTTATTCTTTGTGCCAGTCCTTCGACAATTGCGGTTTTGCCGACACCGGCTTCACCGATAAGTACCGGATTGTTTTTTGTCTTTCTTATTAATATTTGCATCACTCTCTGAATTTCTTTTTCTCTGTCGATGACAGGGTCGCCTTCTTCTTTTGTAATATCTCGAGTATATTTTTCGAGTATCTTGTATTTGCTTTCGGCGTCCCGGTCTTCGATTCTTCCTTCGCCCCTTATGTTTTTTAAAGAAGAGTAGATTTTTTCCTTACTTATTCCAAAGTTGGAAAGTATCTCTCCGGTTTTTCCGGTATCGTCGGTCAATGATAGCAGTATATGTTCGGTTCCGATATATTTATCGTTTAATCTTCGCGCTTCTTCCCAGGCGTTGTCGAGAGCTTTATTTGCTTGTGAAGACAAATAGACCTGTATCGAACCGTAAGTCTTTGGAATTTTTTCGAGTTCGTCCAATACCGTGTTTTTTACCCTGTCGGTATTTAATCCCATATCTTCGATTAGCTTTGGAACCACTCCTTCCGGGTCGTCAAGTAAACCGTATAATAGATGAAGAGGGGTCATTTCCGAATGATTGAATTTCGAAAGAGAAGACTGAGCTATAGAAAGAGCTTCTTTTGCCTTCTCCGTAAATTTATCTTCTCTCATTAATCCTCCGGATTTTATTTGTTACTTATAATTTCAAAGCTGCTCGAGATAGAAACACTTTTATCAAGCATTGCATGTACGGAGCAATATTTTTCGGTCGATAACTCGATTGCTTTTTTTATTTTTGATTCATCGGGGTTTTTTCCGTAAACAATATATTTAATTTCAATATTTTTAAAAGTTTTCGGATGTTCATTGCGTCTTTCTCCTGTTATTTTAACCATTATGTTACTGTAATCCACTCTCATTTTATCTATGAGAGAAATAACATCCATCAAAGTACAACTTCCCAAAGAAAGAAGCAGAAGTGGCATCGGACTGGGCGCGGAGTCGTGTCCTCCGAGTTCTTTTTTCGTATCTATTATAATTTCGTGTCCGGAATCATCTTTTCCTATTAATTTTAATCCGTCTACTTTCTTTATTTCGACTTCCATAATCCTATGAATTATACAGTTAATGATGTTCTATGTCAACTGTTGTCTTTTTTTTGTTATTATTATAAATAAATGTCCTATCACTCTCTCAAAATGTGACATTTATTTATGAAATTAAAATAGGACATTTATTTATAATAATAACAATGAAAAAAATACCCTTGACAAATCTTTGTAAAATCATTAGAATATACATGTAATGAAAAAGTGGACGTTGCTCTTTATTGCAAATAAAGGGAATCTGAGGGGATTACCTTTAAGTGAGAGTACAGTTTTTTATACAATTGTACTGTTAAGCGCGTTTCTTGGAGCTTTTGTTTATGTTACAATTGAAGGTACCAGAAAAAAAGCTTTATTGGAAGAATACAGCAAATTAGAGTTAAAAAGACAGGAATATTTTCAAAAACTAGTTAAAATCAAAGAGGATGTTTCGGTTCTTCAGGAGAATTTATTTAAGGTGGGTGAGAACAACGAGGTATTGTCACTTGCCGGTAAATTAGAGCCGGTAAATAAGTCAATTAAGCGGATGGGTGTGGGTGGTTTTCCTAAAAGCGAAGAGTTTTATTCTCCGGAACTGGATTCCAGCGTAGAAGGTCTGGAGAAACAGATTGAAAGAATCAGTAATCTTGTAGACCTCGAAAAGCAATCTTTCCAAAAAGCCGGAGGTAAATTAGGACAATTAGAGGACAGGCTTTCGCATATTCCGTCCTTGTGGCCTACGCAGGGGAGGATCGGAAGTGGTTTTGGTTGGCGGAAGCATCATCCGATTACAGGAAAGCGAGAATTTCACTATGGGGTCGATATATCGAACAGACCGTTTACTCCTATTTACGCTTCAGCTGACGGTACGGTAACTTCTGCTGGAGCGTGGGGCGGGTACGGAAACTGCATAATTATTGACCATGGTTATGGTTTCTCGACCAGATATGCTCATCTTTCCCGGATCTATGTTCATAAATGGCAGGAGGTTAAGAGAGGAGAAAGAATTGGTGCCATGGGTTCTACAGGTTTTGCTACCGGAACACATTTACATTACGAGGTTAGGGTTCTGGGACGTGCCGTAAATCCGGTTAATTATCTCGATACTTTTCCCTATACTTATTAATTCTTTTACGTGATAAAAACTCACTCTTTAAATTTAAAAAGAGACGGAAATATCGTTATTCAAGATATAGATTTTTCCTGGGATAAGGGCGAAAATATTGTGATTGTTGGCCCGAACGGTGCCGGTAAAAGCACTCTGGCTTTAGGGCTTTCCGGTATAATACCACCGGATTCCGGGAGTATCGTTATAGACTCAAAAGATATTTTAGACTATGATTTAAAATCTCTGAGGGAAAAAACGGGTATTGTCTTTCAAGACCCGGAAATGCAATTTGTCACTACCGATGTCTGGAGAGAAATAGGCTTTGGTTTAACCAATATCAGAGCGGACAGAACGGAAATAAAAGAAAGGGTCGACGCTGTTATCAGGGATTTCAACCTTGGTGATATTTTAGATAGAGACCCTTCCGCTCTCTCAGCCGGGGAGAAACAAATGGTTGCTATTGCGAGTATTTATGCGATGGAGCCCGAATATTTGATATTCGATGAGGTGACTTCTTTTCTTGATAGGAAATCAAGAGAAAGGGTGTACGGTCTATGGAAGAGTATCAATTCTTCTCTTTTGATAATTACCCAAAACTTTGAGGAGATAAATTTCGGAGAAAGGGTCATACTTCTGGAGGATGGTAAAATAAGTTTCGAGGCTAAAACCGGTGACTTGGAAGGGAGTTCTCATTTTTCATATAATTCCGATTTTTTTAATTTATTGAAGCAGAATAAAGAAAGAATCCCTCAATATGATCGAATTTTGGAGCTGCTTAAATGATTGTGTTAAAGGATATTTGTTTTAGCTATGAGGATAAGGAAGTTGTTAAAAATTGTTCTATGTCTTTTGACATGAATGAATTCCACCTTCTTGTCGGACCAAATGGAGCAGGGAAAACGACTCTTGCAATGTTGTTAAAAGGTCTTCTTAAACCGAGTAGGGGAAGAGTCGTTTCGCCGAGGGGAGAAATCGGCGATTTAAGAAAGGAAATGGGATTCCTGTTTCAGTTCCCCGAAGACCTTTTTTTTAATGATACCGTTTTCAAGGAAATAACATACGGTGCCAGGAAACGCGAATTGGAAAACATTGAAGAAAAAATCAACGGTATCATAGACCTTCTTAGCCTGGATAGAAAAATACTGGATTCTTCGCCGTTTAATCTTTCTTACGGGGAAAAAAGATTGGTTGCTCTTGCCTCCATACTTATCTGGGAACCTTCTTATTTGATACTTGACGAGCCTTTTTCCGGTATCGACTGGCAATTTAGAAGTAGAATTGCGGAAGTTATCAAGAGCTTAAAAGAAAAAGTCGGGATAATGATTATTTCTCAGGAACTCGATAATTTTATTTCTTTCGTGGATAGAGTCAGTTTGATTCTGGAGGGTAAAGCGGTTTTCTCCTTACCGCCCGCAGAAGTGAATTGGGATGAGGTGTATGCGGCGGGGTGTGATATACCTTCTGCCGTAAGGCTGGCGAAAAAATTAAGAGATAGTGGAATAGAATTGGATTCTGGTGCGTCTCCTTACACTATCCCAGGTCTTGTTGATGCTCTTAAGAGATAAGTGAACAGCTATTAAGTTGTTGTTTGTTTGTTAGAAAATATTTCATTTGGTTTCGTTTTACATGGAAATTAAATATCAAAAATTAAAAATCAAAATGACAAATAAAAATGCAAAATTAACTCTTTCTTACAACAAAATATTTAACCGAAAAAATGGTTTTTCTATTGCCCCCAACACCTCTTTTTTTTCAACAACAAATAGCACAAATTACACAAATAAATTAAGAATAATATTTTTTATTGATGTAAAAAACAAAGTCTTTTTTAATATTCGTGTTATTTGTGTGATTCGTTGTTTCTCTTTTTTCATTCGTTTTTGAACTTTGATTTGTAGTTTTGCATTTTGCTATTTGATTTTTACATTTTAGCGGCTTTGGGTTCTTTAGATTTTATTATGAATTAAGCTTTCTGGTAAAAAAACCTTGTGGTTTCTTGTTACGTTTCGGTTTTGGAGTAGATACCGCTTACTATACCCATTCCAATCCAGAATAACATACCGAGTCCGACAACATAAATGGTATTGTCAACCAGATTGTGAATAGTTATTCCTATAAGGGACGCGAATAACCCCTCTGACACCCATTTTTCGTGCTTATTGTTCTTCAAATTTTTAGTCAAACGGTAACAAATATCCCTGCTCCATTTAATGGCAGTTCCGAATACCGAAACAAGAGCCGCAAGTCCAAAGATTCCTGCTTCTACAAGGAAATTTATATACATATTATGGACGTAACGGGGACCTCTGCTATGTCCTTGAGGACAATAATTTTCGAATAAGAGGTAGAAATTATGTATACCTACTCCGGTAAATATGGAATTTTTTTTCCACATTTCGATTCCCACCTTCAAACCTCTAATTCTGCTCATATTAGCACCCTCCTGAAAAGTATCAAGGAGTCTGGTTCTAAAATAGGGGGCCAAAAATACTATTGCTGTTATTATGAACGGCAGTGTAAAAGCTATAAGTCTTTTCTTTTTAGTGAATAATAATATCGAGAGTGAAAAGATAAATGCAACGATTGGTCCTCTGGAATATGTCAAAAAGAAAGCTATTGTGCCGAGGATTACAGAAACCCACAAAAATTTATTTGATTTTTCTTCAATAGAAAAAGAAATCAAGATGGGCAAACTAAAGAGAAGAAAAGAAGATAAGATTAAAGCATTATAACAAATTGATGCAATCCTTATATTATCGGGATCACGAGCTACTATAGGTATACCCTTGTAGACCAAAGAGTAATCTGTTATATATTGTATTATTCCTATGGTGGATACGAGTGTAACTAACACCGCTAATGTTTTGATGAATTTTTCGAGGTGTTTCTTTTCGTTGATGAGTTCTTTTGCGAGGAAATAAGCGAGAATATATGAAAGGAATGCGGAACCTGCATAGAAACTGTGTCTTTTGTGAACTGCGAATATCGATGAAAGAAGCATCGTTCCCATAAGAATAATTTGCAGTTTGTCTAATAGATTAAGCTTTAGCTCAGGCTTTGAGAAAGTGAATAGTATGAGGGAAATTAATATTAAAGGTATTGCAACATATGCGGAAATAGGCGTAAAAAAAAGGGCGCCCAAAAGGAGGTATAGAGCTTTATCCTGGTATTTCTTTTTATCCATGGGTTATATGTATAACTTTTTATGTGAGAAAATCAAGGTTTTGATTCGTAAATTTACCACAAATACACAGAGACTCTGATACGGCAAAGCCGCTAAAATGTAAAAATCAAATATCAAAGTGTAAAATTACATATCAAAATTCAAAAATAAAACAAAAAAGAGAAACAACGAATCACACGAATAACACAAATAAAGATGAAAAGACTCTAATTTTTATAAAGAAATTTATTGTTAAATCATTTGTGAGATTTGTGCTATTTGTTGTTAAAAAATGGGGTGTCGGGAGTAACAGAAGAAATCTCTTTGTTTTCTGTGGTTAAATATTGTGATATGTGTGGGCTCTGTGTTTTATATTAGTAAAAATTTTGCATTTTAATTTGTAATTTTGCTTTTTTAATTTTAATATTTTATTTATTGTTTTACTAATATCTCCCCTGTACTTTTTTCTTCGCTTTCATATGTTCTTTGTATGTTTCGCTGAATATATGGTCTCTTCTGCCTGTGGCTACGTAATATAAGTAATCGGTTTTTGCAGGATGAAGAGCAGAGACTATCGATTGATACCCCGGACTGGCAATCGGACCGGGCGGGAGTCCGGTATTTCTATAAGTGTTGTAAGGAGATTTTATTCTAAGATCTTTATAAAGTACCCGGCTTTTGTGTTGACCTAAAGCGTAAATGATAGTAGCATCTATTTGGAGAGGCATATTGTTTTTTAACCTGTTGTAAATCACCGAGGCAATTATAGGTTTTTCCCTGTCTGTCATTGCTTCTCTTTCTATCATTGAAGCTATAATTATTATTTCGTGGGAATTGAAGGTCATGGATTTAATCTCGAATTTTTCCGACGGTTTTAAGACGGTTTGGATACTGGAAACCATTTTTTTTATAATGTTTTCGGCTTTTTCTCCTTTGTAGAAGATATACGTGTTCGGGAACAGATATCCTTCAAGGGTCGGCGCTTTTATACCGAGTTTTTCGATAAAGTTCGTATCTCTGGTAAGAGAATCCAGTCTGGCGATATTGATATCCGTGTCTTTGTGTCTGCGGAACGCGTTTAAGGTTTCGTTTATCTTTAAACCTTCAGGAATTACGATTTTTACCGTCAATCTTTTTCCTTGAAGTAGACTTTTCAACACCTCGCGTGGATTTTCATATACTTTGAATTTGTACCAGCCGTAAGATAGAGAACGGGATTTGTCTTTCCATATAACCAGTAGCTTGAACCCCAACCTGTCCTGAATGACCTTTTCTTCTTTCAATTTTTTCGAAATGATATCGAGATTGTCACCTTCATCGATTTTCAGCACAATATTTTTGTACTTAGGAGAGATGGCTACAGGACGCAAGATTATAGCAATAGCTATAATTATTAGTATGGCTTTAATTCTCATCAAGGAAGTCCTTAAGTATTATGGAAGCGGAAATTTTATCTATAAGTTTTTTGTCTTTTGTTTTTCCTAATTGTGAGGCAATTTCACTTGCTTCTTTTGTGGTAAAACGTTCATCCTGGAGTTGTACAGGTATATTTAATTCTTTTTCTATTTTTCCTTTGATTTCCTGGACAAATTTTGCTCTCTGGCCTATTTTTCCTTGCGTTGTTAAAGGGAAACCGAGTACCATTCCTTCAAAACCATACTCTTTATTTAATTCTTTGAGCTCCTCTATTAAGTGTTTGGTTTTGACGGTTTTTTTCGGCTTGGCTATGCCAAGACTATCGCTTATGGCTATGCCCGTCCATTTTATTCCTATATCGAGACCAATCCAGTATTTCATATTCCATTATAATAATTTTGATTTTATTTTCAAGTTGATTCAATTAATTAACTACGAGATTACCACAAGATTTTTATTTGTTTAAAACACCACCCTCATCCCATTTTTACATGTAGGACATGTAGGATTTGTAGTTTTTGTTTTTTTTGTCTTCGTTTCTACATGGGCTACATGTACTACATGTGCAATCATTTTTTTCTGCCGTCAGCCGTCTGCGGTCAGCTGTTAGCTTTCAAAACGGGGGGCTTGACAAAAAGGTATGTTTTTGTTAATCTTAAAAAAGTTAGTTGATTGAAAGATATTGTAAATTCATAAATATCTCTACAGATAGAGAATTTTAAGGAGGCAAAGTGTCTGTTAAGATAAGATTGAGATTCGTGGGCAAGAGAAAACAGCGTAGTTATAGAATTGTCGCAATTGAGTCGAGAAATCCCAGAGATGGGAAATATCTGGAGCAGTTAGGATGGTATAATCCACATTCGAAAGAGTTTAAGATAGACGAAGAGGGGATAAAAAGATGGCAGGACAAGGGTGCGATTTTGACTAATGCGGTCAAAGTATTGTTGAAAAGATCGAGTGCAGGTAAAACAGAGGAGGTAAGCGATGTTGAAGGAGCTAATAACGTACATAGCGAAGTCTCTGGTGGATCAGCCTGAGAAAGTAGAGGTGGAGGAAATAGCAGGCGAGAGAACTGTGATGTATGAGCTTAAAGTGAGTAAAAAAGACATCGGTAAAATTATAGGCAAAGGCGGAAAAACGGCTAAAGCGATAAGGACGATTGTTACGGCAGCTTCAATGAAAATCGGAAAGAGGGCAGTTCTCGAGATTTTAGAACCTTCGGAACCTTCGGAACCTTCGTAACCTTCGTAATCATTTTTTCTCCCTGCGCGACTACCAGGATGAAAATTAATATATTTAGTATTTTCCCTTCTTTTTTCGATTCTTTTATGGAGACAAGTATAATAGGAAGGGCGAAAGAAAAGGGAATAGTTAGTTTTAACATAATTAATATAAGAGATTTCTCATCTGATTCGTATGGTACGGTAGACGACACTCCATACGGCGGGGGACCGGGCATGATTATGAAAGTAGAACCGATTGTTAGAGCATTAGAAAGTATTAAAGAAAGAGGTAAGACTTATCTGCTTTCTCCGCGGGGTAAGAAATTCAATCAGAGGATGGCGAGGAAGTTGTCGGGGGAAGAAATTTTGAGTTTGCTTTGCGGTCGATATAAAGGTGTTGATGAAAGAGTGGGAGATTTCGTTGACGGAGAGATATCAATCGGAGATTATGTTTTAAGCGGGGGAGAGGTTGCGGCTATGGTTATTGTTGAGGCTGTTGTAAGACTTCTTCCGAGTGCGGTTGGAGATGTTAATTCGGTGAATACCGATTCTTTTGAAAGAGGGCTTTTAGATTCGCCGAGTTATACAAGACCCAGGGATTTTAGAGGAAAGGAAGTTCCGGAAGTTCTGCTTTCCGGAGATCACGGAAAAATTGAACTCTGGAGAGAGGAAGAGGCAATTAAATTGACAAAAAAATATAGAAAAGACATTATGGATAATTAACATCATGTCGAAAGGAGATTAAAGTGGATGAACTAAAAATAATAGAAGGAGAACATTTGACGGGGAAGAAACTTGATTTTACTCCGGGTGACCTGGTACGGGTCAACACGTCGGTGAAAAGGGGAGAAAGAGAAAGAGTGCAGCATTTCGAAGGAACGGTGATAAAAATAAGAGGTTCAGGAACCGGTAAAACTTTTACTGTGAGAAAAGTTACTCAGGGTGTTGGAGTCGAGAAGATTTTTCCCTTTAATTCGCCGATTATAAAATCAATAGAACTTGTTAAGAAGGGTAAGGTGAGGAGAGCTAAGCTTTACTATCTGAGAGAGAAGGAAGGGAAGGCGGCAAAGATAAAAGAGCAGAAATGACCCGTAGCGATGAGAGTTGGATTCCTCCCGAAGCTACCCTAATTTGTGGGATAGATGAGGTGGGGAGAGGCTCTCTCGCAGGGCCGGTCGCCTCGGCTGCTGTTGTGTTTAGAAGGGGTGTTTATATACCCGGAATTGATGATTCTAAAAAACTTTCTCCTTCCAGAAGACTTGAACTATTCCCTGAAATTTTAAAATATTCGGTATCAGCGGGTATCGGATATGTGGATTCTTTTTTGATAGATAGCTGGGGTATAGATTATGCAGTTGTTCTTTCAATGTACAGGGCTATAACTTCTCTTTCTATAATGCCCGACTGGATTCTTGTGGATGGTTTTCCCATACCTGAGTTGCCTATTTCACAAACTGCAATTAAAGGCGGTGATGGTTTATCGCATGCTATAGGTGCGGCATCTATCCTGGCTAAGGTTTTGAGAGATAGAGTGATGGAGTTTTTTGATATTGTATTTCCCGGATATGGTTTTGCCGAACATAAAGGGTATGGTACTGCCGAGCATATAAGAAAAATAAAAGAGTATGGTCCTACCAGTATACACAGAAAGAGTTTTTCACCAATAAAAGAGTTGATAAATGAGCTTCCGGGATAAAGGAGAACAGATAGCTGCTATTTTTCTTAAGAAAAAAGGATACAGGATCCTTGCAAGTAATTTTAATGGGAAAGGATTCGAAATAGACCTGGTTGCAAGAAAAGGAGACACGATAGCTTTTGTAGAAGTAAAAAGAAGGAAATCCGATGATTTTATGAGTCCACTCTGCAGTATAGGTAAAAAAAGACAGGAACATATCATAAAAGGAGCGAAATTCTTTTTACAGTCAAATGACCTCTGCGGTAGATATGATGCGCGTTTTGATGTCGTGACTATAATCGGAAAGGAAGAAAATATTGAACATTATGAGGATGCGTTTAGGGTTGGTGATTGATGAATTGGTAGATTAGTAAAAAAATTTTAGCTCAATTTGTATAGTCCTATCCGATTATAAATAAAATATCAAAATGTAAAAAGCAAAATGACAGATTAAAATGTAAAAACCGAAAAGAATAGCACGCAGATAAACGCAGATTTTTTTATATGAATTACCCAACCCCACCCCAGATTAATTGGCCACAGATGGACACGGATTACCCACCTACCCATCCCAAATCTTATTTTTTTTAAAACAATAAAATACTTTTTTATATCTGTGTTCATCCGTGTTAATCCGTGGCTAATTATATCTTTAAATTTTAATCTGTAATTTTGCATTTTGATATTTGATTTTTACATTTCAGTGGCTGCTGTACTATGTTATTTGTATGAATCGTTGTTGCTTTTAATTGTTTGGAGTTGATTTTAATACAAAAAGTGTACTTGACAAAAAATAAGCTAAATGTACTTTGTTGCTGGTAAAATGAGAAATTTTGAATTGCGTGTATATAATCCTTTTGTAAAAAAGCTTATTCTTTTGTTTTTTTGTTTCCTTGTGTTTTTAATTGGGGATTGTGCTAAAATAGCTCCGCCGGTTCCTTTAAGAGGAGATTATCCGGGTTCGCAGGCAGAAGCAATCCCTTTATTCTTAATTTCCGGAACTGTTATATCGAACCGTGATTCTGTTGGGGTACAGAAATATGATGAATCAAGCTGGGTTGGTTTGCAATTTAAGGGTGAAATCGATACGACTTCTGTCGGCGTAAAGGTTATTGACAAAAACGGCAACAGGATACCTTTTGTTAGCGAGTGGAGTGTTTCTAAAGACAAAACCGCTCTTGTTTTGAAACCCAGCGAAAGATTAAATTATAATACGTGTTACATACTAAAAGTTTCCGGAACGGAGATACGCAAATTGAACGGAGAATACGTTGATTTTGACGAAGATGGAATAACTGGAGAAGTAATTGATGATGATTTTGTTTTCCCATTTGTTACGGTAAAAGCGGATGATTCTAAGGGTGATTGGTCCGGTATTCAGGAAGACAATATTCCGCCTTTTGTGGTTCCGATGGTGTTTTTTCTTACAGGAGAGAAGACGACCCCTTATGTCTGGACCGATGTTAATATAGCTTTATATATTTATGACTATACATGGGAGCTTGCCGATACTTCAATAGTTATCAGGGCTGTAAATAGTAATACCGTAAAAAAAGATAAGTTCGTAATCATCGAAGAAAACAGCAGAGAGAAAGTATCTCTTAAAAGTGTAACCTATTGTAATAATCCTGACTCTGCTGATTTTGGAAGGGTTGTTGTTGCTCCTTCAGGTAAGCTTAAACCGGAGAGCTGGTATATTTTGAGGGTTTTTGGTGGTATTTCGGATATATATGGCAACAAGCTTGGCAGAGATAATTCTGTCGTTTTCGAGAAAAAATTCAGAACCTTTTTCTGTAACCATGATAGTACTGAATGTGTTAAAGATACGACTGCACCAGTGGTTTTGAGCTGGAAAAATCTTGGTTCTTCTTTTGAGATTGAATTTTCCGAAATGATTGATGCCCGGAGTGTAACCGGCAGCTCGGTTTATCTTTCGGAAGCTAAGGGTGATTTGTCCACAAGAAATGAATGCGGTCGGACTTTTGTTCGGTATACCACTTTAAAAAGAATTAGTATTTCCGGTCATACGGGTTTTGTTACGGAAGAAGTTAGAGACCTGTCCGGTAACAAAATAAAGAAGGTTGTAAGTAACTATTTTGAAAAAGAAATTGATTGAGTCCGCGATAAAAACAAAAGAGAAAGCGTACGCTCCTTATTCGAATTTTAAGGTTGGTGCAGCCTTACTCGCTTCGGGCAAGATATTTACCGGGTGTAATATAGAAAATGCTTCTTATTCTTTGACCATTTGCGCCGAGAGAGTAGCCGCAGTAAATGCTGCTGCAGCGGGCTGCAGGAAATTCGAAAAAATAGCAGTTGCTGTTGACGGAACCGATTTTACAGTTCCCTGCGGAGCGTGCTTGCAGTTTTTGAGTGAATTTACGGAAGATATGGAAATTATTCTCGTTAACGGCGAGGGAGATTCGAAGATTACGACGCTAAAAAAACTTTTCCCTTCGCCGTTTTCGCTCTGAAATTTATATTTGAATCTTTAATTCTGAGGTTAGAACGATTGGATTTCCAAGAGCTTGTTTTTATGTCTAATTAATATCTATTATGCCGATTTCTTCTCTCAGAAATTTTATCTTTTTCTTTGCTGTTTCCTGTGTTTTACTTGCTCCCATTTTTAGGATATCTTCGATTTCGTTTTTATTGTTCATAAAATATTCGTATTTCTTTCTCACTTATATATAGTATTTGTGTTTTATGTCAAGAGACTTATAAAAGTGTTCTATGCCCCGGTGCCTTGCCCGCCCGGGTTCAATCAGGGAGCTTTAACCCTTCCAGACTGCAATGATGGCAATTCGTCGCCGGAATGCCCGCCCGGCTAGCGGCAGATACGCCAGAGCCGATTCGATTTTGCGAATGACAGGAATATGAGAAGGCCGCCAACGGTAGCTCTGAATATCCCAGTGTCTGCGCGTCAAGAATTCCTGAAGTTCGTCAGCGGTTTTCACGTTGATGTGTCCTGGCGAGTTTTTGAGCAAGATACCCCTGTGTTTGAGAATCTCAAAGATGTGGCTGCGGTCCGGAGTATAGATGTACAGCGTTGCGTGTGGCAGTTGCGTGCCTATATTCTGCAGGATTTCGCCGAGGACATCATCCGGAACGTGTTCCGTGAAGTCCGGCATGAGGACTTTGGATATCCGCCGCTCGAAGTGCATTCTCCGTAAGTCATCCTTCACGAACTCTACACGCGACTTTAGCTCGGGGAAGTGCTGGTCGCGCATGGCGCATGACACGGTGATGGCCTCGTCCTGAAAATCGACACCGATGACTTGGCACCCGCTATGGTGCGCCAGATCCACTGCCGTTTTTCCGCTGGAGGATCCGCATTCCAGAACGGTGTCTTTATCGGTCAAAGCCATCCATTGCCGAATGAATCTGGCCTTGTCGACCACGTGGCTCGTCCCTCGCAAGTAGCTCTGGAACGCGCCGCGGTGATCGTTGTGTTCCATGGCTTGCAATTCTTGGTCGGTATAGCTTCTCTGCATCTTGCGGGGTCTCGTTTTCATTGATCTTTTAGCTTAGCCCCTTCTGTGTGAGCTTATCAAGGTGAACTTTTATAGCTTTTGTACTTTCGAATCCGAGATTACGGATAAATTCCCTTATACTTGGAGCAAAACCTTTCTCTTTAATGAACTCATTTAGAAACTCAACTATTTTTTCTTTAGTTTTCACCTAGACCTCCAGGTGAGCATATATTTGCTTAAAAATATACTAATTGTTTTCTGTTTGTCAAGTGGATTTATGCCATGAATGGGCGAGTTCATGCACATGGTGGTACAGTCAGGAAGTTAAATATTATGAGTGATAAGACCGTAAAAGAGTTGGAAGACATAATTAAAGGGTTGACAGAATAACAATTTTACTTAATTTCTTGGCATCCATAAAATAAAAACAGAGGAAAAAAAGGAAAAATTTATGCCGAGCGGCAGAAAAAGAAAATTAAAAAAAATAAAAAAGCATAAAAGAAAAAAGAAAAGAAGAGCAGACAGGCACAAAAAGAAACTTAGGTAAATACCGGCAGGGTTTTTAGAGGCGTTTTTTATTTCTTTTAAGCCATCCCTCAAATAATAGGACGCGAAAGTATTCACGGGTTTTTTGTCATATGACGATAAGGATTTATTCTTACGAAGGTTATTTTGGCAATTAGGTTATTATAAAATCTGGGTGGTTCTTTAATACTAACATTGTTGATAAATGGCTATGAAGATACAATATGCATCTTTCTTTACGGATGTGAGATGATAAAGATTTTTAAACAAGTAAAAAGAAAAATAACGGTAGAATAATGATAATCCTAATAATTTTAGGGGTCTTCCTGGGAGGCGGAATTGGAGGTTTCCAGGGGCAGAACGATGCCTTGACTTTTTCTCTGGATTTCGGAAAAAATTTTAAATCCGGTTTGGACACCGGCATCAAATTCACGATGTCGCTGACCGGAAACGCTCCCCCGTATATAGACATTCCTTTTTACAATTGGGGTGATCCGGGAGACTACCCTCGGGAATATTTCGCCGAATATAGAGAAAGAAACGAAGTGGGAGTTCAATTCGTAGGAAGGAAGCATTTTAAGAATTTCATACTGATAGGATTAACAGGCTTTTCGATGCAAGAATATATAACACTTCCCATACAGGATAGTTTGCAAGTCTTTCCTCTCTACCCTGTCGGAGAACGGGATAAATATTTCCTTATTTTTGGAGGCGGAATAGGATTCACAATCACAAAATTAGATTTGTGCTTGGCTTATTCCAATAGATTCGGAGCGTTTTTTTATGTTACCCGTACGTTTCGGAAGGCAAACTAAAGAAAAAACCAGAAAACAGCAAAATCGAGACAAAAATTGAAAACTGATAATTTAAATAATAAAGATATTGCGAAATTTTAACTTATTGTTATATTATAGTTATAGTGAAAAAAGCAAAATTGAGGTTGAAAAAAAATAAAAGAAGGGAAAAACTTTGAAACAGACGGAAAAGATAGGTAAGAAATTAAGAAAATTTCGAAAAAATAAGGGCTGGACTCTTAAAATTATGGGTGGGAAACTTGGGCTGCACTGGACCACAATCCAGGCTTGGGAAAAAGGCAAATATAGTATTCCATCCACTAAAGTCGACAGGGTTTGCAAAGTTCTCGGAATATTTCCAAGTCTTTTGTTCGAAGAAAAACCGGACAAAATATTCTATCCTTATATAGAAGGCATTTTACCTGATTTGGCAGTTCTTGCTCCTGAAAATATTAGCAAAAATATAAACATAAAAGAAATCCTGCCGACCGGTGCCGATTATGCTCTTATAAGGGTTGAAAGCGATAGCATGAAAAATTCGGGTATATTAAAAGGTGACTGGGTTGTAGTTGACACTTCTATTGCCGATTTCCACATAAAAAACATTTATGCTGTAGCAATCTTTCATGATAGAGAAAACAAAGGGGAGTTAAGCCTCAAGAAAATAGAAAAGGTGGGAAGTACCATTATATTGATACCCTCAAATGTCGAATACGATATTCAGGTCTACCATAAATCAGAAGTTGAAGTGGTGGGGAAAGTTATTAGGGTTTTAAGAATTTTATAAGAATCTAATTTTTTCGCTGTATATCTCCTCATTGATCTCTTCTCAAATTGTCGCTTTGCTCCCTGGTTGTAAAAGTAAATCAACATTCTTAATATCGTTACGGCTACTAAATATCCTGAACATCCAACGCCATCTACAGATTGGGCTTTCCTATGAATTTATAGCTTACCAACTCTTGTAAAATACTCTATATTTAATTATAATTTAAAAAATTTTTCGAATAAAAGACAAATAAAGGATTATTATTTATGGAAGACGTGCTTTTGATAGAGAAATGTAAAAATGGCGATATGGAAGCTTATGAATTGCTGGTCAAAAAATATATGAAGAAAGCTTATAATGTTGCGCTTTTTTATACAAAAAATCCGACTGACGCATGGGATATTTCTCAACAGGGATTTGTGAACGCCTGGAAGGGAATGAAAAGATTCGACACCAGGAGTCCTTTCTTTCCATGGTTGTACGCTATAATCAAAAATGAGGCTTTAAGCCGATACAAGAGAGAAAAGAAAGAAGAAGAAAAAAGAGAAGAAGGGTTGCCTCTTAAAACCATAATTTCTCCGGAAGAGTATTTGGAAAAGGAAGAAAGAATAAGAACATTAAAAGAATCTCTTTCAAAGTTGGATAAAGAAAAAAAGGAAATTATATATCTTCGTCATTATGCTGATATGAGCTATAAAGAAATATCGGAAGTTTTGGGCCTACCTGAAGGAACAATAATGTCCAGACTTTACTATGCAAGAAAAGCATTATTTAAGGAGTACAAAAAGAATGAGCAGGGAAGAAGAACTTAAAAGTAAATATTTTGACAAAAATTTATCCGAAGAAGAAAAGAAAGAACTTAAAGAATTGGCTTCGAAGGATAAAAAAACGTGGGACGAATTAAAAGAGATGGATAACTTAAAGGAGGTGATTGATATGCTCGAACCGGTTAACCCCGACAGAGAGTGGGAAGAGTACTGGAGTTCACTTTACAATAAATTGGAGAGGGGTATCGGGTGGATTATATTTTCAATCGGAGCCATCCTGACCCTTACTTTTTTGGGATTCCAGTTTATAAAAAACTTAATTCGCGATTCCCAAATAGCTCTTTACGCCAAATGCGGCTTCATAGCATTGTTAATTGGGTTTATAATTCTTTTTGTGTCGGTTGCAAGAGAAAGACTAACTCTAATGAAATCCGATAAATATTCTAAGGAGGTTAAAAGATGATAATATCTACTATCGAACATATCCCCGGAAGAGAGATAAAAGAAGTTCTTGGTCTTGTGAGAGGAAATACAATTCGTGCCAGACACCTGGGAAAAGATATTATGGCTTTGCTTAAAAATATCGTTGGCGGAGAAATTACCGACTATACAAAATTGCTTTCCGAATCGAGAGAACAGGCTATAGACAGGATGATAGAAAACGCAACGGCTCTTGGAGCCGATGCCATAATCGGGGTTCGTTTTACAACTTCCTCCGTTATGCAAGCAGCCGCCGAACTCCTTGCCTACGGGACCGCAGTGAGACTAAGAGACAAAGGGGAATAAAAAGAAACCGGAAGCCGTAATCCCACCACTACACCTGATGATTGGATGCAGATACTTTTACCTGTAAAACAGTAAAATAGTTTTTCCTATTTACCAATTTTTCAATTTTTCTATGTTAGGTCCGTGTTAATCCGGCTAATTTAGAGGTAGGGGGGAGGTGTTTCAAACAAACAAAATAAAGGGGGGTGGTGAGGCTCTGTGTTCTCTGCCTGCCCCGTAGGGAAGAATGACCGTATTGGGGTGTCTCTGCGGTAAAGTAAATTTTTGAATTTTGATTTGTAATTTTACATTTTGATATTTGATTTTTGCATTTTAGCGGCTTTGCCGCACTATGTTCTCTGTGGTAAAAATTTTTGAGGAAAGTGTGGAATTTGAGTTTATTCTCTTGACTATTTCTGCAATCATTTTTATTTTGTCTTAGAAAAGAGATATTAGCTGATGCATAAGAAAACCGATAAGGAACTTTACGATATAGCTGCTATGGAAGGATACAAATATGAAGGCAATTGGGGAATTGTAGTCTTTGTTTTGGGAGTGATTTTATTATGGGGTGGATATTGGCTTTGTGGTTTCCTTCCGCAAAAACTGAATCCTTTTACAATAAAAAAACTGTTTTCGTATATTGGTATTCTTACCGGAGCAGGCGCCCTCTCTGTCGGATATTTTTCTTACCCCAGAATTCACAATCTGAAAGTTTTTCTTGCGGGGCATCTCACTGGTTTATCCGCTCTGGCTTTTTCTCTTTTTAGTAATCCAGGCATTTTTTCGTTGCCGGCATCTCCCAGCTTTATCCCGGGAATTTATCTATTTATGCTTATTGGAATTCTTACAAGCACATTGCTACCAACTTTTTTAAAGTACAGATGGACAAAGCGAATTACCATAGCCGTACTCCTTCTTGGAATATTTGCTTTTTACTTTTTCTGGAAAGCTCCATCTAAAATTTTATCTCTGGAAGCTCTCCGCAAAAACGAACTCAATTTATGGCTAACGCTAACACCCGGAGTATTGACATTTCTGACTTTATTTTTCTCCGTATTCATTTTAAAACGTCAATTCTTTTTGGGAGGAGTGTTGGGTGGTATGGCGTTATTTTTTGGAGGAGGCTGGTACCTCGGTAACGCAAGAGTCAATACTTCTATTTTTGACTCTTACGTCTTTGCCGCGGCTCCGCTTTTTCTCGTAATCGGAGTCTTCGTACACTGGCTGGCAAGGATGGAACATAGGGCTTCCTACGACCCTTTGCTAAGGATTTATAACCGCAGTCACTGCGAGCGTATTCTCGAAGAACAAACAAAGGTCGACACCGATCCGCCTTTCGGAGTCGCCATCGTGGATATCGACCGATTCAAAAACATCAACGATAAATATGGTCACCGCGCCGGAGACGAAGTATTGATACAGTTAGTCCGGATACTGACAAACGAGATAGTCCCCGATGGAATCATTTGCCGTTACGGCGGAGAAGAGTTTGTTGTTTTCTTCCCTCGGCAGAGTACCACAAAAGTCAAGATGATTATGGAAATAGCTCGCAAAGCAGTCCGCAAAGCCTCTATTCGTTTCGAAGAAAAAAGAATAAAGATTACCATATCTGTTGGGATTTCTCATCGCCAAAATTCCGCTCAGCCTTTACACAGGGTTTTCAGAGCAGCTGATAAAGCCTTATACAGAGCAAAGAAAGAAGGTCGAAATCAGGTTAGATTTTGCAAAACCGAATAAAAATTAGATTACAGAGGCGAACTCCACATTTTCTTATTTGTTGTCTTTTGTAAATTTTAATCCTATAAATTATTTATTAGTATCTCTTCTGAAGAAATATAATTACTTTTTTACCACGATCTCTTACGCCCCAAACTTATCCAATCTTTCCGCATGAGCGAGGAGAAGCGATGTCAGGTAAAGAGAAGGAATGCGACCTAAATTTCCCTTTGCGCATTCACTCTCCCCAAATCCCGATACTCCGCTTATTCGTGTCCACTTGGAAACAATTAAAAGCGGAACAGGATGCCAGGAATGTGATTTATATGTTGCGGGTGTAGAATGATCTCCGGTAACGGCAAGAACATCGGGAGCAAGTTTCATGATTTCCGGGATATAACGATCTGTCTCTTCGATTCTCTTGACCTTTTCATCGAAATTCCCATCTTCTCCGTAAGAATCCACCTTTTTAATATGAATATAAAAATAATCGTAATCCTTGTATGATTTTTTTAATACTGAAAATTCCTCTTCAACACAAGTCGGTGTTCTATCAACATCCATTCCTATCAATTGAGTTAAGCCTCTATACATAGGATAATCAGCAATCGATTTCGCTTTGACTTTATAAATTTCAGGGAATTGAGGCAAATCAGGATAGCCGGAAATTCCACGAAGAACAGCCGCATTAGGTTTCTCGTCTATGCTACGAAGAGCTTCAATTATTAGATCTGTAAGTTTATTAATTGTGTCCGCAGTCCTTTCCGCGGATTTCTTGTCCGATGTGGGAATGGATTTAAGTATTTTTTCTCCCACCTTCTGAGGGTCGGTATCAGTCACTTCATCACAGATATCTTTTCCTCTCAACCTAACCACAAAACGATGTTCCTTGCCGCTTGTAAAAGAAATTTCTACTCCCTCAATCGTTGAAATCTCTTTATTTAAATGTTTGACTATTCTTTTGTTAACTTCTGTATCTATTCTTCCCGCTCTTCTGTCTTTGACGACACCCTTCTCGATTATACAAAAATTGCCTCTTGCAGTCAGATCCCCCTTTTTTACTTCTACATCCACGCCCAGAGCTTCAAGTATACCTCTGCCTATTTGATATTTTACCGGATCGTATCCGAAAAGAGCAAGATGTGCGGGACCGCTCCCGGGAGTTATTCCGGGAAAAACAGGGTCGATTAAACCACACTCGTTTTTAGAGGCAAGGCGATCCAAATTTTCCGTTCTCGCAACCTCAAGAGCAGTTTTTCCTTTATAAGGTAAACCTCCAAGCCCATCCATAACAAGCAAAACAATTTTCTTATCGTTTTTCTTTACAAGATCCTTAAGAATCGAAATCGAATCGTACATTAAACCTCCCGAAAAAAAACAGCAATTTATCCCGAACCAAGATAATGGTCCTTCCATACAGGGTCTGTCAGCTCTTTCATCTCTTTATCATACCTGATCAAACCTTCGTTAAATCCCTTATCTTTTAAAGCAACGGCCGCATCTTCATCTGCAGGATTAACATTATGTTTTCTGGCAACTTCGAGAAATTTACCGTGATGATCTCTTATGAAACACGGCATAATCCAATTGTCATGCTCCTGTGGCGGTTTTTTATATCCATAATCAAACTGCCACTGCCTTATATCTTTGAAAAACCCTGAATGTATTATATCGTTCAAACTTCGCCCTTTCTTGAACGCCTCATTCACATTATCCACGGTATAAGGAACAAAAACACAGGGCATGACATTTCCGTTCCAGTCAATATAAAAATACCCCCCTGGTCTTGCTCCCGCAATACATCCATCAGAAGCAGTTGCGGTACTCCAGAAATCAGCCACAAAAGTATCTTCCTTCCGCAGCAGCTGCCATTCCCACTCATACAATCTTGCTCTCTGCTTTGGAGTTGGCATCAACTCAAGAGTAAATTTACGTCCTATTGGCATATACTGGAATATCCAGCCGTACATCGAACCCTTTTCCTTAAAGAAAAAATTCCTGAACTCATCGGAAGTTATCACATCAATATTGTGGCGAGTAACGGTTATTGATAAACCAAAGGGAACACCTGCCTTCTTTAGATTATCCATAGCTCCCAGTATCTTCTCAAATATTCCCTTTCCTCTTCTATCGTCTGTCTCTTTTTTCAAACCCTCAACAGATATGGCTGGAGTAACATTTCCTAATTTTGCCATTCGCTTTGCCATCTCTTCCGAAATTAAAATGCCGTTTGTGTACATAAGAAAGTAACAATCATCATATTTTTCATAAAGGTCAAGAATCGTATTGTTATCATCTTTGTAGAGAAGAGGTTCTCCTCCCGAAATAACAAAGAAATTCATTCCCCAGAGGTCTCTTGCCTGGTCAATGATCTTAGTTAGTACACTCCAGCTTAATTTCTCTTTAAATTCAGCGCCTGAAGCCGCATAGCATCCCTTACACCGCAAGTTACATCTCTTCGCCGGGCTTATAGTCATGAATACAGGGGGGCGCTCAGAATACTCTTTAATATAATCCAGCCTCTTGTAAAAACCTCCAAAAAAAACATTTCCCAGAAAAACACGTAGAAGCCCATCCATAGCTTCTCGCGATAAATTCCCTTTCTCTATAGTCCTCTCTATACTTCTAAAAATCGATCTTCCCATATAATACTTGTCTTCTTGAACTTTCGATGGTCTATTATCAGGATTTTCTTTTATTAAATCTTTATATATTCTCTTTTCCATACTCCGGATCAGCAGACGTCTTAACCCTTTTCTATTTATCGCAAAGTTGGTAGTCGATGAAATCGCTTTGAAGCTTGCTTTTTTTACTAAATTCATAGTTACCTCCCTGCAAAATAATTTATGCCATAAGAGGCACTAAAGATCTAACTCCAAACCAAAGTCTTCAATAAAACTCTTTAGCAAACTCTTGTTCACCTGGTAAAAAACCCATCTTTTATACTGTCTTTTCAAAACCAGCCCCGCTCCTTCAAGCCTCTTAAGATGATGAGAAACCGTAGGCTGGGAAAGCTTTAAAGATTCTACAATCTTCGTGACATTTTGCTCTCCTTGCTTAAGGAGTTTCAGTATTCTCAAGCGCGTCGTATCCGCCAACAAATACAGAATGTCATTTATTTCCATCTATCCTCCTTTATTACTAATTTTAATCCGACATATAGATGAATGTCTATATGTCCTGATTCTCAATATAACAATTTTCATCAATATGTCAAGGGACTGTTGCAAAGTTTTGATTTTTGCAAAATGCTATTAGTGATTCGTAAAGTTCCGGCTTATTGCTGGTTAGAAAAAGAATATATGGAAGAGAAATTCAAACGGGTAGTAGAAGTGACTTCGTAAACTAATAGGGATAGATGAGATATCAATTTGCAAAGGGTCATAGTTACAAAATAGCAGTAAGTGATTTAGTTGTGAAAAGATTGCAAAAATCAAAGACTTTTGGCACAGCCTCGTCGGAGAGCCGAAAGCACTAGTAAAGAAAAGCGCTTCCGCCGATAAATTCCCTTAGTATGGATGTTCTCGGTATCTCTTTTTCCCGAATGTTCAGGAAATGGTCCAAGAAATTTAAAAGTCGGAGAGCTTCGCAATAATAGGGAGAACTGGTCGAAACACATCTTAAAGGCGTTTCAAGGAAAACTTTCAATGCAGCGAGTTCGTAAACGAGTGATGAGTTAAACATTACATCGGCTCTTTCCTGATAAGGAAAAATAAATTGTTCTTCTCCGTCTTTTACGGACTCCCACTTTGTTAAAGTATATTCGGCATCATGCCCTCTGAATCTGGTATCTCTGAAAATCCTCCTTAGAAGCCTGACATCTCTGGTTGGAATCCTGTTTACTCTGTTGATGTTCAACTGGGTCAGAGGAGAAACATAAATCAGGAAGGTTTTTATGGATATCCCTTTAAACAGGTCGGGATTGAAGGAATGAAGCCCCTCGATAATTAGCATATTGTTCTTGCCGAATTTGATGGTTTCGTTACTGTACTCTTTTTTTCCGGTTTTGAAATTGAAACATTGTTTTTTTACTTTCTCTCCTTTTAGTAATTTGCCGATATGTTCTCTGAATAATTTGATGTCCAGAGCCGAAAAAGCATCGAAGAAATGCGTACCATCTTTATAATACGGAGTTTTTTCTCTCTCGAGAAAATAATCGTCAAGTGATAGATAAATAGGCTGGATACCATGCAAACGAAAATGAATACCGAGTCTTTTGGAAAGAGTCGTTTTACCGGAAGAGGAAGGACCTCCTATCAAGACAGCCTGGATTTTCCGTCTTTTTTGAACTATTTTTTTGCAGATGTCCGTTATTTTCTCGCTGTGGAGGACTTCCGCAATATTCAAAATTTCGGATATTTCGCCTTTTATTATATATTGATTGAGTTGAGAAACATCCCAGACCTTCAGGATTTCGGCTTCTTGATTGGCTTCCCTGTAAGTGTTGAAAAGTTTTTTTCTTTCCTCGATTTTTCCCACACTTGATGGGTCGTCTTTCGACGGAAGGATGAGTAGGAATCCTTCTTTGACCGGTTTAAGTTCGAATGTGGAGATAAAGCTCGTATTAGGCAAAAGTGGTCCTGCAAAATAAGCGGAAAAACCGTCGATGTTATAAACAGGTATGTACGAAACAGCGAGATTTTTCAGAATGTTTACATCGTCTTCTCTGCCGGAAAGGTAATGTATGGCTTCCAGCTTAGGGAGCATCAGCTTTTCTATATCTTTATTCTTCTTTATTAAATCCTTCATTTCTTTTTTAGTCGAATTTAAGTCCAGTTTTCCCTTCAGAAATCTGCCTAAAATGGCATTGCCGTATGAATGTTCTATTTTGATTGTGACTTTTCTCTTCTTTGACAGGTAATCGAGCAGGAAAACCAGTGTCCTTTCGTAAGTTCTTCTGCCTTCTGCATCTCTCACATCGAGAAATTGTACCGGACTATCAAGCGGGACACTATCCCCGAGAGAAGTATATTGATTGTTTTCTTTCGCGAGGGTTATGGGAAATTTTAGACCGGGAAACCTGTCAAGTATTTTCTGATTCATCAATCAATGAAATTGCTTTTTCTACGTCTATATAAGCGATGTTGTCTCTTCCCCTGCCTTTGACGTAGTACATTGCCAGGTCCGAAAGACGTAGCAAATCGTAGAAATTCGTGCTATCTACCGGATAGCATGCTATACCAAAACTTGCCTTGATCTGGGCTTCAATGGTCTTTTTCTCATCTTTTATGCGGAACATCTTTTTCGATATCGAATCTTTGAGCATTTTTGTGAATTCTATTGCACCCTTCAAATCTAAATTCTTTAGAATTATTATGTATTCGTCCCCTCCGTACCTGATACCAACATACTCCTGGTTCTCTATTTTGTTCTGTATTTCTTTGCCCACGAGGCGCAGCAGCTTGCTTCCAATCAAGTGATTATAACTATCATTTATGTTTTTAAAATGGTCTAGGTCCATGAATATCACGGCTCCTTTATCACCCGATACCTTCCATTTATCCACGATGGCAGGCATATACTCATTGCAATACCTTGAATTATATAAGCCGGTGAGCTCATCCGTGATAGTTGCCAGTCTTATTTCCTCATATAACCTCGCATTATCTATAGCGATACCGAGCTGATTGGAAACTTCCTTTATTATTTTGGCTTCCTCTTTACTGAAAGCGTATTTTTCCGGAGAACCTATTGTTATTATTCCGATGAGTCTTTCGCCTTTCTTTATTGGGGCGACCATTTCCGATTTAAGCCCGCCAACAAAACCCTTGAATGCTTTCTCTTTCTCCGTGTCCTTGCAGATAACCATTTCCTGGGCTTTCAATACTTTTCCTATTAAGCCTCTATCCTTTGGTAATTTGCGAATAGGTTTGACATTCTCCTTGGCGGAAAAACCTTTAAGTATTGCATAGGAACCTCTTACGAGGGCTATACCGACAAAATAGTAATCGAATGCTTTCTGAATCAGTTCTGCGCTCTTTTTCAGGAGTTTGTCAAGATTGAGAATGGAAGTAATGGTTTTATTTATGTCGAAAATAAGCGTTAAATAACGAATTTTTGACTTTAGATTCTGTACCAGATTCGCGTTTTCGAGAGCGATGGCTGCATGTTCGGCGTAATTATTGACCAGCTTCAAATCCTCCTCGTTGAAATGTGTTTTGTCTTTCTTGTTTATGGCTTCTATTATACCCAGTATTTTCCCTTTGCTGAGTAATGGTACGGAAAGAATATTGTGCGTTACAAAGCCTGTCTGTTTATCGATACTCTGAAAAAATCTTTTATCATTATAAGGGTCGGTAACGATTGCGGGTTTCTTGTTTTTTACTGTCCACCCCACGATTCCTTTGGTAATCGGCATCCTTTGTCCCATCAGCGTGCTTTTCTTTTTGCCTATCACCTCTTTAAAAACAAGCTCCTTCCTTTCTCTGTCCAGCAGGAGTAACGACCAGGCTTCCGCATCGAGAAGTTGAGAAACGTTTTTCATTATCAGAGAAAGCACTTCGTCAATTCCGATATCCGGAGAATTGATCGCCTTTAAAATTTCTCTCAATCCATCAACTCTATTCCTCATCTCTCTCCTCCGGTAAGACCTCATAAATGATTTTGACTCTTTCTTTTTTGTTCAGAAGCTCCCCATTCTCGTCAATGGTAAGCTTAAGATCTAAGGGAATATCAAATTTAAGAGCTTTTCTTTTATCTTCTTCGTCTAAATTGTAAATACCGACCGGTGCAACGCTAAATCCTTCAAAGAAGAAGGAACGGTCCTTATCTTCTCCCTTCAGGACATAAAGTAATTTATCGATTATTTCTTTTCCCGAAGCCGAGCTCGTGAGCGGTTCCGCAAATCGATATTCATCGGAATTGAGCATTAGATTTATTAAAGTATTGTTGTCTATGAGTATAACCGACCGTTCGGGGCTTCTGCCCGAGGAAAGTAATGCAGCTTCGTCAACTAGAATCCCGTTCAGGTCCGGGTCTCCGAAAGCATTCGGGGTAAAGATTAAGTCTTTACCGGGATTACCGCTTGCAATTCCTATGCCCAGGCGGAACAAAGATTTGAATTGAGGCGGCAGGAGGGCATAAGTAATCCCTTCGTGGAATATTTCTTTTTCCGTTATTTCTCCGAACCAGGTGCGATACTTGACGTAATTTTCTTTGACGAATTCTTCGGCAGCTTTAACCATATTCAAAGCAGTTCTTATCGCTATTTCCGAACTCTTTACGTGTGGCAAAAGATTGAATTCGTCTTCAAGAGCCGTAGAATAACGTACGACTGCCCCCGATCTTGTCTGGGAAGTTTTGTAAATATTTTTGTAAAGTTTTTGGGAATTGCTGCCGAACCAGAGAATACCGCCATCTCCGGTATCTTTTACTATAAAAGAAGAACCCTTTCTGGCAGCTTCGAAAATGCGGGACTGGAACAAAGAGATAATCGATTTTTCCCTTTCGGCGTCTCTTAACCGGTGAGACATAAAGGTAGAGCCTCTTATATCGTAAACGAGTGAAGAAACCAGAGAGGAAAAGGTCTTGTGTAGAACTTCGGATAGTTTACGTTTTAATTCCAGATTCTCCGTATCTATTTTAGGTTTGATTTTCCCGCTCTTGGAAAACCTGTAAAAATAACCTTTTGGTAAAAGTTCAAGCCCTACAAGATGAATTATTTTATCTCCGTTTATTCTGGACCTCGGATTATCGAAATCGATTAAAGGAGGCCATAATTCTATCATATTGTTTATGATTTGCCGAATGAATATTACTTCAAGAATGTCAGAAAAGACTAACTTATAGTTGTGAATCACTTTACTGATGTCGGGCCAGTAAGATCTTTTTCGTTCGGAACTCAATTTCGCAAAGATTTGAGTATCTTTGGTCGTTTTTTCTTGTTTTATCAGAAAATTTATTATGGCTTTTTCGGAAGCCGGACTTATTACAGCCATAAACGGCTGCGCATGCCAGAATTCTAATACCATCTTTTCTATCGCCCATGAAGAAACAGGAGGCAGTAAAGAATATATATCCTGAGAGGTTATGTTGAGGAGTAATTTGTTCTGGTCTATCTCCTCCTTTAATATTGAGCCAGAGTTTTTAAGCTCCTGAACCATCCTGACGTGCAATTTCAAAGTTTCTTCAAGTTTTGTAACCTCTTCCTGTATGTCCGAAAGTGCCGTGGACAGGTCTTTGCTTCTCACGTCCACCAGAGCCTGCAATTTATTAAGACTCTTTTGTAGAAACTTATTGGTTTCTTCCCGTACATTTATGTCTTTGCCGTCCAGAGCCCTATCCCTTTCTATCAACTTCTTTTTTGCCATACCGGATTTCCGGGAGGCAATTTTTGCCAAAATTTGCAAGGTGCTCTTGGTGGGAACAAAAAAATCTCTGAAAGGGAAACTTTTTAATGCATTTATGCTGGCAATTTCGGAATTTTTAAAAAGGGAAATTATATCGTTTGATTCTCTTTCGGTAAAATCTTCTATCAAAATATCATGTATTTTGGTGAACACGGAAGGAGTCAAACCATAATGGACAAGAAAGCGCCCCAGGTCGCCTACGGTGAGATTTCGAATGGGGTATCCTAAAAACAAAGGCTCTTTTATTATTAATCTTGTGAAAGGTCTGATTTGTTCCAGAGGTACTCCCTCTAAAATGGCATCGACCAGTCTCCTGCCGGTTGCGATGGAATCGTGAAGCCCTTCTATTATTTCAGCCGGGTATAGATTCATTAAAGCTGATAGCAGTATTACAAAATAATGCTCGCCTTTGTCGAGAGCATTAAGGGCTAAATCGTTTAGGAATTTTTTGTCTTTTTTATATAATTTATCTTCCTTCAACCTGACGAATATATCTCCGAGGTAAGCAAGGTCTTCATTGTTAATCTCTACAAACATTTTAACGTTGTGCTCGTTGAGAAAATCGGAAAGTGTCGTTTTGATGGACCTCGATTTCAAATATCGCAACAAAAGCTTTTTGGAGTATTCGAATAGACCCTTTTCTCCGACGCTTTCTTCGAGGTTCTCGAGAAGTTTGCTTTCAAATGCACAGGCAAATTCTAAATACTCTGGGCTAAATTTCATTTTTATCTTCCGGTATTTATAAAATCTCCATTGCTATAAATTATTTTTCCGTTTACTATGGTGTATCTGACGATCCCTTCGAATTTTCGACCCAAAAAGGGAGAATTTTTCGATTTCGAAGCGAAATCTTCCGGATTAACCTCCCGGCTGCTTTTAAGGTCCATGATGGTGAAATCCGCTGTTGCGCCTTCTCTTAGTTCTCCAAGTGGCAAATTGAATACTCTGGAAGGTGTCGATGAAAGTACCTCAATTAGCTTACCCAGGGTGATTTTTCCCGGTTTTACCAAATCTGTGTACAAAGCCGCAAAAGAAGTTTCCAGTCCTGTTACGCCGAAAGCGGCCTCTTCAAAATCAAGCTCTTTTTTGTAATCCGGATGGGGAGCATGGTCGGTTGCAACAATTTCGATCAAGCCTTCTTTTATAGCCTTCTGAAGTACTTCAACATCATATCGTGTTCTTAAAGGGGGCTTCATCTTTTTGTTGGAATCAAAATTCCTGATCTCTTCATCGCACAAAAGTAGATGGTGGGGCGTAACCTCTGAGGTTATGTTATCTCTTTTCCAATCTTTGATAAGTTCGACCGAAGTCGCGGTCGAAATGTGAGCCAGGTGCAGTCTTCCCTGGGTGAATTCAGACAGCAAAATATCTCTTGCCACGATCGTCGATTCGGATACATCCGGTATGCCCTTGAATCCCAGGCTGGTTGAAACAGCCCCTTCATGCATCTGTCCTTTTTTGGACAGATTCGTATCCTCAGGATGGTCTATTATGGGGACTTTGAATAGTTTTGAATATTCCAGAGCGTTACGCATCAAAGAAGAGTCCATGATGCAATTTCCGTCATCGCTGAAAGCAACGCAGCCTACCTCAAAAAGATGAGCCATCTCCGAAAGTTCTTTTCCTTCTCTTCCTTTTGTAACGGCACCTATCGGGAAAACTCTGCACAGCCCTACTTTTTCGCTTTTTTCCTTTATATATCGGGCGACTCCTTCGTTGTCTATCGGTGGCTCGGTATTCGGCATTACGCAGACAGTCGTGTAACCACCTTTGACTGCAGCTTTTGACCCCGTTTCTATGGTTTCCGCATCCTCTGCGCCCGGTTCCCGGAAGTGAGAATGAACGTCGACAAAACCGGGGAAAAGGTACAATCCTTTTCCATCTATTTCTTGCTTTGCGGAAGACTTCGAATCCTTTGCAACCTTGCCTTTTTCTATTTGAAGTGTTCCGACCTCATCTATACCGTTTAGAGGGTCGAAAAGATGAATGTTTTTAATTTTTAAGTCCATCTAATTTCCTTTTGGATAGAAGGTATAAAATGCTCATTCTTACGGCTACTCCCGAAGTGACCTGGTCTAGTATAAGGGAATACTTAGAATCCGCGATTCTCGACTCAATTTCGATTCCTCTGTTGATAGGTCCTGGGTGCATTATAACGACGTCAGGAGATGCAAATTTTTCGAGTTTTTCATAGGTTAGAGCATAGTTTTTCACGTATTCCCTTAGGGAAGGAAAGAAACTTTCTTCCTGTCTTTCCTTTTGAATCCTTAGAATGTAGAGAATATTTTTCCCCGGAAGCGTCTTTTCCAGACTGTACTGGAAATCAACTTCGAACGGTTCCAGCCAGAGAGGCAAGAGGGTGGGTGGTGCACATACGGTGACCTTTGCTCCCATTTTGTTTAGTCCCGAGAAGAGAGAACGACTGACCCTCGAATGTTTGATGTCTCCGATAACGGCAACCTGTAGATTTTTAAAAGTCGAAAATTTCTTCTTTATGGTCATGAGATCCAATAGTGCCTGCGTGGGGTGCTCGTGACATCCGTCCCCCGCGTTTATTATGGAAGCTTTCAGCCTGTCAGCCAGAAAATGTGGGGTGCCGGGCGCAGAATGCCGGACCACAATCATATCTACTTCCATTGCTTCTATGTTCTTTGCCGTATCAAGGAGAGTCTCTCCTTTTAAAACCGAAGAAGAAGAGGCTGAAATATTGATGGTATCGGCAGAAAGTCTCTTCTCGGCAAGAACAAAGGAGTTCAGAGTTCTCGTGCTGGGCTCTAAAAACAGGTTGGCTACCGTAATTCCTCGAAGAGTAGGAGCTATCTTTATAGGTCTTTTCAAAATCTCTTCCATAGATTCGGCAGTTTTTAGAATCTCCTCGATTTCGTCCTTCGAGAGATCCTGTATTCCGAGTAAATCTTTCCTATTTGGATCCACGTTTAACCTCTACTATCTTGACCGATTCTTCACCATCGATCTCTTCGAAAAGAACCTGAACTTCTTCTTTGTCTTTGAGTTCTACCGAAATTCCCGTATAATCGGGAGAAATAGGTAATTCTCTTCCTCCTCTGTTGACCATGACTGCCAGTCTCACGCTTATAGGACGTCCGTAATCCATAATCTCATCGAGAGCGGACCTTACCGTTCTTCCCGTATAAAAGACATCGTCGACCAGCAAAACTTCTTTCCCGTCTATTGGACATGGAAAATCCGTCGAGCCGATAATCGGTTTAGGCCCATATATAGTTAAATCGTCGCGATATAAGGTAATATCCATAACTCCCACTTTGATTTCCCACGGAGTTCTTTTTTCCAGAATCTTGAATAGCCTTTTGGCCAGAATGTCACCTCTTTTTCTGATACCGATTATGCACAGAGACTCGATATCAGGATTGTCCACTATGATTTCGGTAGAGAGTCTTTCGATGGTTCTCTTTATCTCTTTTTTGTCCATTAAAATTCTTTTTTCTTTAAATTTAATTTTCATTTTTTATAAGAAAACTGATGGTTGCTTCGTATCTTATTAAACAACCACTCGCGGAAAGAGAAGCAGAGACAAAGAGGGAAAGAGCAACCTTTTTTATATCCATCGAGTCTCCTTTTTTATTAATTTATGAAAAACATCCGAATAGTCAAGGTTTGTCTTATCTGCAAAGTCGCTATTTAATTGCCACAAAGGCACTAAGACACAAAGCCCAACCGACAACCCACTCATTTATTGATTTTACTTAAGAAATTAAAAATTATAAAAAACCATTCTGTTCTTCGTGTCTTGGAGACTTAGTGGCTAATCTTTTCAATTTTTTGCAAAAAAAACAAAAAGTTGACTGACAGTACTATATAGAAAAAAACACACGGAGAGCACAGAGTTTTTGTTTTTAAGCCAAAAGCCAAAGGCTAAAGGCTAAAGGCAAATAGCTATGTTTAACAACAAATCATAAGATAAAAAATCGAAAAATGGGAAAAATACGATACGGGTAAATGGGACTATTTCACTGATTCACTAATCCACTCGGGCAAAGACCCTACCCCCTTGACTTTTATCGCAGTATTTTTAAGATTATATTATGGAATATTTCAAGATACTGGGAGTTTCCATGGAAGCTTCAGATACCGAAGTAAAGAAAGCTTATTATAAACTTGCAGCCAAATACCATCCCGACCATTTATCTCCGGAGATGAAAAAACAGTTTCTGCCTTATTTTCTCAAAGTTACGAGAGCATACCTTACACTCAAAGAGCAAAAAAAAAGAAACGAATATATAAGACAGTGCAATTTGGGGATTTTCGAGGAAGATAAGGAAAAAGACAGGAGAAACAGCAGAGAGAAATTGTTCGAACAGGGGCTCAAATACCTGATGGCAGACCCGGTGCGTTCGTCCAGATATTTAAGAAAGGCTTCCAATCTTGAAAGGAGTAACGAAACCTACAAAAGCTACTATGGCTTGTCTCTGATACTTTCCGGAAGGGATAATAAAGGACTGGATATGTGTCTTGAAGCCGTGCTACATCAAGAAAGTGCCGAACACCATATAAATCTTGCCAAATGTTATGCGAAGTTGGGACAGTATAGAAACGCATTAAACCATTCTCAAAAAGCCCTTCGATTGGATAAAAATCACTTAGAGGCAAGAAAATTTACCGAAGAATTGAAAAACCATACAGGCATAAGGAAATTCTTCAAGAGATAGCTTCGTAAGGGCTTTGATTTTAAGCTCAAAGATTTAATAAAACACTGACAATTAAAGTCTTGAAGCAATCCGGAAATAAGTTCGATAATAAAAACAGGATTCTCATATTTTTCCCCAACAATAAAAGGGACAGTCGCTTATGATAGATATAAATAAAGCGTTAAAAAAAAGGCCTGCTTTCGCTGTTTTTATTATTCTGTTAGCCGGTCTTTATGCAGGGTTTTTTATAGATATAAGAGTATTTATAATAGGATTTTTACTCTCCATTGTTAGTTTTTTTATCAAAAGGGTAGACGTTTTACTTCTTATTGCACTTTTCTTTTCCGCCGGAGTTTACCAGAGTTCGAGAACCCCACAAAAAGGAGAGAGGATATTTTTTCGGGGAATCTATCTTGATAATAGAATAATAGACCCTGTTTTGGGAGAATTGTATGTGAGTCTGTCTGCTGATTATGGTAATTTTGTTAGGGGCAACGGAGAGTTTAAAGAAAGCAAAAACTTTACCAAATTGGTAGATGTGGAAACAATATCGTCTTCGCGCACCATTCTAAGGAAACTGCTTTCTCTTAGAAGCTATCTTGACGGAAAAATTCAAAAGCAATGCCCGGGAGATGTCGGAAAAATTTGTTCAGCAATAACTCTCGGCATAAGAAACACCCTGCCTTATTATATAATCGAAAGATTTCAATCTTGCGGTACCGCGCATTTACTTGCTGTTAGCGGGCTTCATACCGGTATAGTTTTTGGCGTGTTTTTTGTTTTCCTTAGAGCTTTACAGTTAAGAAGAAATCCTTCCCTTTTTCTTTCGGAATTTTTTGTTTTAATCTATGCCGTCTTAACCGGATTGCGCGTCCCTGTAATTAGAACTTCTATAATGACGTTGTTTTTCGTAATTGGTGAATCCAGGAGCAGAAATATCGACCCGTTCAACATTCTTTCCGCGGCAGGTATTTTTATAGCATTGATGATGCCGAGAAGTATATTCGGTATAAGCTTTCAACTCTCATTCCTGGCAGTCTTTTCGATTCTCGTAATGTTTAACATTCTTAAAGAATACTTTGAAAAAGTACCAAACAGGTGGTTTAAGCAATGGATTATATTGCCTTTTTTCATAACGCTCAGTGCCCAACTTGGCACAATACCTTTAGTTGCCTATTATTTCGGTTACATACCTCTGATAGGTTTGCTTGCGAACTTGATACTGGTACCTCTTACCGGTGCATTAATATCGGGGTGTTTTATGTTCTTTCTATTCCCTTTCCTCGGCAGGATAACAGGTAATTTTGTGTGGATAATAGGACTCACAATGAATGAAATAATGATAATTATGGAAAGGATTCCTTATGCGGTTTTGAAAATAAAAAAAAACGAGCCTTGGATTCTTGCCATTTATGCTGTCTATTTAATTCCGCTTCTCTTCTGGGTATACGGGAAAACCAGACAAGACGGTCTGGAGATGGGTCTTGAAACCAAATAGCAGATTGGCACGAATCGCTCATAATATTTGATTTTGTTTTCCTTGAAAATTAAATATCAAAAATTAAAAAGCAAAATGATAACCACCAACAGCTGACAGCCGACGGCATAAAAAACATTAGTATTTTTAGTGCTATTCGTTCCCCCTCTTATTTTTGGGATGTGGGAAGAGGTTTTCAAAAAACAAAAACAATTCTTTTTTCTTTGTGTCTCCGTGTCTTTGTGTGAGAATAAATTTTTGAACTTTGATTTGCAATTTTACATTTTGATATTTGATTTTTGAATTACTGTTGGTTTTTCCCCCTCTTGACAAAATCCGGAAATATCGTAATTATTAATTATCTCTTCGGGGTTGGGTGCAATTCCCGACCGGCGGTGAAAGCCCGCGAGGAATAATCCTGATTCGGTGGAATTCCGAAGCCGACGGTTAAAGTCCGGATGGGAGAAGAGAATACAATAGAAAACCCCGTTGAGGGTTTTTTTTATGAATAGGTTAGACGAATATTTTTTAAAGAAAACATTCGAGCTTGCTAAAAACGGCGAAGGACTGGTTTCTCCGAACCCTCTTGTCGGAGCCTGCGTTGTAAAAGAAGGCGTTGTTGTCGGTGAAGGTTATCACCTCGGACCCGGAACTCCGCATGCGGAATTAGAAGCAATCAAACAGGCGGGCAACCAGTCAAAAGGAGCTACTCTGTATGTTTCTCTCGAACCCTGTTGTCACTACGGTAAAACGCCTCCCTGTACCGAACTTATCGCATCGAGCGGAATAAATAGAGTCGTTGCTCCGATAAAAGACCCCAATCCTCTTGTCAACGGCAAAGGATTTAAATTTTTGAAAAGGAAAAATATCGGAATTACGACAGGTATAATAGAAGAAGAAGCAAAGGAACTGAACTCGTTTTACTTAAAATATATAACAACGAAGCTGCCTTATGTGATTTTGAAAGCCGGGATTACGCTTGACGGAATGATAGGTACCCCCGAAAGGAAAATTTTCAAAATAACTTCGGATGATTCGTATAAAGAAGTCCATCGGTTGAGAAATAGAGTGGATGCGCTATTGGTGGGTGTCGGAACCATACTCGTGGACAATCCGCACTTGACCGTTCGTTTGGTTAAAAGCAACAAACAGCCTTATAAAATCATAATAGACTCGCACCTCCGGTGTCCGGTAAACGCAAGAATCTTCAAAGAAGGAGGTAAGGTTATTCTGGCAACAACGGATGATAGAGCGAAACAAAAATATCCCGGTACATCGGTATGGGTTTTCAGGGAGAAAAGCGGTTTGATAGATGTGAAAGATATATTGAAGAGAGCAGGCAAGGAAGGCATAATTTCAGTAATGGTGGAAGGGGGAAGCGAAACTTTTACTCACTTTATAAAAGCGGGAGTAATAAACAAATATCTTCTTTTCTATTCTCCTTCTTTTATAGGCAAAGGAGTCCCCTTGACCAGTTCCCCCTTAAAGAGAGTTTTTTTTGATGCAAAGGTAAGAAAAATAGGAGAAGATATTCTGGTGGAATCGACCAATGTTTACGGGATTAATTAGAAATGTAATCAAGCTTGATAGGATAAAAAAAGGTGAAAACGATATTTCTATTCATATCAGACTTCCTTTTAAGGTTGAGATTGGGGATAGCGTTTCTATTAACGGTGTCTGTTTGACCGTTTCTAAAATAATCGGAAAAACTTCGCTTTTTAATATTTCTTCAGAAACCGTTACACGAAGCAATCTTTTGCATCTTAGGATTGGAGATTGGTTAAACATCGAGCCTTCTATGAAAATCGACGATCTGTTCCATGGCCATCTTGTGTACGGACACATCGACGGCGTTGGAAAGATAATGAATATAAAAGAAGCTCCGGACTCTTCCGAGTTTATTATCGAATGTCCTCCGGAAATCTCGATGCTCATAGCCGAAAAAGGCAGTATTGCGCTTGACGGGGTTTCCCTTACTGTTACCGAAGTTAAGGAAGATGCTTTTAAAGTCATTCTGGTCGGCCATACATTGTCGAATACAAACTTTCGATATAAAAAGAGAGGAGATAGTTTGAATATAGAAATCGACCCGATAACGAGATATTTAAAAAGATTATTGGAGTTTAAATGAGTAAGTTTAGTTCGATAGAAGAAATAATCGAAGATGTAAAAAAAGGCATACCTTTGATTGTCGTTGACGATGAAGACAGAGAAAACGAAGGAGATTTCGTGGTCGCCTCGGAAAAAATTACTCCAGAAATAATAAATTTCATGGCAAAGGAAGGGCGCGGACTAGTTTGCGTTTCTCTGCCCGAAAAAAGATTGGTAGAACTCGATCTGCCTTTGATGACAACGAATATCACGGCACGGCACGGCACGGCCTTTGCCCTGTCCGTTGATGCCGAAGAGGGTACGAGTACGGGTATAAGTACATTTGACCGGGCGCTTACGATTAAGAAACTTATCGACCCTGAAACGAGGCCCTCTGACCTTGCAAGGCCAGGGCACATTTTCCCTATAAAGGCAAAAGAAGGAGGGACTTTAAGGAGAGCAGGACATACCGAAGCTTCTATAGATATTGCAAAGATAGCCGGACTTTATCCGTCTGCCGTTATTTGCGAAATAATGGATGAAGACGGAACAATGGCAAGGTTACCGAGTCTTTTAGAGATTGCAAAAGAGCATAAATTTAAAATAACGACGGTAAAAAGCGTGATAGAGTACAGGCAAAAAAGGGAGAAGTTAATCAATAGGGAACTCGAAGTCGATTTTCCTACTTCTTATGGGAGATTTCGACTTATTCCTTATACAAACATAATAGACGACAAGGTTCATATCGCTCTTGTCAAAGGAGAAGTTGTGAATCGAAAGAATGTTCTTGTCAGAGTTCATTCTGAATGTCTGACCGGAGATACGCTTCGTTCCTTACGTTGCGATTGCGGAGGGCAGCTCGTAAATGCTCTAAAAGCTATAGAAAAAGAAGGCAAGGGTGTTTTTCTGTATATGAGACAGGAAGGCAGAGGCATAGGGCTGTTGAATAAACTCAAGGCTTATAAACTTCAGGATGACGGGCTTGATACGGTCGAGGCAAATATCGAATTAGGGTTCAAGACTGATTTACGTGATTACGGTATAGGAGCTCAAATTCTCAAGGACCTTGGACTTTCCACAATCCGTCTCCTCACCAATAATCCGAGAAAAATAGTGGGCCTTGAAGGTTACGGGCTTAAAGTAACTGAAAGGGTGCCAATAGAAGTTGAACCCAGAGAGGAAAACATTAAATATCTCAGGACAAAGAAAAATAAACTTGGTCATACACTCAAAAATGTGTAAACAAATTTGAGAAGGAGGTTTAATGGAGTACAAAGGTTTGATAAAAGGCAAGGGAATTAAAATAGCGGTTATAGTACCGAGGTTTAATTCCAGGATAACCGGAATATTGAAAGAAGGAGCAATGGATTGTTTGGTTCGCCATGAGGTCAGGGAAGAAGATATAGATATTTATTGGGTTCCCGGGTCTTTCGAGTTGCCCATGCTTCTTTCCAGGCTTGCCGGGGTAAAAAAGTACGATGGCTTTATAGTTCTCGGAGCTCTGATTAGAGGCGAAACTCCTCATTTCGATTATCTGGCAGCCGAAACGACTAAAGGTATAGCAAAGATATCGATGCAGATGGGGAAACCTGTTGGATACGGAGTCATAACAGCCGATACCGAGGAACAGGCTCAGAGTAGAGCAGGTATGAAAGGTGGCAACAAAGGATGGGATGCCGCTTTGATAACGCTTGAAATGATAAATCTTTACGAGAGCGTCGAAAAGTGAAACCTACAGGCAGTAGGAGACTTGGTAGGGTTCTTGCGGTTCAGGCATTATACCCTGCCAGGATAAATCTTGAATTTTCCTCCGATAATCTCGAAAAAATCATTGATTTGAGTAACGAGAATTACGACGAGGAAGCTTTGACTTTTGCGAAAATACTGCTGAATCTTGCGAAAGAACATCTGGAAGAGGCAGACACATTGATTAAGACGGTCCTTGAGAATTGGGAATGGGACCGGCTCTGTGCCATGGATAAAGCTATTCTTGGAATTGCCGTTCTGGAGCTTCTTTATTTGCCCGATGTTCCTCCAAGAGTTGTTATTGATGAAGCCATAGAAATAGCAAAGGAGTATTCGACCGAGAAGTCCGGGATATTTGTAAATGGCATACTTGATTCCGTGGCGAGAGACAAGAAACTTCTATGACGTATGCGATAATCTCGGACATACACGGGAATCTGGAAGCTCTTCTCTCTGTCGTTCGATATATTGAATCCTATCGAGAAAAAATAGACAAAGTCATATGCCTGGGGGACATTGTAGGTTATGGTGCGGACCCGGCCGAATGCATCAGGATTACCAGGGAAGTTTCCGACGTTATTCTTGCCGGAAATCACGATTTTGCGGTTTGCGAGCAAACGAGTATAGAAGATTTTAATTCATATGCAAAGGAAGCAGTGATGTGGAGCAGGAGTGCACTGAATGAGAATGAGATAATTTTTCTCAAAAGCTTACCTCTAAAGTACGAGGAGAAAGACATAGATTTCGTTCATTCTTCTTTACATCGACCGGAGTCCTGGAGATATCTCATAAGGGCGTCTGATACCCATATAGATTTCCAACTTCTCGGGAAAAAAGTACTTTTTGTAGGGCATACTCACGTTCCGGTAATTTTTGAAGACGACGGAGAAAACGTAAAAGCATCAAGTCCTTCCGAACTATCTTTGAATTCTCTAAATAAATATATTGTAAATCCCGGCAGTGTGGGACAGCCCAGGGATAGAGACCCCAGGGCTTCCTTTGCCTTTTTTGATACGGAGAAAGCGCATATCAAAATAGTTCGTATTGATTATGACATAAAAAAGGCCCAAAGGAAGATTCTGGATGCCGGTCTTCCCGAAATTCTGGCTACTCGTCTGGGTTACGGCGGGTAACAGTTAGAGAAATCCTTGAAGTAAAACCAGCTTTTTTTGTAAAAAAGTATACCATTCAGGTTCGTTTTCATAGAAATTTAAATATCAAAAATTAAAAAGCAAAATGACAAATAAAAATGCAAAATTATTTTGTTCCCTTAAAACTAAAAGCCGAAAAGGTGTTCATTTGATTCGTTGCTTTTCTGTTTTTTTATTTTTGAACTTTGATTTGTAATTTTTCACTTTGATATTTGATTTTTGAATTTTAGCGGCCTTGCCGCTTTAAGACCTTGACAAAGAAAGAGGATTTTTCTATCATAAAGTTATGCGGATTACTTTAGCTTCGTCCTCGGCGAGAAGGAAGGAGTTTTTTAAACAACTCGGACTGGCGGGAGAAATTGTTCATCCCGAAGTTGAGGAAATTATTCTTGGGACACCGGTGGAGACAGTGGTTTGTAATGCAGTAAGGAAGGTCAGATGGGTTTCCGAGAACGGAAAAAGTATCAAAAAATCAATTATAATAGGTTTCGACACTCTTGTCTTTCTGGAAGACAAAATAATCGGAAAACCTAAAGACAGGGAAGATTCGATAAGAATGTTGAGAAGTCTGTCGGGCAAATGGCATAAAGTGTATACCGGGATCGCTGTTTTAAAAGGAGGAACGCTGTTTCAGGATTACGATGTAACCAGCGTCCGATTCCATCGATTGACTGATTCTCAAATTTTATATTATGTTGATTCGAACCGCAGTTTAGATAAAGCGGGTTCTTACGGTATCGAAGATAAGAATATGTCTTTTATAGATAGAATCGAAGGGAGTTTTACCAACGTAATTGGTTTTCCCCTGAACGTCAGTAGAAATCTTTTGAAGGAAGCAGGTCTCTCGATATGAGGATAATGAGATTATGATATGGGCAAAGACCATTGAATGGTGCGGCGATCATGCGAGGTTGATTGACCAGAGAAAATTGCCTCACGAGGAAGTTTACATAGATGTCAGAACCCCCGAGGAAATGTATGATGCAATAAAAAACATGATGATCAGGGGGGCGCCTGCTATCGGTGTGGCTGCCGGATACGGGATTGCTCTTGCCGCTTTAAAAAGTAAGGACAGAAAATCTCTGGAGAACAAAATTGCTCTTATTGAATCGGCAAGACCGACTGCATATAATCTTTTCTACGCGGTTAAAAGGATGAAGAAACTTATTCCGGAAAAGGAATTGAATGCTTCTATTTTTGTTGAAGAGGCAATCAAGATTCATGAAGAAGATAAAAGACTTACGGAATTGCTCGGAGAAAACGGGTCCGAATTAATCAGAAATGGTTCCGCATACATGACTATTTGTAATGCCGGGGCCCTTGCGACCGGCGGAATCGGAACTGCACTGGCTGTCTTTTACAAAGCAAAAGAGAAAGGTAAAGAGGTAACCGTTTTCGTTCCCGAAACAAGGCCTTTTCTTCAGGGAGCAAGACTCACTACCTGGGAACTTAAAAAAAACAAAATAAAAGCTGTTCTCATCGTCGATGGTGCAATTCCGTATATACTTAAAAACGAAGAGATAAAGGGTGTATTTACAGGTGCCGACAGGATTGCGAAGAACGGGGACGTCGCCAATAAAATAGGTACCTATTCTCTCGCTTTAGCCGCAAGAGAAAATGAGGTTCCTTTTTATGTCGTAGCTCCCGGCACCACTTTTGATTTAAGCCTTAAAGAAGGTAAATATATTCCTATAGAGGAGAGAGCTAAAGAAGAAGTAACTGAATTTATGGGTTTAAAAACCGCACCTCCTGATATAGATGTCAGGAATCCCGCTTTCGATGTTACTCCGAATGAACTTATCGGCGGAATTGTTACGGAAAAGGGGATTATTTATCCTCCTTTTCGGGAAAATATAGGTGTTATTGAATGTTGATTATATTTCTGCTTTTTGTCGAAGAAGATATTTTCAGACCGGTTTTACCCAATCCCGAAATAAAGCCGGAACTCGAGTGGTTTAAGAATATGGAAGAAAATTGGATAAATATGGCTTTGAATCGCGATGCGGGTTATAATTTTGTGGCATTTAAATTTGGCGATTTGGAATTCGAAAGTCTGAATAAACGGGATTTCGCAGACCACTATTCGCTCCGAGCTTCTCTCAAATCTGTATCTTACGATCTTCAGAGTAATTATACGAAATGGGATGGCATTCACTTCTCGGAAACGAAAGGATGGAAATGGATTTCAGATGAAGGTAGTTTTCTTCTTTCGTGGTTTGATGCTTTTAGTTTCCAGGATTCACTCACGGCCGACGTCGGTCTGCGTTTTTATCAGTTGGTCAGCCCATTTTTTATCGGAGGGTGGCTTGATTATAAGGAGAGTCTGGATTATGGGTTGATTGTTCAAATCGTTGGTTTAAGGGGTGAACTGGGAAAAGAAACAGGATGTGTCGGATGGGTGAACGAATATGTAGAATTTAAGGTAGGGAAATTCAGGGAGCGATTCCCGATTGTTTTTTATCCCCTGGAAGGTTTTTCCCTGCGGGTCAGAGATTTTTATGGGGCAAGAATAAATATGTTTAATTTCAAAATTACAGGTGGAAAAAAATTTTTTTATACTGAAGAAAGCGGAGGTGTTCTTGAATGGATAGAAGAAGAAGTTTATTTCGCGAATATCGAATTTGACAAAGAAAAATTCGGATTTCAGTATTTCTATCAGAATAAAGGTATGTTTACGAAGTTCGGAGAGATTCATGCAAATAGCAGTCTGGGATTTTTAGGTTCCGAAATTTCTCTTACCGGCTATATTACTCCGAGAAAATATCTTACCGGTGAATTTTCTTTATGGCTTAAAACCAGCATTTCGCCTTTTTTCTCCCTAAAGAATTTATCCTGGGCACCCGCCGAGGAGAAATTTCAAGACCCTGTGTATTATCTCGGTATAAGATATGCTGACCAGTTCTGAGAGAAGAGTATTGATTTTTATTATTGTTGTCCTTCTTGTCGGGAGTACAGGAGTTTTTCTGCGTCCTGTACCGGCACAAGAAACGGAAACGGATGAGAATTTTACTTCTTTTCCGATAAACCTCAACACTGCAACGGAAAAAGAATTGATTTTTCTTCCGGGTATCGGGGAAGTAATGGCAAAAAGAATAGTGGAATACAGGATTAGAAATAACGGCTTTAAAACCGAAGAGGAGATTATGAATGTCAAAGGTATAGGGAAAGCTAAGTTTGAAAAAATAAAAGATCAGATTTGTGTTGAATAATCAAATGAATTTAAGAAATAAAGAAACAACGAATCACACAAATAGCACGAATATAGAAAAGAAAATAGCCACGGATGAACACAGATAAACATAGATTAAAAAGGGTTTTGTTGTTTTAAGAAAAAAAATATGGAGTGTTGTGGGTATCCGTGTTTATCAGTGAAAATCAGTGGCTAATTATTGGAGGTAAATTATGGAGATAAAATTAATTGATATCGAAATGCCTGAAAATGCAAACGTAATAATAGGGCAGACTCATTTTATAAAGACCGTGGAAGACATCCATGAAGCTCTCGTTACATCTTTACCGATGATTAAGTTCGGACTCGCTTTCTCCGAAGCTTCGGGTCCGAGACTCATACGTCATAGCGGAACGGATGAAAAACTGGAAAATCTCGCAATAAAAAATGCCGAAAAGATAGGAGCCGGACACTCCTTTGTTCTTATTCTGGGGAATGCCTTCCCGATAAATATAATGAAATCGCTTAAAGCGGTGGATGAAGTTCTGTATCTTTATGCCGCAACGGCAAATCCGCTGAAGGTCATTGTTGTCGAAGAGGGTGAGAAAAGAGGTATCATCGGGGTCCTCGACGGAGAAAAACCTCTCGGAGTCGAGGGCAAGAAAGATATTGAGGATAGAAAGAATTTGCTGAGGAAGATCGGTTATAAGTTTTGAGGTAAGGTAACATGAAAAAAGAAAAGGGTGCGGATATATTAGGATTTTTATACAACGTTATTCACGAAAAAAAACAGGTCGAGGATTACGGGGTTTATTTTACACTCGGCAAAGTTTTTGAATTCACCGGTAAAGGGGAAATCGACTTCGGAGACAGCGAATATAAAGAAAGCGATATACAGGAAATCGTTCCCGTTAAGCGGAACCCGGAAGATAAATATGGCTGGTGGGACCTTCCTCACGGAGAATATTTGATCGAATTCAACGAAGAGTTACATGAGCTTTTGCCTTCGGCAAAATTGGTCGTACTGCAGCCTTCGGAGAGAATAACTGTAAACGGAGCTTTTCATTCCATGAAAGTAATCGAGAAAAAAGGTGCTGTAAGAGTAACCCTTTATGTCGGCAGAAACGGGATAAATATAAAGAAAAATGCGAGAGTAAGCAAACTCATTATATTGAAGTGAAAACATTAAGAAGTGAACAGCAGTGAATAAAAAGAAAGTATTGTTTTTATGCACACATAATTCGGCGCGGTCACAGATGGCCGAGGGAATTTTACGAAGTCTTTATGGTGATAAATATGAAGTCTTTAGTGCTGGAAGTGTACCCGGCAGATTAAATCCGAACGCGATAGAAGTGATGAAGGAAATAGGAATAGATATATCGAGCCATTATTCTAAAAGCATAATGGATTTTTTCGAAGAAGATTTCGATTACGTCGTAACTGTCTGCAGTGGCTCCGGAGAAAACTGCCCTTTCTTTCCGGGCGGGAAGAAACAGATACATAAAGATTTTGAAGATCCTTCTTCTTTTTCGGGTAGTCAAGAAGAAGTGCGAAAAAAATTCAGAGAAATTAGGGATCAGATAAAGAAATGGATAGAAGAAATCTTCAATAATGATATCAATTGAGTTTTTTGGGCGTCTTTTACTGGGAGGATAAATGAAAAAAAATAGAGCTTTAATCATAATCGATGTTCAGAATGATTTTTGTCCCGGCGGGTCTCTGGCTGTCACCGGCGGAGATGAGATTATTCCCACGATAAACAAATTGAGCGGTAAATTTGAAAGGATAATTGCTACTCAGGATTGGCATCCCCATAACCATATGTCTTTTGCAGTCAACCATCCAGGAAAAAAAGATTTTGATGTAATAGATTATAATGGGACGAAACAGGTACTCTGGCCGGAGCACTGCGTATGGGGAACCAGGGGTGCGGAATTTCACCCTGACCTTGACATCAAAAATGTAAATCTAATTATAAGAAAAGGCAGTAATCCCTGGATTGATTCTTATTCGGCATTCAGAGAGAACGATAAAAAAACAATAACGGGTCTTGAAGGATACCTGAAAAATCTCCAGATAAAAGAGAATTACCTATGCGGGTTGGCTCTCGACTACTGCGTTTTTTCCTCGACGATGGATTCGAGGGAACTCGGCTTCGAGACGTACGTCATAATCGATGCAACAAGGGGAATCGATTCGCCAGAAGGAAGTATCGATAGGTCTTTAGAAGAGATGAGAAAAAAAGGAATAAGAATAATAAATTCTGATAAATTGTAGGGGGTGAAATGTTACCGGTTGAAATCAAATCTGGTATTTACTGGATAGGTGTTGATGACCGCACGACCGACTTATTCGAAGGGCTCTGGCCCATAACAAACGAAGGTGTGTCATACAATACTTATCTCGTAAAAGATAATAAGAAAGCAGTTATAGACTTAACCAAGTCGTTGAAAGGAGATGAATTTTTCGGCAATATAGATAAAATAGTGGATGTGACCGAAGTCGATTATATTGTGGTCAATCATATGGAACCGGATCATTCGGGATTACTGCGGACTTTCAGAAAAATTTCTCCCCGTACCGTGATTTTAGGGTCGGCGAAAACGAAAGAAATGCTGGAAGGATTTTACGGGATAAAAGATAAAGTCGAAGTGGTTAAAGACGGAGACGAAATCTCTCTGGGAGAAAAGACGCTGAAATTTTTCGCGACACCCATGGTTCACTGGCCTGAGACAATAATGACTTACGAAGTGTCTAATAAAATTCTTTTCTCCTGCGATGCTTTCGGAAGTTATGGCGCCCTCGGAGGAAGTATTTTCGACGACGAATGCAAGAATATCGGTTTTTATAAACAGGAAGCAGTCCGTTACTACGTCAATATAGTGGCTAAATTCAGTAAAATGGTACTGAAGGCAATAGAAAGACTTAAAGACGTTCCTGTAGATATAATTGCGCCCTCTCACGGAAGAGTATGGAGAAAAAACCCCGGTGAAATAGTAGAGATATACAAAAAGCTTGCAGATTTAGCAGAGAAAGAAGCAGAAGCCGGCGTGACTTTAATCTACGGTTCCATGTACGGGAACACCGAAAATATGATGAATGCGGTTGCTCAGGGTATTTCGGAAGCGGGCGTTCCGCTTCAAATATTCGACGTTTCCCGTACTCACGTTAGTTATATCTTACCTTCCTTATGGACGAAAAACGGTGTAATGGTAGGTGCACCAACTTACGAAGCAGGACTTTTCCCTACAATGGCTAATGTTCTTCATATGGCAGCGCTAAAGAGTATAATAAATAAAAAAGTTGCAATGTTCGGGAGCTATGGCTGGAGCGGCGGAGCATTAAAGGAACTTAAAAAAATAATTGAACCCATAAAATGGCAGCTGACTGATTCTTTAGAATTTATAGGAATGCCGACAGAAGAAGAACTTAAAAAAGGTGAAGAATTCGGCAGGGAATTTGGCGAGTTGCTTAAATCTTCTCGTTAACTTAAGGCACTCCGGGACGGCTCAACAGGTACCCGATAAAAAATCCGAAGACGAAATGATACGGAACGCTTTCTATCAAATGAATCTTCGCTACCTCGGTAGACATGTACAAATCTCAATTTGCCCTGTGTGTTTTCTCTCTGTGTATTCTGTGGTTAATAGTCTGGTTAGGAGGTTGGGAAGTTAGGGAGTTAAACAACAAATAAAAATCCTGTAAATCTTGTTAATCCTGTCTAAATATTTGGTGGTGTTGGTTGGGTCTTAAACAAAAGAATCCTTTAAAAATCCTGTAAATCTTGTTAATCCTGTCTAAATATTTGGTGGTGTGGGTTGGGTCTTAAACAAAAGAATCCTTTTCAATCTGCGTCCTATTCTCTTTGTGCCTTAGTGTCTTCGTGGCCGAAAAATATTCGGTGGGGTGATGTGGAAATCTCTTGACAAAGAGGGTACAATTATTATATTAAACGCAGGCGGGAATAGCTCAGTGGGAGAGCGTCACCTTGCCAAGGTGAAAGTCACGGGTTCAAATCCCGTTTCCCGCTCTTTTTAGTTGGCGGCATAGCCAAGTGGAAAGGCAACGGTCTGCAAAACCGTTATCCCCCGGTTCGAATCCGGGTGCCGCCTTAGAAGAAAAAATTTATTGGAGGTTTAGTGCCAAATATAAAATCGGCTAAGAAAAGGGTTAGAATATCTGAAGAAAGAAGAAAAAGAAATAAAGGTATTAAAACACAAATTAAAAATATTACGAGAAAGATAAAAGAAGAAAAAGATTCTAAAAAGGCAGAAGAACTTCTTAAAGACGCGTATTCGATTGTCGATAAAGCTGTGAAAAAAGGAGTCCTTCACAAGAACACGGCAGCAAGAAGAAAATCTAAATTTACCCGCCTGGTTAAGGTGAAATAGCAAGGACAAGTCCAAAGACTTTTTTAAAGCCTGCTTCTTTTAGCTCCATAGCGCATTCGTTTAAAGTGCTACCTGTCGTCAGGACATCGTCGATAAGAATAATACCTTTATTTGGGTCCCCGTTAAACGTTTTTAATGTTTTTTCTATTATTTTATAAGCGCCTTTAACGTTGCTAAGTCTTTCCTCGTCAGACAGGGTCGTTTGAGAAGGGATATTTGCCGCTTTATATAGGAGATTGATGCTTTTAAGCGAAGTAATTTTTGAGAATTCTTCGGCAAGTAGCTCGCTCTGATTGTAGCCTCTTTCCCTCTTTTCGGATCTTCTCATCGGAACCCAGGTTAGATAATCCACGTTTACCATATCGGAACGGGAACTGTAACAAGAGTAAAGTTTCCTTGCGAGTCTCTCGGAAAGAGAGGGTCTGTTACGGTATTTGTAAAATTTTATTATATCCGCGAAAGGGGGAACATAACTGCCGCAGCTAATCACATAATCGAAAGAGGGAACCTCTTCTTTGCATCTATTGCATAGCTTGCCGGATTTTAATG
>Ga0315551_10000170_pt1 | contig 50186 bp, 44 predicted proteins | sample SalMarSW160290MG_FD_203678 | JGI IMG/M metagenome (GOLD analysis project Ga0315551, IMG submission 203678) | Salt marsh sediment microbial communities from the Plum Island Ecosystem LTER, Massachusetts, United States - Salt Marsh Sediment SW1602-90 ...
CGCTTTGGCTTCGTCCGACAAAATTTTCCAGAAATTTTCCTGTTCGATGCCTATGTCCTTTCTTATGAAGTGGGATACATGAAGCCTCATCCTCAGATCTACCGGGTAGCATTGGAACAAGCGGAGGCAAAACCACAAGAATGCATTTTTATCGATGACAGGGAGGAGAATATCGAAGGTGCCCAAAGGCTGGAAATAAACACCATTCTCTTCACTCCCCAAACAAACCTTGAGGAGTCCCTCCGAGATTACGACCTTTCTTTTTAATTTCATCCAATTTTCACAGCAGGAGCGTCATCGGCTCCCTAACCAGATTAAGAAAGCGAATACAGATCCTTAAGTCTTACCAAATCTGCAAGCCTATCCTTGAAGGGAGAATCGAAAGAGGAGAAGATGGTTGATCTTAGCTTCTCGGCGCATCCATTAAACAAAAAATGTCTTAAACAGAAAGAGCTCTCATATAAACTTTCCGTCTTCTCGGTCCATCGAATTCACAGAAAAAGATACCCTGCCAGGTTCCTAAAGCAAGCTCTCCATTTTCGATGATGATGCTGGTCGATGGTCCCACCAAGCTTGCTTTGATGTGTGCGGGGGAGTTACCTTCCAGGTGACTGTAGGGCAGGGAATCGGGAACGATTTTCTTGAGAGTGGAGATGATATCCCTTTTAACAGAGGGATCGGCGTTCTCGTTTATGGTCACAGCAGCCGTGGTATGAGGGACATAGATAAAGCAGAGACCATTACGGACGCCCGATGAATCCACAAAGTCTTTCGCTTTCCCGGTGATGTCGATGAATTCTTCTTTGGATTGAGAATGAACTTCCAGAGTTTTCATTTTTTTCCCTCGATTCCCGCGGCGTTAACCGAGCCCGAATTTTACCATAGATTTTGAGTAATCAACAGATGCCTTTTGTTCAAAGAAGCAAAAATCGCAAACAAATTTCGAGAAACTTATAAAAACCCCTTGACAAAGAAATCTGTTCCGTATAGATTAGTTAGAGCCTGATACTATATTTAGTGCTAATCATCTTTAAAATATACTACATATGGTTATTTTCTCACTATTTTTTTCGTCTCTGAGCAGAGACTTCCTTGGATAGGGGATGTGGTGTTTGCATTTGATTTAAGAAGAGGAGGAACCGAATGCACGAATTGGTGACAAGAATTAAGAAGAGGGATGGGAGTATCGTTGACTTTGTTCAAGATAAGATCACGAGTGCAGTCTACAAAGCCATGGAATCTCAAGGCCTTGTGGATCCGAAGACAGCTAAGACCATTTCTGACATAGTCACCTTCATGCTCGAGGATAAATTTGGAGGTTATACCATTCCTTCGGTGGAGCAGATTCAGGATAGTGTGGAAATGGTCCTCATGAAGCAGGGGTATCATGAGGTAGCAAAGTCCTACATTCTCTATCGCGAAAGACACAAAGGGATCAGAGAAGCCCGGAAGATAGGAATCAATTTGGAGAGGCTAATTAAAGATTATATCAAAAACTTGGATTGGAAAATCAGGGAGAACAGCAACGAAGGGGTGATGAGTTTCTCGGGGCTCAATGCCCGCATTTCTGGGGAGGTGCTGGCCAATTTTGCTCTCAATCAGCTTTATTCAGAAAACATCAAAAAGGCACATATGGAAGGTGACTTTCATATTCACGATCTTTCCTATCCTATCGTCGGCTATTGTGCAGGTTGGTCTTTGGAAAACCTCTTAAGGAAAGGTTTTGGGCACGTTCCCAATCAGATCCATTCTTTTCCAGCCAAGCATCTGGAGACAGCCACCTTGCATATGGTCAATTTCATCGGAACCATGCAGGGGGAGTTCGCTGGTGCTCAGGCCTTTTCCAGCGTGGATACGTTTCTGGCCCCTTTTGTCAGAGCTGATAAACTCGGATACGAGAACATCAAGCAGGATATCCAGAAGCTTATTTTCGGGCTGAACGTTCCCTCCCGTTGGGGATGGCAGACCCCTTTTTCCAACCTGACTTTCGACTGGACCGCGCCTAACGACATGAAAAACAAAAAAGTCATCGTCGGAGGAGAGGAGCAGGACTCCACATATGGCGAATACCAAGAAGAGATGAATATGATCAATCGTGCATTCCTGGAACTTATGATTGAGGGAGACCAGCAAGGCCGCGTTTTTACTTTTCCTATTCCCACATACAATCTGACCAAGGATTTCGACTGGGATTCTCCCAATGCCAACCTCCTTTTCGAGGTCACTGCTAAATACGGCATTCCCTATTTCCAAAATTATATCGGGACAAATCTTGACCCTGGTGATATAAGAGCGATGTGCTGCCGCTTGAACCTCGATCAGAGAGAATTGCTGCGGAGGCCTGGAAACATATGGGGAGCAGGGGATTCCACCGGTTCCATCGGGGTGGTCACCATCAACATGAACAGGATCGGTTATAAGTCCGGTTCTAGAGAGGAATTTTTTGAAAATTTGAAGTACGTCATGACACTGGCCAAAGAATCCCTCGAGACCAAAAGAGAGATGGTCAACAACATGATGGGTAAAGGGCTTATGCCTTACACACTGGTCTATCTTGGCCATTTCGACAATCATTTTTCCACCATAGGACTTTGCGGGATGCATGAATGCTGTTTAAATTTTCTGGGGAAAGGAATCGGAACCCGGGAGGGAAAGGAATTCGTTATAGAGGTTCTCCATTTTATGAGGGAAACCATCCGTAAGTTTCAAGAGGAGACAGGGAATCTCTATAATCTCGAAGCAACGCCAGCTGAATCGGCTTCCTATCGGCTAGCCAGGCTGGATAAAGAAAAGTATCATAGGATCATCACCGCCGGAACCGAAAAATATCCCTACTTGACCAATTCCTCCCAGCTCAATGTGGACGCTACTCGAGATGTCTTCGAAGCCATAGAGCATCAGAAGGATATCCAGCCCCTTTACACAGGAGGCACCATCTTTCATTCTTTACTGCCGGAAGCCATAGACAGGGAAACATGCAAAAGATTGGTTCAAAAAATCAGCGAAACCGCCCTTCCCTATTTCAGCCTCACTCCGACATTCAGCGTATGCCCTAGCCATGGCTACATCAGGGGAGAGGCAGAGAAATGTCCTGAATGTGGAGAACGGACAGAGGTCTACTCCAGAATTGTAGGCTACTTGAGGCCAGTAGGAACCTGGAATGACGGGAAGCAACAGGAGTTCCGTGATAGAACACCCTACGTGGTCACAGGGTGAAGCTCATGGAGTATTTTTTGTTTACCTATTCCAATTGTTCCAAATGTGAAGCTCTCAAAGGCTCTCTGGAAAAGACGCACTTGCAGGGCCGGGAATACAACTTGGTTAAAAAGGAAAGCAAAAAAAAGATCAGAGAATTTTTGGGTGTTCTAAAGCGTGACGACAAGGGTGCCATCATCATACCCACGCTCATCCTTCAGCAAGATGAAAGAGTCTCGGCTGTGCTGAACAGCGAGCAGGAGCTTTCACAGTGGTTGAAATCAAGGGATTAGAAAAGTTTGCCCCCAAAGATTTCCCCGGACACATTTCCTCCACCGTATTCTTAGGGGGATGCAATTTCCGGTGTCCCTACTGTCATAATTCAGACCTGGTGTTACGAGCGGAGAGCCTTCCCTCCTTTCCTCTGGATTACTTTATGGGCTTCTTGGATGCAAGGAAGAATTGGCTTGACGGCATCTGTATTTCTGGTGGGGAGCCCCTGCTTCATGAGGATCTAGATCTCCTTCTTTCTCTCATAAAAGACAGAAACCTTCGGATAAAGATCGATACCAACGGCTCCTTGCCTTCCCGTCTTGAAAGGTTAATTCATGAGGGTCTGATCGATTGTGTGGCTATGGATGTCAAGGCGCCGCTAGAGAGATATGGAGAGGTGGTGAAGGCGCAAGTCAGGACAGAGGATATCGTAAAGAGCATAGAAATAGTAAGGGATTCGGGACTTAGATATTTCTTTCGCACCACAGTCGTTCCAGGATTGGTGGGAGCCGATGATATCCTGGAGTTGAGTCAGATGCTCAAAGGGTCTAAAATCTTCCAGATCCAGCAATTTTTGCCCGTCAATACACTCGATACCGACTATCTCCATAGAATTCCCTATTCTCGTGAAGAAATACAGCTCATGGCCAGGATCGCAGAGCCCTTTTTTGAAGAAGTGAGAGTCGAGGGAATCTGAACTATGGAAATCAAAGTGAAAAGAATCCAGAAGGATGCCAGACTGCCCCAATACAGCCATAGGGGAGACGCTGGTCTGGATCTTTTCTCTTCGATCGATTGTGTTTTGGAAGATGGTCAAATCCTGGCTGTACCCACAGGCATCCAGGTGGCTATTCCCCAAGGATTCGTGGGCTTGATCTGGGATAAGAGTGGTCTTTCCCTCCAAGGTGTGCATCGCCTGGCCGGTGTGATCGATTCAGGATACAGGGGCGAAGTCAAGGTGGTCATGGCCAATCTGAGGAATAAGCCTTTTGTTATAGAAAAGGGTATGAAGGTGGCGCAGATGTTGATTCAGCCTGTGGAAGAAATCAAAGTTGTCGAGTCAGATACTCTTAAGGAAACATCCCGGGGTGAGAGGGGATTCGGGAGCACCGGAAAATACTGACCTGCGGGATTGTATTTTCCTTTGACTTTTTTCTTTGCCTCTGGTACTGAATTCTCTTCATATTATCTGCCTCGCCTTTCTTTTAGAGCTTAATTATAATAGTTAAATGACCAGGAGAATCAAAAAAAGAGAGACGACGTTCAGCAATAGTTTTACGCTAGTTCTTTCCAGACCGGAAAATCCGGAAAACATCGGGCTTGTTGCCAGAAATATGAAAAACACAGGGTTCGCGAGTTTGCGTGTCGTGGGAATGGATTCTCTAGATTCAAGGTCTTACTCAGTAGCTGTTCATGCCCAGGAAATTTTGGAAAATGCTCAATTTTTCGACACAGTAGCCCAAGCCGCTGCAGATTTGAATGTTGTTTTTGCTTCCACCTCGAAGAGAAGGAAGAATTTTATACTACTCACTATGGAGGAGGCGGTTTCCCGAATGCTTGCCTTCCCTCCGCAGGTAAAGATTGGGCTTCTTTTTGGTTGCGAAAGGACTGGCCTCACTTCTGAAGAGCTGAAGAGCGCTAATTTTGTTTTCACCATCCCCCAAGCCTGCTGCCAGCCTTCTTACAACCTTTCCTCTGCTGTTTTGACCATCTTGTTTTCTCTTTACTTTCAGCAGAAACCCGAAAAGAAAAGAGAAAGCGAAGAGATGCCCTTGCCTCGAGGAGAACAGGAGGAGTGCATACAAAGGATTCTGGAGAAGATCGAAGCCAAGGGATTTATCCACAAAACAAATAGAGTGCATATGACAGAGAGAATTCACGGTCTTTTGGGACGTTTGCACATTAATTCGAAAGATAGAGAGCTCTTGTTGGCTCTGTTTTCCAAAGGTGTGGAGGAGAGAAAGCATTTCCCTGATAGCTAATGATGGTATGATCAATCACAACGGCGGTTCCCATCCATCCTCACCAAGACCCTCCCATCCTCTACTATGGGCTTCGGATGGAGGGAAACCGTCGCCTCATGCGGTGCATATTTTCCTTCTCATTGAATTTACAACTAGAATCATAAAAGGTATCCCCGCTGGGAGTCTTCCTGTTAGACAGGGGCTTCCTCACTGACAATTCTCATTGCTGCCAGATTTTTAAAATCAGATATATTTATCAAGAAATTAATGGAAATGCTTAAGGAAGAATGGAAGCATCCCATTTCCGTGATGGAGTAATAGTCAGGTAAGCTGATTCGTCAGCCCGCGAATTTTCCCCAGCGAGGAAAATCCGCTTATTCCTCGGCTCGCTCTCCTCTTCGAGGAACCATGCCCGCTCGCCTCCGGATGGCTTCCACCTCAGCTTACCTGACTGCTGTCGAAACCGTCACGGAAATAAGGATGCTTACGGAAGAATAGATTTTTTTGACAATGCCTGAATCTATATTAAAATACAGTTTTGTATTTTCCATAGCAAAGGAGTTTTGAAGTGAGAGAACAAATGAAAGTGACTTTTCCAGGAGGGATGAGGGTGGATGCTAAATACAGGGGATTCACCATAAAAACAGACCAGCCTGTCTACGCAGGAGGTGAAGGTTCTGCTCCTGCTCCATTCGATTTATTCCTGGCGTCCATCGCCACCTGCGCCGGTTTTTATGTTCTGGCTTTCTGTCAGAACAGAGGAATTCCTGCAGAGAAGGCCTCGCTTATCATGAGCACGGAAAAGAGTGCGGAGACCAAGATGATCGAGAAGATCATCCTGGAGGCTCGGCTTCCTGAAGAATTTCCTGAAAAATACCGGCGGGCCATTATCCGTTCTGTTCACAGCTGTGCTGTGGAAGCCCATATTCAGAAGGCTCCAGCCTTTGAGATAAAAATAAGGATTGGCGGCTGATTCCTACCGGGTAAGAGATGGTCCTCTCTTCTTACGGCGCGAGCTGGGGAAGCCAGAGATAATAAAAGCCGCTTTTCAATGAGAGAAGAGTTTTCTCCATACTCTTTTCTTTCCAAAGGGCGGTTGAGCTCAGGTTGTCAGCATAGATGTTTGTTTTGGATTTGGGGTAGTAGGTGTAAGCGATGACGTTTGCCTCTTTCAAGGAAGCACGAGTGAGGACTTCTTTTAAAGCATCATCGAAGTAGCCCACTTTGTCTATGAGTTTAAGTTCGAAGGCCTGAGAAGAAGTGTAGACGCGTCCATCTGCAAGTGTTTTGAGCTCTTCCATAGACAGGACATCCTTCCTTCGGGAATAAATCACTTCCAAGAATCTCTGATAAAAGTTATCCACGACGTCTTGGAAGATCTGCTTTTCTTCATCTGTAAGATTCCGAAACGCCGACCCTGAGTCTTTCAGATTTCCTGACTTGATGACATTCACCTCAATCCCGATTTTGGAAAAAAGCCCTTGTAGGTTGGGAAAGACCGATATCACACCGATACTTCCTGTGATAGTTGAGGGATGGGCGATGATATGGTCACAGGCGGAGGCCACATAATAGCCGCCTGAAGCTGCAAGTCCCATCATCAAGGCCACCACAGGAAGGCCTGTCCTTTCCTTAAATCTTACGATCTCATTGTAGAGGATATCGCTTGCTGTGACTTCTCCTCCTGGAGTATCCAGACGAAGGATGACTCCCTTGATCCACTGATCTTCAGAGGCTTTTTCTAGTCTGTAATAAACCTGAGAGAGGATGTCTCCCTCCCTTTCAAGGAGACCGGGCCGGATGGAAGATCCGATGATTCCTGAGATATCGAGGATGAGGATTTTCTCTTTTGCTCTGCTTTTGAGAAGGACAACCTCTGCTATTTCATCCTTTCCCAGGAAGTCAAAGTGCAAGTGTGCCGCACATCCAGAAAACAGAAAAACAAGAACCAGGCTCCAAGCCAGTTTATTGTTCATTATTCCTCCTGGCAAGCATGTTTTGGAAGACATTTGATTATATCATATACAGTAAAAGACAAAACCAGGTCTTTCCTGAAAAAGGAAGCCAGGAGTTGGTTGACTTAACCCCCTGGGGATGGTATAAATATCTCAAGCCTTTAAATTCAGCTTATCAATGAGAGTCCGTCTGCTCCAAAAGGGAGGCAGGAATAAAGACTTAAAGCGAGGAATTTTCAGAGGATCAGTATGATGGGAAGGCTCAAGACTTTCTTCCTCCAGCGCTTTGAGCTGGCTCTGATCATCCTTATTTTTATCGGTATTTTGGCCATTGCTTTTCTGGTTCATTACAAGCTTGCCTTTCTTAACTTTTTCTTTCTCCCTGTCATTCTTTCGGGATATTATCTGGGTAAAAGACAGGCTGTTTTGACCGGCATATTTTGTGTGCTTCTGGTCATCCTCTATCTTATTTTCTCCAACCTCTTTTTTGGTCAAGGCCAGGAGTTTAACCTGGATGTGCTCATCACCCTCCTCGCCTGGGGAAGCTTTTTGATACTGACAGGAGCTATAATCGGTTTGGTCTCTGAACAGAGAGAAAACAAGGTGAAAAACCTGAGGAGAGCCTACATCGGAGTCTTGGAAATCATGCTCAAGTACTTGGAAATGGCAGATGAGGAAAGGCCTCGCTCGTTAAGAGTTTCCTTACTTGCCGGAAAGATTGCCCAGGAAGTAGGGCTGGATACAAGACATATCGAAAATATCAAATCGGCGGCTCTTCTCCATGAGGCAGGGGATCTGAGGGTCAACCTTCCTCTTTTCGAGGAAGTGTTGAATTTTATGGGAGAAGGATTATCTCCATCTGAGCTGAGTGATAAAGAACAGGTGATGCTCAAAACAACAGCCTCTCTATTGAAAGAGATCGAGCCCCTGCTCTTTGGCTACTTCCATTATTATGTCGAGCAAGAAGATATTATGGATAAGAGTCTGGAAGAGATTCCCATCGGGAGCAGCATTATTGCCTTAGCAGATATGTATGATAGAGTTTCCACGGGCCATCCTTCTTTAATGGAAAAAGGAGTCAGATTCTTGGAGAATATCGAAGAACTAGAGGGCCGTTCTTTTCCTTCTCCAGTTGTCCAAGCCCTGCGCAGGCTGGTTGTAAAGTCTTGATTTTGAATTGTCTTTTTTCTTTTTGTGAACAAGTATCCTTACCAAGGAGCAGACGGGTTGAAGAATTTCGAAGTTATCGGAGTGGATTTGGCTGGAGTTCCCAGCCGCCCCAGCGGAATGTGTCTCCTTCGAGGTCTTCAGGCAAGCACCTCCCTTCTCTTTTCAGATCAGGAGATTATCGGCTGGATCCAAGAGAAAGTTCCTGACCTGGTTGCTGTGGATGCTCCCCTCACTCTTCCTCCTGGAAGGAAGTCTATCGAAGAGAAAAACACACAGCACCTCAGACCTTGCGATGAGGAACTGAGAAGGAGAAGAATCCCCTTTTTCCCCATAACGTTGGGCCCTATGAGAAAACTGACGGAGAGGGGCATCCATCTCAGAAATTCTCTGGAGACGATGAAGATCTATGTGGTGGAGGCCTATCCTGGGGGTGCCCAGGATATTCTGGGTTTTCCCAGGGTCAAGCATGACCCCATCGGTCTACTTCAGGGCTTAAAGGACTTGGGGATCAGGGGACTGAAGAAAACGGCCTCTGTTCATGAACTGGATGCTGCCACCGCAGCTTACGTCGGCCTTCTTTTCTTAAGAGGAGAGGCTGAAGTATACGGAGATTTTTCAACTGGTGCGATCATCATGCCTTCTCCATCCTCATGAGGCATCAAAAGAAATCTTTCCTGTTCGGAAAAGCTCTGCTTTTGTTTGAGTTTTCCCTGTTTCACCTCTTAAAATAAATTCTTCAGATGGTCAACACATCCAGGCTGTCCTTCTTACTTTTTTGAGGTGATGATACTTAAAGCTTTGGGAAGGACTTCTACCTGCACTTTGTTTCTTTCAGCCAGAAATTCACCGTTGTATTGGACCGGAAGGCACTTTCCTCGGATGATCATCTGCTTAGCTTTGAAATGTTTCTGTGATCTCTGATAGAAGCCAAAATAAATGAGCGGGAAGAAAAGAAAATATTTTACTCCGCTGGTTTCGAAGAGGGTGATATCGAGAAGACCGTCGTCTATTTTTGCCTTAGGAGCAATTCTCCAACTGTAGCCAAAATACCTGGTTTTTCCGATGACACAGTCGAACAGTTTCAGCTTAAGCTTTTTTATATTGAAGTGTTTACCTTGATCGTCATAGCCGTCCATAAGTTCAATCTCAACTTCTTTTTTGGGGAAGCTCAGTATGATTCTTCCTGCCAGGAGATGTCCAAAGAGACCTGAGATCTTATGCCTAAGCTTTTCTTGAGTCACTCGTGCTGTGGCTCCGATGCTGGCAAAACCGGCTGCTTTTCTTTCAATCATGATCAAATCGATTTTTCGGGTGTAAGCTTCTTGGATGATTTTGAGGGCTTTTCTCATATTCTTGGGTATGTGAAGCGATTTGCGGAAAGCATTTCCACTTCCCAGAGGAAGAATGCCCAAGATGACGTCCTGCTCCTTCCGGGCATTAATAACTCCCTGGACAACATCAGCTATGGTGCCATCTCCGCCCACTGCCACGATGATATCGTGGTCTTGACTCAATCTTTGGGCAAGTTCTATGGTCTGTTTCTTGCTTTTCTGGAAGTCAATGACATCAGATCGGAGATTTCTCATGAGGAATTGACGAGTACGTTTTCTTCTCTGCCATTTTTTGTTTGCAGCTTGAGGGTTGACGATGCACGAGATTTTCAACGGAAGGGAGTGAGAGGCTGCCTTATTCATTTGTATTGGCCGTTGAACCTTTTGATTGATCGTAATCTTTTTACCAAAAACGAAAAAGAAGTGCAATCAAACCTATGATTGCCGATAAATCCGGTGGCTCCCATAACCAGGGATCTAAGAGTTATCCTCTTTTTTATTCCTGTCCCTTTTCAAGATTTTCCTCAGAAAATTGACATTCATCGAAGCGATAAGAACCACAAAAAGAGCAACCAGCAAATAATCAGGAATGTTGATGGCATGGCCCAAATAAGCGAGGATGCAGAAGCGTGGAGTTCGAGAAAGAAAAAGGGCTAACAAGTATCGGACCAGAGGGTAACGGGCTAAAACCACCAGGAACCGGAAGGGATAAAAGGGGATAGGAGTGAACCCGGCTATCCAAAGGGCCAAGAAGGGGGATTTCTGGAAGAGTTTTATGATTTTAGTGACAGTCTTTTTATGGTTGATTTTCTGAAAAAACTGGGTATCGGTTATGTATTTGAAAGCAGAGTAATTCAGAGCCTCGGTCAGCAATGTGCTGATGATAGCTACTGCAGCCACGGTGAAGGGAGTATAGAATTTGCCAAAGTAGATGAGGATCGGTTCATGGGGAACCACAGCGATCAGGAATTCAGAAGGGAAGCTGTAGAAAAAGAGGACCCAGAGGCTTTTACTGCTGCGGATGGATGTCGAGCTCAGCCAAATGATAAGGAGTGTGGCCACAAGCATGATCTGGAGAACAAAAATAAGGGTTTTGGTTCTAGAATTGAGCTGTTTTTCCTTTTGAAGTGAAAAGGAATCAGAATCTTTATGATTGCTCATCTGCTCGATGTTCCGAAAATTGAATACTAAAGGGACTTTAAACTGTCTCTGATGAGGTGTTTAACCGGTTTTTCGGAATTAGCTCGGATACTTGTGTAACAGAAGCTGCATGTGTTTTGTCCGAGGAAATCTTGTCGCATCTCTTTTTGTGTCTTGTAGCTTTTGATGATCAGGCCACAGGGTGAAAGACTTCCGTCAGGATTGACAACGAAAAATTTTTCGCCTGCACGACAATCGGGGATGGACTCTTTTTCAAAGAACTCTACCATCTTTTGGAACACATAGTCAGATGGGTAAACTGTTCCGTGCTTTCTCTTGAATTGAAGAAGGCGCTTGATGATTTTTCTCAATTCAGGTATTTCCTCCTGGGGGATGAGATACTCTTTCTTGTTTGTCCTCAGCCAGGTGTAGGTGCTGAAGTTGATTCTCACTCCCCATTCTTGAGCCAATTCTGCCATGGAGATAAGATCTTTATAGTTCTTTCTGTTGACTACTCCGCTGAGTGTGACGGCCTTATCTTCTGAACTCAATTCCTCCATGAGATTCTTTATTTTATGGAAGAGACCGGGGACACGACGGAATTCATCATGGCGTTCATCGGGAAAGTCGAGGGAGAGGGAAAACTCATCCACCCCTGCCTGTCTCAGGCTGATATACCTTTCTCTGGTCAACAGAACACCGTTAGTGGTGACCACAACATAAGGAGCGTCGTTTCGGTTCCTGAGAGCTTCGATGATTTTTTCCAGGTCTTTGCGGAGAAGGGGTTCTCCCCCTGAGACCTGGGCCACAACAGGCTTCAGCTCATCGCAGATCTCACCATACCTTTGAGGAGTGGCTCTAACTTCATCCACCGGTCCTCCGAGATGGCAATGCTCGCAACGGGCGTTGCAGCAATAGGTGACTTCGAAGGAAACACAGAACGGTCTTTTGAGAAAAAAATTATTGATTCCTCGTTTTGCCAAAGAAATCGTACGGAAGAGAGAACTGTTCATCTCTGTTTGCCTAGCTATCTGAATCTATTTTTTTACCAACTCTTTTCTTTTTATTCAAGAGATAAATAGAAAATCCTTTTACCGCGATGAGAAGAAAAGCAGAGAATAAGGCGATAATCTGCAGTTGAGGAAGGAAGATAAGGATGAGCGTTACCACCGTGGAATTACAGAATTTGGCCACAGGACTGTAGTTAAGAAGATAGACGGTACGGTCCACCTTGTAGAAATAGTTGGGGGAAATGATGTCGAATTTTACAAATTGATAACTTAGATAAAAATCGACAAAGGCAAAATCGATAATATAAACGACAGCGGGGAGAAATAGATAGGGACGGAAAAAGAGAAAAATGATGTAGAAGAAGAGGGTTTCCACCCGGTCAGCGATGATATCTATTTCTGCTCCGAGGATTGTTTCCTGCTTGAACTTTCTTGCATAAAGGCCGTCGGCGATGTCGCCGAGCCAATGGATGGCGAGGCCTATGTAGTTGTAAGTGGGATTGGTTTTGATAATTGCCAGAGTGAAGAAGGTCAAGGACGCCGTAAGTCGGATCAGTGTGATGATATTGGGTTCACTGTAAAAAGAGTGGGGATCCTTGGGTTTAAAAGCTTGAATGCGCAATTTTCAGGTTTTTTCCGAATTATATCGCCTGGAATATGGTTAGTAATCCAAGCGAACCTGTGTTAGTCAGGAAATCAAGGGAGGCATTTCCGATTTCAGAAAGTCGGGTCATGTCCCCGATCTCCTCTCCATCAATATCGCTCTTCCCCTGTTTTAAATAAGATTGGAGAAGAGGAGAGCCGGATTTTATCCGGCCAGGGAGGGTCGAACCTGCCTGTTCCATCTGCGTCGATGAATACAGGATTGGTTAAAGCATAAGGGAGAGAGGCACTCTCCAGTCTCCCATTTCTTGCTTGACTTTGTAGGACCGGAAAAAGGCTTTTCTTGCCCAGGACTTCTATGGCGATATAGGCATCTTCCTCCAGGCTTAGGCTGATCTCTTCAGAGAATTTCAAAATGCGTTCATCTTGGCATCTTACGGGAAAGACGATTTTCCTTTCTCCGTTAACCACCAGCCGAACTTCATCGACTGAAATCCAGGGGGCACTTCGAACTTCAACGGAGACTCTCACCTCCCCCTTTGATTCAGTCACCAGGTCTCCGGGTCTGTGAATATCGTTGATCTTGAATTCGACCAACGGCCCGTTGGAAACGAATGATCGTCCCTTCCTGAGAGAATTCTCAAGCAGAGGCCAATCCAGCTTATCTCCTTTTCCGCTTTCACAATAGACGTAAGTCCGGCAATAGCCCGGCTCTCCTTTGTCGATTGTGTGGGAGTCAGAAGAGCCGACGATGGGGAAGTAATAGCCTCGGTTTAGAAGGTTAAACCAATCCTGCACAGCTTCTTCATTGGAAGAGTAGAAGCAAGGTCCGTTCATAACTTCCAGGAGATCAAAAGAGGTGTCAAAATGGATCCAGGCAAAAGCGGCAGATTCTGGATCAAGACGGTAATTGTTGAAATAACCGATGTCTTCATCACGCGGATGATTCACCTGAATCAGAGCTTGAGGATCTTTTCTGCGGCTGGCTTCAAAGAGAGCAGGGGCTTCCTCTGCGAGAGGAGAAATAGCTCCATTGCGTTCCTCTTCTTTTCGACATTCCAGAGGGTAGCTATTGTAATGGATCAGTCCGTCTCGGGTCACCTCGTTTCCTGAGATGACAGCCAGATACTTTTCCAGGCCAAGGATTTTCAAGGCGGGTTGGTAGTCACTGATGAGATTGTGATCTGTGGCCACTGCCACATCCACGCCTTCGGCAACAACCGATTTCACTCTTTCTGGAACACCTGCCCTTCCGTCTGAGGCAAGTGTGTGCATGTGTGGATCGATGGAGATAAGGTTTTTCCTTTCCACAACTCTGTCGATTTGAAAGACTAATTCCTGTGTTTTTCCCTTCAGGATCTCCACCACCTTATAATCAAGAGAATAATCAGGTCCCCGAGAAGCGTAAACAAGGTAGGTCCCCACGGGAAGCTCTAATTCTGATCCATTCTGGGGAGGAAAACATGAATTTTTGAACAGCTCCCATCTTCTCCCGCTTTCTATGGGGTCTTTGGGCTTGAAATAAGGAGTCTTGGTCGGGTCAAGGCCGAGGAAGGTCACTTTCCCAGGAACAAAAGCGCCTTGGCTGTTTCTTATTTTTACCTTCACTTTTTCAAGGGGGGGACTTCGAAGGGCACAGATGTTTTCTCCCCCTTCGGCCACCACTAAGAATTCCTCGCAGACCGCAGGAAAAATGTTTCCTCTGACAAGATAAGCACCCTGAGGAAGAGGGATGGTAAGGCCATCTGCATTTTTGAGGAAGGAACGGTAGAAGATGGCAGAGGAGAGGGCATTGCGAACGATGACTTCCATCATCCTTCCGTTGGTGTCCCTGAAGTGAAGAGTGGCCATTTCTAGCTCTCTTCCTAGAAGGCCGTAGATTTTTTGAAGGAGTCTGCTGTCTTGACTTTCCACAAAAAGGATATAGCTCAGTTGGAACTCTTCTCCAGGGGCAAGGAGTCCCGGTTGAGGCTCCTTTTCCTCATCAGAAGAAGGTACGGGATTCAGGTTCATCCAGCCGAGGAAATGTCCTTTTTTCTGGTAGACGCGGAAATTCAGCTGAGGATGATACCTTCGGTTAAAAGGGCTGAAGTAATAGCTGTGATGAAGCCCGAAATGGAGATAAAAGTCCAGCTCCTCCAATTCCTGCTTTCCTGTGTTCTTGATGATTGAGGTGATGTTGATTTGACCTTTTTGATGGAGAATGTCATAGGTGGTTTCGATACGAGCCTCTTTTCCCCCCTGAGTTTTGTATGTGGCTGAAGATCTTAGGGTTAGAACTTCATCTTTAGAGCCTTTTTCTATAACTTTCAAGGAGGAGTAGGACAGGTAGTGACACCTCTCCCTAAACTTCAGGACCGGAGATCCAATACTCATGTTGCTCACTATATTTTTTCCAGCTGGTGCAAAGCCGATGATGCTTCCCATGGCATTTGATCGCGGGATATTGAGAAGAGGATAGTCCAGAGGTCTGGGAGTTCCGCCCAGCAACACCAGGTATTTCCCATCAGAGATAGAATAGTCTCCCTTTTCACCGATGGTACAGAACTTTTCCGGAAGATCATGGGCATCCTTGAGGATTTTGACCTCAAATTCCGATGCGTGAAGAAGAAAAGCGAAGATGGGGAGGGAAAGAAGGACAAAAGGTATGGTCTTCTTCATAGAGCACCTCTCCTTAAGACTGGAGTGAGTTACGGCCAACCTTCATAAAGACAATAACCATATATCAAAATGGGGATGAATTCAAACAATTCTTGCATTTCGGGTGAATGTTCCGATAAAATCTTCCTGAGATAATGTCGAGAGGAAGATAAATCCTTAAAAATGAAGGAATTGGATAAGATCATCCAGGTCAAAGGAAAAAGGTTCCTGTTCAAGGTGGAAAAATCCTCCAATGCCAGTGATTACACAAAGTATGAAAAGTTAAGGTATGATATCTGGGGGGAGCCCGCCGATACTCTTCCTGGGGAGCGTAATATGGCCTGTGAGAATTTCTTCCATGAAGGAAGCGCCCTTTTTATCGCCGTCTATGTAGAAGATGCACAAGGGCAGTTTGTGGAGGATGAGGACCATTTTATCGGCTTTTCCTATGGATTTGTTGGGGTAGAGGATAAGGATCTCGCCTTTAGGGATATGGATAATCTTCTCTTCTATTCTCAATATGTTGGAGTAAGAGAGGATTTTCAGAGATACAGCTTGGGGATCCAGATAAAAGAATTTCAAAAAGAATGCCTGATGGAGGTCTTCGGAGTTTTTAAAGTCACCTGCACTTATGATCCTTTGACAGGAGTCAACGCCTACAGGAATATCCACCACTTTGGGATGGAGGTGAAGGAGTACAGAGAGTCCTGTTACAGCCTATTCGGAGGGTATCTTAACAGGACGGATGTGCCTTGTGACCGTTTTTCTCTCTTATGGGACCTGGAGAGAGAAGTGCGAAGACCTGATTATGACGCGGAAAGTCTGCTCGCTGCCAAAAATCTAGCGCTTAGCTCCAGGAGAGTCGAAGTTGAAGGACGGAGCGGCCGAGTGACTCTTGAAGTGGTGAAAGATATCAACCTTGATTTAAACCAGGAGTTCTTGCTGGTGGAGATTCCCTATGATTTTTATCGAATGCTCAGAGAAACAGATGTGACACAAGCCGAGGTGCGGCACATTCCCTTGAGATGGAGGATGAAATCGAGAGAGATTTTTCAGACGCTTTTTAAAAGAGGATACAAGATCATCGACTTCAAGGGGATAGAAAGAGAGGGCCGGAAAAGAGACTTTTATTTACTCAAGATAGAGAAGTGATGGATTGCCTGTTCTTCTCTGGGAGGAAGGACAGAGTTCTTTTTTTCAGAGAAGGAGAAGGCCTCCATTTGGGGGAAGTTCAGGCAGCAAGAGAAAGCCCTCAATATTTACCAAGAATAAACTTTTTGAAAAAATCCTTAAATTCAAAATTCAATATATGTAAAATAGGCTAAACAATTTTGAGAATACGTATTCTTTTGATTTAGAATGGACGAGAAAAAGGCTCTGCTTGTGCTGGAAAACGGAGCCTATTTTGTCGGTGAATCCATAGGATATGAAGCCGATGCAGAAGGGGAGATCGTCTTCAACACTTCCATGGCTGGGTACCAGGAAATCCTGACAGATCCCTCATACAAAGGTCAAATTGTCACCATGACCTATCCTCTCATCGGAAACTACGGATGCAATGTGGAGGATGTGGAATCGTGGCGTCCATGGGTGGAGGGTCTGGTGGTTAAGGAACTGGCCGCTTTCCCTTCCAACTGGAGGAAGGAGGAAGGTCTTGACGAATATCTCAAAAAACACAAGGTCGTTGCTATCCAGGGCATCGATACTAGAAGACTGACCAAGATGATTCGGACTGGCGGAGCCCAGAGGGCGCTCATCTCCACATCCGAGGACGATGTCCAGAATCTGGTGCTCCGAGCGAGAAGCATTCCACCCATAGTGGGCCGTGATTTAGTCAGAGATGTTACTACGGATAAAGCTTACAGATGGAGGGAAAAAACCTACGGATGGCCCCATGGTTATCTTGAGCAGAAGCGGCTGAGACACTTTGTGGTGGCCTATGACTTCGGAATCAAGAGAAACATCCTGAGAAATCTTGCTTCCAACCAGGTTGATGTTCTGGTGGTTCCTGCCTCTACCCCCTGGGAAGAGACGTTCAGGATGAAACCCGATGGGATTCTGCTCTCTAACGGGCCCGGCGATCCGGCACCGCTTTCCTATGCCATTGGCAACATCAAGAATTTGGTCGGGAAAGTTCCTCTCTTCGGAATATGCCTCGGCCATCAACTCCTTGCTTTAGCCTTAGGAGGAAAGACTTACAAGCTAAGATTCGGGCATCATGGCGGCAATCATCCAGTGAAAAATCTTGAGAGTGGAGCCATAGAGATCACCTGCCAGAACCATGGTTTCGCCGTGGACATCGATTCTATTGAAGAGGTAGCTAAACTCACTCATCTCAACCTGAACGATAGAACAGCAGAAGGATTCTGTTTGAGAGAGAAACATCTCTTCTCTGTCCAGTATCATCCCGAAAGCTCTCCTGGCCCTATGGACTCAAGCTATCTTTTTCGAGATTTTATACGCATGATGGAGAATTTTAAGGGAGGATAGATTGCCCAGGCGGGAAGATATTCGATCGATATTGATTATCGGCTCGGGTCCCATCATCATCGGCCAGGCCTCCGAGTTTGATTATTCAGGAACCCAGGCGCTTAAGGCTCTCAAGGAGGAGAACTACAAGGTGATCCTCCTCAATTCCAACCCCGCCACTATCATGACAGATCCTGAGTTTGCCGATCGTACTTATCTGGAGCCTCTGACTGTGGAGTATCTGGAGAGAATCATCGACAAGGAGAGGCCTGATGCTGTGCTGGCTACTTTGGGAGGTCAGAAAGCCTTGAATCTGGCTCTGGAGTTGCACGAGAAAAGTATCCTCAAGCGATATGGCATCCGATTGATCGGAGTGGACACGAACTCCATTCGGAAGGCTGAAGATCGTATGCTCTTCCGCCAGTCCATGGAAAGAATAGGGCTGGAAGTTCCTTCTTCTGGCTATGCCTCCAACATCCAAGAGGCCCAAGAGATCGTCAGAGAAATCCACTTTCCAGTGGTTGTTCGTCCATCCTTTACCTTGGGTGGAACAGGGGGCAACATTCTGCTGGATTGGGATGATTTCCACAAATACATTCCGCTGGGATTGGCCATCAGCCCCGTCAACAGAATTTTAATCGAGAAATCGATCATCGGTTGGAAAGAATTTGAACTGGAGGTCATGCGCGATAAGAAGGATAACGTAGTCATTGTCTGTTCTATCGAAAACTTTGACCCCATGGGGGTGCATACAGGAGATTCGATCACAGTGGCTCCTGCACAGACCTTAACGGATAAGGAATACCAGCGGTTGCGCAATGCTGCCATAGCCATCATGAGAGAGATAGGGGTAGAGACAGGTGGATCCAACATCCAGTTCGCCATCAATCCCGAAGATGGCAGGATGATGGTCATCGAGATGAATCCCCGTGTTTCGCGCTCTTCGGCCCTGGCTTCCAAAGCGACCGGTTTCCCCATCGCCAAGATGGCGGCCAAGCTGGCTGTGGGTTATACTCTGGATGAAATTCTCAACGATATTACCAAGAAAACTCCAGCCTGTTTTGAGCCTGCCATCGACTATGTGGTGGTCAAGATTCCCCGCTTTGCTTTCGAAAAGTTTCCCGAAGAAGAACCCTCCCTGACCACCCAGATGAAATCCGTGGGAGAAGCCATGGCTATCGGTCGAACCTTCAAAGAAGCTCTCCAGAAGGCTATACGGGCTCTGGAGATCGACCGCTGGGGACTGGAAGAAAAGCCAGAAGCGAACCGTCGTAAATATCTCAAGCGAAATCTTGCTCAGCCGAATGCAGAACGCCTCTGGTTCATCGCTGAAGCGATAAGACAAGGTTTGCCTCTGGAAGAAATCGCACAGTTGACCAAGATTGATCCTTTCTTCCTCTATAACATCAAAGAAATCGTCGACTTTGAGGAGTTATTAAAATCTAGAAAAGCTCAGACGCTCGATAGTGATTTCTTGCGAAAAGCCAAAGAATTTGGTTTTTCTGATAGGCGGATCGCCAGGCTTATAAACTCCAGCGAAGAGGAAATCAGGAAAATGAGGAAGATGCAGAAGGTACAACCTGTGTGGAAAGTCGTCGATACCTGTGCCGGGGAATTTGAATCGGAAACTCCTTATTTCTACTCTACTTATGAAGAGGAGGATGAAGCAGAGGAAATCCTCGAGAAAAAAGCTATTATCCTTGGCTCGGGTCCCAACCGGATAGGGCAGGGCATCGAGTTTGATTACTGCTGTGTGCACGGTGTTTTGGGATTGCGAGACCTGGGATATCGAGCCATCATGATCAATTCCAATCCAGAGACCGTCTCCACTGATTATGATATATCCGACCGGCTTTATTTTGACCCTGTGACCCTGGAGGATGTGATTTCTATCAACCGCAAAGAGAGGCCAGAGGGAATCATTGTCCAGTTTGGCGGACAGACTCCCCTCAAGATCGCCACAGGATTGTGGAAGAATAAAGTCAAAATTCTAGGAACATCCTCCTCTGCCATCGATCAGACTGAAAACAGGGAGAAGTTCGACCAATTTCTGAGAAGGCTGAATCTCACCCGTCCGAGAAACGGCATGACCAGAGATTTTAAGAAGGCTCTGGGGATTGCAGAAAGAATCGGATACCCTGTACTTGTTCGGCCCTCTTATGTTCTGGGAGGGAGGGCCATGAGAGTCATCCATGATGAGGAGGAGCTGGAGAAGTACCTCAAATCAATCCAGGAATATTGCGCCGAGTATCCAATCCTTATCGACGAGTTTATCGAGAATGCCATTGAGTTGGATGTCGACCTCCTCTGCGACGGAGAGGAAGTTTACATCGGAGGAATCCTCGAACATATCCAGGAGGCGGGTATCCATTCAGGAGATGCTTCTATGGTTTTCCCGCCCTATTTTCTGCCTGACCGAGTGGTGGAGGAAGTGAGGAAGCAATGCGCCCTGATGGCCAGAGAGCTTCAGATTGTGGGATTGATGAATGTGCAGGTTGCGGTTAAAGGGACCAAAATCTATATCCTGGAGGTCAATCCCAGAGCTTCGAGAACCGTCCCCTTTATCTCCAAGGCGACGGGAATACCTCTGGCCAAGATCGCCATCCGGTTGATCATGGGCGAGAAGCTCCAAAATATCGATCTAATCCCCGCCGCTGCTGGCCTTTATGCCGTCAAAGAAGCAGTCTTTTCCTTTGACAAATTCTTGGAAGTTGATCCCATACTCGGACCGGAGATGCGTTCTACAGGGGAGTCTATCGGCCTAGATAGATATTTCCCACTGGCTTTTTTGAAAGCAGAGGAGGGAGCAGGATTCTTTCTTCCTTGTGAAGGGAGAGTTTTCATCAGTTTCTGTGATGAGGACAAGCCGAAGGCTGTTTCTCTTGTGGAAAAACTGGCTGGCATGGGCTTCAGGATGATCGCTACTGAGGGGACAGCGCAGTATCTTCACAGGCACGGATATGCGGTAGATACCATCGGCAAGGTTTACGGAGAAGGGGAAAACATCCTCGATGATTTGAAAGAAGGAAATGTCTCTATGATATTGAACACCCCCTCGGGAAGGTACGAGAGGAAGGATGCTCAAATGATCAGGAAAGTCGCTTTCTCCTATCGGATACCCTGTTTTACCACCATCCCCTCAGCCAGCGCTGCGGTCAAAGCTATCGAGATGAGGAAGAAACTCTCTCCTTCTCTCCTTTGCCTTCAGGATATCCATTCTGGATAATGTTGCTCTCTTTTGACTTTGACCTTAAAGGAGGACAAACTTAAGCTTTCGACTGACTGTCTTATTTGTGATTTCATCGGTCACTCTCACTGTCAATTTATACTCTCCCGACTCAGGAAGAGCAGAGAGAGGAATCTGAGTTCCCTCAAGGAGGGCCGCCTCTTTTCCCAACTTTTGTTTTCTTTTTTTAGGATTCAGTTTCAACGTTTTTTCCCCCTTCTGAAGCTCAAACTCGATCAGAAGAGAACAATCTTCGTTCGAATCCACAGTGAAATTGTAGATATAGTAAAAGACATTCAGAGATTCTTCCTTGGTGTATTCTTGGCTAAAGCGAGGAAGGAGGGTGTAACGGCCTAAAGAGAAAACATCATACTCATTCGCTTTGGCTGAAGGCTTCTCCTCTCGAACTTGACAGGAAGCGATAAGAGAGGAAAGAGCCAGCTCCTCACTCCAGAAATTGGGCACTTTAATTTGATCTGTTTTTATAGAATACGTTTGTTTATCCTTGGTGTGGAAGCCGATGAATAGCCTATATTCTCCGGGCATTACGGGAAGTCCGAAGTGAGAAATGAAATAGTCTTTCTCTTTATCCAGGTCTTTTTCCTGGCGAAGCTCATAGGAATGGTCACTTGATTCCAGCCTGCCGAAGAAAACCAGGTTTTTATGGATGGCATCACTCTTCTCGCCGGGGTCAATTTTGAAAAGAAATGTCAGATAGCAGCTCCTGTTTTGAGCCTTGATAAACAGGATTTTTTTCTCGAAGGGAATATGGACACTGTCCTGGCTGGTGGATTTTACCTGTTGAATGAGCTTTTCTTCGAAGGGTTCAGGAGAGGATGTCTTGACTTTTTTATAGTCGGGAAGCTCTTTAAGGTCCGGATTGCGCAGGAACCTCTCCCGGCAGGCATAGAAAGCCTGCATCACCCTGGCATCAGTCTGGGAACGGTCGATGACATAGCCATCGGAGTCTATGGATGAGATCAGCTCTTTCTCTCGGTCCCGATTGACCCAGTCTGTCTTAACAGCAGAAAAGACGATGGTGAAAGTTTCTTTAGCAAGATTCATCCAGGGTTGAGCAGGATAAACCCAGATGATGACACGCGGATCCTGCCTGAACACTCTGAGCGGGTTGCCGAAGTAAAGATAGACTTTTCCCATATCAGTGGCTGTTCCTGTTTTGTATCCGTATATAAAAGATTTGTTGACATAACTCAAGCGCAGGTAATACTCCTCCTTGAACTCGTTTTTTTCAGTTTGAGGCGTAGGGTCTCTTTTTGCCCAGAAAAGATTGATAAAGAATTCTTTGTCTGTATCTTTTCTCAGCTTTTTGAATTCAGCTTTTTCCGTATCGGTAATGATGAGATTCACTTCGTTTAGCCATTCTTGGTATTTATCCTTTTTTTTAGCTGGCAGGTCAGAAGATATTAAAAGAATGAATACGAAAGTAGATAGGAAAAATTTCTTGTTCATTGCTTTTCTTCCAGATTGTCTTTTTTGATATAGTCAAGCAATTGCTTTGCGATTTCCGCTTTTTCATGGTCAGGCGCCAGTTCTAAAAATTTTTCCAGATTTTTTACCGCCTCCTCGACTTCGTTCTGTCTGATATAGAGAGTTCCCAGATGGTAATAGGCGTCGGCGTAGTCTTCTTTAAGCTCCACAACTCTGAGAAAAGATTTCAGGGCTTCCTCGTTTTCGCCGAGCTCGATCAGAACCAAACCGTAGTTGTAATAGGTATCCGGATCATCCTGATTGAGTTCTACGGCTTTCTGGTAGTACTGTTTTGCCTCTTCATACTTTTCCATTTTTGCCAGTGTTTCGCCCATCTCTTTATTACAGCTGTAGCTTTCCGGGTTGAGCGCTACAGCTTTCCCGAACGCGCTGGCAGCTTCTTCGATTTTCTCCAATTTCTTGTAGGCTAAGCCAAGGTTGAAAAAATAGGCCCACTGTTTGTCATGAAGCCGGATGGCCTCTTCATATTTTGGGATAGCTTCTTGGTAGTTTTGTTTTTCGTACAGTTTGTTCCCCTCATAAAACAACTTGTCTGCCTTGGCGAATACAGGATCTACGCTGGATTCTGTTTTTTTCAGTTGGACTTCAACTCGGCTCGTTTCAGATATTCTTACTCGCACATCCAAGGAGCCGGTGAGAAACCCTTCCTTTTTAAAATTCACCTGGAAGTATCCGGGTCGCAGTCCAACCTGAATGAATTTGCCTTCTTTGTCTGTGATCAACTTAAACTGTGTGCTCGATGCCCTGAGTGAGGTGATAGTAACCTGAACCTTTTCCACTGGAATACCGTTTTCGTCAGTGACAATCCCCTCAATCTTTCCTTCATATTGGGGAGAAACGTTTATTGCCATAATGATAAGCAAAAGCAAAAAAAGGACGGATTTTCGTCTCATGATTACCTCCAAAGTCATATTTCATGAATAACTTTATACTCAATGGAATCTCTGTTACGAAGTGTTTTATTTTTCTGTCAATTGTCTTTTCGCTCTTTTCTCCTGCTCTTTGACTTTGTCCTGATTCGAATCGAGCTCCAGGGATTTTTGGATAAGCGGCAATGCTTTTTCCGGCTGATTCAGGTTCAGGTAACATTCGGCAGCCAGGTTCATAACACTGATTTCCAGAGCTTCTTCCAAGAGCTTTTCCAGATAGAAAAGAGCTTTGGCCCACTCACTCAGGCCGGAATAGTTCAGGGCCATCAGTTTGGCCGCTTCTCGGTTCTGTGTTGAATCATAGAGAAGCTCGACAACAGAGATGGAGTCCTCAAATCTACCCAAGGCATAGAGAGTCTTTCCCTGTAAAAGCCGGACATTGGGATCTTCCTTCATTTTGAGAGATCGTTCGAGAGCAGCCAGTGCTTTATCATATTTCCGCGTCATGAAGTATTGTGAAGCCAACACAAAGAGATGTTCTGGATTGGGAAAGGAACCATGCTGTTTGGAAAAGACCCATGGAATGACAGGGTAGTCAATGGAAAGGATGATGAAATTTTCTTTTTGACTGAGGATTTTCAGGCCTTCAGGGTCGATTATAGATAATTCTACGCGGTAGTATCCGGGCTTGAGGGAAGAAAGCGAGATGGATTCTGCGTCGATCGATGTACCATCAGATCCTAAGATTTCTTCGAGAGGATTTTTTTCCGTCTGCACGGGTGTTTGACTGTTCACCGGGAAAATCTCGATCAGCAACGACTTCGATTCGGTATTTTTGAGGTTATATCCCTGACAGTAAACACCCATGCTCTCCTGAGGAAGGAAGTTGTTTTGGGTATTGATAAGGTACTGGAATTCCTTAAAAGCAAAGGCTTTGATTGGTTGTCTCTGTTGCCCTCCAGATTTTTCACGCCCGTGATAGAGGAGCAAAGTGCTGAGAGCAGGTTCGGTTCTTTCCTCAGGTACGAGAATCTCTCTTTGCTGTGATGTGAAATCTTGGGCTGTTTTATTTTTAAGGAGAAAAAAGATTTGGTATTTTCCTGGGATGACAGGAAGCACATCCTGAAGCGATAAAAGCTGTCTCTCGTGTTTTTGGTATTGCTCGGGTGTGATTTTCAGAGGGATCTCTTCTTCTTTTTCTAGGATGAGGTTTCCTTGTGTGTCTTCCATCCTGAGAATCAATTGATAAACAGCATAGTATCTCTCCTGGTAGAAAGAGAAGTTCACTTTTTCTGGCTCCAAAGCCCAGTGGAGGAAGAACTGGTTGTCATTCTTAAAGGCTTTGATGCTGAAGTTGCTCTCCACAAAATTGTGTGTGTATTCTGTCTCGACAAAGTCTTTGTATTTGAGGTAGGAACGGGCGTAAGAGTCTGAGAATTTTTTTTCCGGCACAGAGTAGACACTGGAAATGATGGTCTCTGAAGAAAGAGAAGAAATGTCGAGATTTCTTTCTCCAGGAAGATAGCTCAAAGAAGCGTTGGCCAATTCAGCAGATATGTCCCTTATCAAATTGAACGCATTTTTACGGTTGATAGTTTGGCCAGGCGAAGTGTGGATTATGAGCTTCTCTGGCCCTTCGAATCCTGGATGGTAGAGGCGGTACTCTCCCAGTCCTTGCGGCTGGTAAAAAATGAGATAAAAGAAATCAGGAAGGCCGTACTGGACTTCACCGCGGTAGTACCAGAGCTCCATGGGCATAAGCTGAGAATGGGTTGTGTAGGAAGTCCTTTCCAGAGGAGGGCCAAGGAGCAAGTAGAAAAGGCCTCTCTCTGTCTGACTCCCCTTTTTCGAGGTCTCATGACCGAAGTTTGCATCCGCGAACTGGACTCGGCTCATGTACTCCTGGTAAAATTCGTTTTCATTCGTATCCGGAAGAGGATCACGCTGCTTCCAGAAAATTTGGATGAACCTGTTCCGTTCTTCGGCTGTTTTCAGAGCCAGGAAAATGTCTCTTTCTACTTTGGTGATTATCGGTGAAACAAGCTCAAGCCATTCCTTGTGTGCGGGTAGAAGATCTTGCTGTCCTGAGATAGAGGATAAAGTGCCCAGGATAAAAAGAAGAATTATGATTTTTTTCATTGTAACTTCCTATTTATCAAAATAACAGAAGTAAAGACAAGTTTCAATTGGCGGGGGTAAGCATCCTTATTTCTGTGACAGTTTCAACAGAAGTCAGGTAAGCTGATTCGTCAGCCCGCGGATTTTCCCCAGCGAGGAAAATCCTCTTATTCCTCAGCTCGCTCTCCTCTTCGAGGAACCATGCCCGCTCGCCTCCGGATGACTTCCTCCTCAGCTTACCTGACTGTTACTGCATCACAGAAATGGGGATGCTTCCTTGGACGGGTGAGAATTTCCTGTTTTTTTATTATGCAAGATTTGTACTTAGAAAGGGATTTTGGTACAATTCTAATTCAAGTCGCAAAATATGAGAAAAGAATTCTTTATTTCCCGGAATATTCCATCAAAGATGATCTTAAGGGAAAAGACAAGATATGAAAGATAATTCAAAATTTTGGATAATTCAAAATTTTGGAAAAAAACATGTTTTTCAAGGATGCTAATGAATAATTATCTTTTTGAAAAGAATAGAGTTGAGTAATCTAAAGTTTGGCATAAAAATTGCTGTATATTTTTCGTCTGAAAATGAATGCTTGTAGAAATACTTTTAAAACAGGAGGTGAGAATAGAGGAAATCACAAAAAAAGTTAGAGTTAAGTATTGTAGAAAAAATAAAAGGAGGTATCTAATGCGATTTAAATTTTTTGCATTTCTTACCGTAATGCTTATCCTGCTATCTCCTCTTGCTTTCTCTCAATCTAAAGAGACTGGGGCTATTATCGGAACGATCACAGATGAAGAAGGGACACCACTTCCTGGCGTTACAGTGACATTGTCGAGCCCGAATATAATGGGAGAACGGGTGTTCATCACGGACGATCAAGGTTTATTCAGATTCCCAGCTCTTCCTCCTGGCCTGTATACAGTCAAAGCTGAACTTCAAGGTTTTACCACGGTAATGAGAGAGAACATTCGTCTTCACACAACCGTTCGATTGACCGTTGATATAGCGATGAAACTGGCGACTTTGGAAGAAGAGGTCACCGTGGTCGCCTTAGCGCCGACTGTCGATGTGAAAACTTCAGAGACGGCATCGGTCACGCTGTCGGATGAGCTGCTCAGAGCTTTGCCCTCCAACCAGTTCGTAACGGGCATCGTCAACATGGCTCCTGGAGTCATTTCCGATGTGGCTTATGGTTCTTCCAGTGATACGGGGATCTCCTACCAGGTCGATGGTGTGGACGTGTCCGACCCTGAGGGTGGTTCAGCCTGGGTCTTTCTCGATTACAACATCCTCGAAGAGGCCAAGGTCATGGGGATCGGGCTCAATGTCGAATACGGTGCTTTCACCGGTGTCATTTTCAACACCATCACCAAGTCAGGAGGGAATGAGTTCTCCGGCCATGCTGAGTTTATCTTCCAGGATACCAAAAAAGGATTCTGGACCGCGGAGAATAACAAAGAATATATCGACGATTTTCCTGACCTGGAATCGCCTGTGAGAGGAGCGCTCGACACCAGCTTCCATCTGGGCGGACCCATCAAGAAGGACAAAATCTGGTTCTTCGGGGGTGTTCAGTATGCCCGTTTGAAGGAGCGGCCGGCCGGTTTTCCCGAGTACTGGGATCGCAAGATGCCCAGGGGATTCTTGAAGATATCCTCGCAGCTCAGCTCTCGCCTGAACCTGAGTGTCTTTTACGAGCATGACGAATACACAGTCGAGAACAGAGACGCCCATGCCACCACGCCTCCAGAAGCCTGCGTGCATCAGCGTTCGCCGGACAATGTCGGCAACTTCAACCTGACCTACATCCTGAGCCCCAAGACATTCTTTGATATCAAAGCATCTTTCTTTTTGGGTATCTACTACCTGGATCCCTACAATAGCATGGATACGACCGCTGTATGGAGTACTGAACTGAACACATGGCAGTACAACGCCCCTTATTATTACTATGCGGACCGCAGCCGTTACCAAGCCAATGCCAGTCTCTCCCACTATGCCGAGGATTTCATCAAGGGGAACCACGATTTCAAGTTTGGAGGGGAGTTTGAGCGCGGATGGGCCAGGAGCCGGTACGGGTATACCGGCTACGTCGAAGGGATCGGCCACAATGTTTATATCTATGACTATTATGGCTATCTATATGCCTACCAGTATGAGGGCTATGACTTAAACACCAGCTACATCCGGGTTGACCTCTTCGCCCAGGATTCATGGGCTATCTCCGACAACTTCACCCTGAACTTTGGTGTCCGCTACAGCATCAACCGCGGCTATTGGACGGATATTTCGGGCGCACAGTACAAGACAAACCGTCTAGCTCCACGGGTCGGGTTTGCCTGGGATATCTTCGGGGATCACTCCACGGTCCTCAAGGGGCACTACGGCCAGTTCACAGAAGCCATGTACACCGGTTTTCTGGACGTTGCCAAGCCCGGCGCCATCAAGCCGTTCAACTACTGGGACATTTACGGGCCAGGCGATGTCTACATGTGGAAACAGGATATCTATAATTACACAATGGCGGACAATATCAAGCACCCGTACATGAACCAGTTCACAGTGGGAATCGAGAGAGAGCTGTTTAAGAATACTTCTCTCGGTGTGTCCTTCATCTACAGGGATTGGCAGGACTTTATAGGCCGTGTCCAGCCCGATGCCGAATACTTGACAGGTACAGTCAACGATCCCTGGACCAATGACGTCTACACTGTCTACGAGCAGACGAATCCAAGCGGTGTGAGAAACCTCACCGTCAAGAATATGTCCCAGGACGACCCATGGATTCTGGAGAAACCATACCGCGATTACTGGGCTATCGAGGTGCTCTTCAACAAGCGCTTCTCGGACCGCTGGCAGCTCCTGGCATCCTACCTCTATTCGGAGTGCACCGGAACCATGGACAACGAATTCGGTGGGGATATCGGCTGGCAGGGGAGTACCTTCAGCAACCCGATTTTCGACCCCAACTTCTGGATCAACCAGGACGGACGATCTACCGTCGACCCGACCCACATGCTGAAAGTCCAGGGAACCTATGTCCTGCCGTTGGACATCCACTTCAACGCTGCTTTCAGCTACATCACCGGCGACACCTACACCCCACGGATACGTCCCAGACTTCCCCAGGGGCGGCGGTACATAAAGATCGAAGAAAGGGGATCGAGGCGGTATCCGGATGTGATGAACCTGGATCTGAGATTGGAAAAAACGTTCCTGATCGCTGAGAAGTACAGGATCGGACTGATGATGGACATCTTCAACGTCTTCAACGACGATACTGTCACGTCATGGGGAACCCGTGTGGACTACGATTGGTCACCCCATGAATTCGACCCCACAGCTCCCGGACCCGACGGACATGAAGTTTACAGGCTTGCTTTCCCGCGCGCGTTTCGGTTGGGTCTCAGGTTCTTCTTCTAAGGATCACGCAGAAGTAGAATTCACAGAGGGAGACTGTAGCTTGTCTGCAGTCTCCCTCTTTTTTGCTGACTGTCAAAAAATCAATAAGCGGACTAGCGCAGGCGGAAAAACTTATTTCAATTTCCCGATTCATGTCCGTTTATGGTAAAATTTTTATATGGCTAAGGCCAAAAAGCGCAAGAAGCAGGAGAAGAAAGAGAAAGTTACTCCTGTTAAGTTCATTCTATCCCTGACATTGGTCCTGATTCTTGTCGTGGTGTGTGTGTATTTGTTTTTCTTTCCCAAAAAACCTTCCTTTTCCCGCCTAAAGAAAGGCAGAGAGTTCAATTACATCCTGATCACTGTTGACACTCTCCGGGCAGACCGTATCCACTGCTACGGTTTTCCATCTGTTGAAACGCCGACAATGGACCTCTTTGCTTCCAGGGGTGTGCTGTTTGAAAAGTGCATCGCTCAGACTCCCCTCACTCTGCCTTCTCACACGTCTCTGCTGACAGGAACTTATCCACTCTTCCACGGAGTCCGCGATAACGGTGGGTTTCTCGTCCCTCAGGAACTCGTCACTCTGGCCGAAGTCTTTAAGGAGAAGGATTACAAAACATCTGCCTTTGTCGCGGCCTATGTGCTCGATTCCAAATGGGGGCTGAACCAGGGATTTGACACCTATTTTGACCAGTTCGATTTGAGTAAGTACAAATCCATTTCTCTCGGAAACGTGCAGCGCAGGGGTGATGAGGTCATAGACGAGGCACTCCGCTGGCTCGACCAGCACAAAAACGAAAGGTTTTTCACCTGGGTCCATCTTTACGACCCGCATACTCCTTACGAACCACCCTCTCCCTTTAGGGAAAAGTATCCCAACAGACCATACGTGGGTGAGATTGCCTACACGGATTCTCAGTTGGGAAGGCTATGGGGATATCTGGAAGAGAATAACCTCATCGACAACACCATCCTTGTCTTTGCCGCAGACCATGGAGAAAGCCTGGGTGAACACTTGGAGAGCACACATGGATTTTTTATCTACCAGGAAGGGATTCATGTTCCCCTGATATTCGTCACACCTTTTGATGACCTTCACGGAATTCGGCGCCATGAGATTGTCTCTCTCGTCGATATCATGCCTACTGTCTTGGAGATGGACGGAGTGCCCTTTCCTTCCCAGGTCCAGGGAAAAAGCCTTCTGCCTTTATTTTTCGATGAGGAAAAGAATAGGGTAAGTTTTGCCTATGCCGAAACTTATTATCCACGTTTCCATTATGGCTGGAGCGAATTGAAGAGCATCCAAGAGGACAGATTCAAGCTGATCATCGCACCGGAACTGGAGTTGTACGACCTGGCAAGCGACCCTGATGAGCAGATAAATCTTTTCTCTTCACATCCCGAAGAAGCGAGAAAACTGATGCGGATAGCCGAGCAGTTTATGGGAGAATCGAGTCAAGGAGCTTTTGATGTAGACTATCGCCATATCGATGAAGAGACACGTCAGAGACTTGGAGCTCTGGGATACATCGGAACCTTTGTCGACCAGTCCTCTCTGGAAGGAAAGAGACTCGGTAATCCCAAAGAAAAAATCACGATCTTCAATCAGCTTTCGCAGGCAAAAGAACTGATGCTGGAGGATAAATATGATGAAGCGGTTGCATTGATCAACAGAATTATCGAGGCAGACCCCGATGTTGTGGATGCTTACTTCACCCTTGGAAATCTGTATTTCAAAAAGAGGGAATTCCAAAACGCTCTGGACAGCTTTTTCAAGGTTCTGGAAAGACGACCCAACGATGCCTTCAATGTGATAAATATCGCTAACGCCTACATGGGATTGGGAGAGATTGACGAGGCGGAGAAATTTGTTTTAAGTGTCATTGATTTGATCCCGCCGGACTCTCAATTGTACTACCTCCTTGGCAACATCAAAAATCTCAAGGAGGAACATGATGAGGCCATCAAATATTATAAAGAATGTGTGAGGCTCAATCCCTTCTCTGCATCAGGATACAATGCTCTCGGAGGCATTTATGTTGTCCAGGAACGATGGGCTGAGGCGGAGGAGTATCTTTTAAAGGCCCAAGAATACAATCCAAAACTCAGAAATCTTCACTACAATCTGGCTCTGATCCAGGAAGAAAAAGGAGAATTGATCAAAGCCGTCGATGAGTATAAGATAGAGCTGGAAAATATCCCTCACAACTTCAAGGCGTGCTTCAACCTTTCCCGAGTATACCGCACTCTGGGGGATGTCCAGGAGGAAGAGAAGTATCTTAACCAGACGATAGAGATCAATCCCGATTTTCCGATGAGCTATTTCTACCTGGCACGCATTTATTTAAATCGCGGAGAAAGGTTTGACGAAGCTGTTTCCCTGGTGGAAAAAGGGATTGAGTTGAAACCGGATAAGAAGGATCTTCCCCTGGGTTATTTCCTTCTCGCCGACCTCTACAGTCGTCTTGGTTACCCTAGGAAGTCTTTGGAATATGCCCAAAAAGGGAAGAAGCTGTCGGAGGAAAATTCTAAGTAAACCAGATCATTGACCTGTTCTGTCGCTTTTGGCTTCGGTTCGCCAATCACTTATATGTCAAATATCCAGCAATTTTGGGACATAGCTATAATGTAAGGAGGTCATCATGGAAAAAATAAGTCATCAGGTTGAAGATGCGATCAAGGAAGCCATCAAGCTGGAAATCAAATGATTAACTCTCTTTTCCGATCCTAACAGTCCCTATTATTTTTTAGGAAACAGGGACGATTCTTTCCATATCCATCTTTTAAAAAAAGGAGAAATTTCGTTTTTATTGTAAAAAAATTTTACATCATCAATAAACAATCAAAGCTTTGACTCTCGCAGCTCCTTAATATTAAAAGGATTAGATGTGCAGCCAGGTTTGGCATGAAAATTGCGATTGAAACTGTTGTTTTGAAGGTATCAATGCATTATTATTTAAGGGAGAGAAGATGTGGAAAAAGATTACCTCACTCACTCTTCTGATTGGTTTTGTCTTTTTTGTCTTCATTTTTGCCGACTCAGCAAAAGGCTTGAATGCCGATGAGCCACGTTATGGAGGAGTATTTCGGCTAAAGTCCTTTATCGATAAGTTCCATCCCGATCTTGACCCAGCCAGTCCGGACTCCTACATTTTTGTTTCCGAACAGATATATGATGGTTTAGTTAAGCTTGACAAGAATTTGAACATCATTCCCTGTTTGGCTGAATATTGGGAGATTTCTCCTGATGGGAAGAAATACACCTTCTACTTGAGAAAGGGAGTGAGGTTTCATCATGGAAGAGAACTTTCGGCAGAAGATGTTAAATTTTCCTTGGAGCGCCTACTGGATAAAGAGACCAAATCTCCATATTTTCAATTCTTTCTCCCCAGAGTCATAGGGGCTGAAGAATTTCGAGAAGGGAAAGTCAGGAGCGTGAAGGGTCTTGTTGTCTTGGATGAACACACTTTTGAGATTCACTGGAAAAGGCCCTTTATCTCGGCCCTCTATCTTCTGAGCATGCATTTTTGTAAAATCCTTCCCCATGATCTGGTTAGAGAGAAAGGAAAGGGATTTTTTTGGAAGCCATATGGAACTGGTCCTTTTCAGTTTGACTACTGGCTTAGAACGCCACAACTGGAAATATGTGGTGTTCGTCTGAAACGTAACGATGATTATTTTAACGGGAGACCCTACCTTGATGCTGTAGAATTCTGTCCTCTTTTTACCTTGGATCATTTTTTTAACAATGAGATCGATGCCATCCCAGTGCTGTCAGAAAAATTGCTCGATTCTAAATATCATATTTTCCAGAACGGCTCGCTCCAGTATGCTTATCTGGGAATGAGTTGTCATATACCTCCTCTCGACCGCAAGCAAGTCAGAAGAGCGATTTATCTCGGTTTGGACAAAGCGGAGATTGTCCGGGCTGCCCATGATGTAAAAATCTTAAAGCAGGTGGTTAACGGCTACATTCCTTCCAGACTTCCTGGCTTTTTCCCTTCGGAAGATGAAAAAACCTATGATCCCCAAAAAGCCAAGGAACTTTTAAAGAAAACAGGATCGGATTCTGACCAAGATTTCCCCACTTTGACTCTCTTGCTCGAGTCGCCCAGGTCCGGATTAAAGATTAAGATCTACAGGGAGATCAAGAAACAGCTTGAAAACATAGGATTAAAATTAAGGTTGGATTATTACAGATCTTCTGAGGAAATTAAAAATTATCAAAGGCCCTATCTCGTCCTGGTGGAAAAATCGTTGAATTTTCCGGATGCTGAGGATATCATCCGTCCTTTGTTTTTCTCAAAATCCGTCTTCAACCTCTTCTACTATGAGAACCCCGAGCTGGACTCTCTTTTGAGCCAATCTGAGGTGGAGAAGAGCTGGACAAGAAGGATCAAACTTTTCCATCAGATGGAAAAGCTTCTCTTCTTGGATGTTCCCGCTGTTCCTCTATTCTCTCGACAGAATCGAGTGGCTATGCAACCTTACATAAAAGGGGTGGAAGTGCCTCCTTTAGGTCTTTATTATCTGGACGCAAAGAACATATGGGTGGATAAGTAAAGGCAAAAGATGAAAGTGAGAATGTCCCTGCCCACAAGGCTCATGATTTCTGTGATTGTTCTGCTTATCTGTCTTGTGGGGCTGATTCTTTTCCTCATTGAAAAGAGAGAAGTGGGAGCCATATTTGAGGAACAGAAAGAAAAAGGGATGCTGATTGCCAGCAACATCGCTCACTTGAATCTACAGCCTCTTCTGATGTGGGATAAAGAGGGGATAGAGGAGAACATCGAGGAGCAGATCGATCAGAAGCTCTTGTATGTTGTCATCTATGACCGGAATAACAATTCCTATGCGGCCAATCAATTCATAAAGGATTACCATGAGATCTATCAAACCAGCACTCTCCCCGCAGATAAGCAAGCAGGGAGCTACTCCTTTGTAACTAAGCAATTTGAAGATCGCAGAACTCAGCAAGTGATGCGGATCTTGGAGATTGAAACCCCCATCTATGCCAAGGGTTCTCCGAGAAGGTGGGGTGCGATTAAGATAGGCCTTTCCCTGGAAGACATGCGAAAAGAGATTATTAAGACTCAGTTGATGCTGGTTTTGATCGGTGTTGGAGGAATCATCATAGGAGCAATAGGGGCCACCGTTCTCGCCAGACGCATCACGCGCCCTGTCAAAAAACTGGCAGAAGGGACAGTAAACATCGCCAGAGGAGATTTTTCTCATAAGATCGAGATCGATTCTCAGGATGAGATCGGGAATTTGGCCAAAAATTTCAACCAGATGAGCCACCAGCTCCAGCTAGCTAAAGAAAGAGAAGCGGAGGCCCAGAAAAAGCTGATCCAAGCAGAAAAGCTGGCCTCTATCGGTCGTATTGCTGCAGGTATCGCCCATGAGATAAGAAATCCTCTGACATCCGTCAAACTCAATATTCAAAAGGTTCTGGAGAGTGATAAATTGGAAGGCTTGGAGATGGACCACTTGGAGATATCGCAGGAAGGAATCGGTCAGATAGAAAATTTTATCAAAGAGCTTCTCAACTTCACCAGAGTGTCCGCGCTGAATTTCGATCGTTTTTCTGTGGATCAGATCATAGATGAGTCTGTGAAGATGATTTCTGAGTCTTTGGAGCAGAAAGGGGTGCGTCTGGAAAGAGATTTCCAGGCTAATTTGCCTGAAGTCTATGTGGACGCGGACAAATTGAGACAGGTCTTTCTAAACATACTTCGTAATGCTTATGAAGCTGTGGATGATGGAGGGGAAATTGTCCTGTCTCTTTCTCATCAGGACGACAGCAAGGGAAAGAAAATAAGGATTGAAATCTCAGATAACGGGGGCGGCATTCCGGAGAAGGATTGGGAGACTATTTTTGAGCCGTTCTATACGACCAAGTCGTCTGGGATAGGGCTGGGTTTGGCCAACGCCAGAAAAATCGTCGAACAACACAAAGGATCTATCAGAGTCAAGAAGAAAGAAGGGAAAGGAGCCTGTTTCAAGATCCTTATTCCCTGTGGGGGGAGAAATGAAATCCATTTTAATCATAGATGATGATCCCTTGATCCGAAAAACTCTCTCTTCCTATCTTTCCAAGGAGGGCTTTGAGGTGGTCTTGGCTGAAGATGGAGAAGAAGGGCTTCAAAAATATGATGAGTGCTTACCGGATTTGGTGATTCTGGATATCCGTCTTCCTGATATAGATGGATTGGAGGTCCTGCGGAAGATCAAGGAGAAAACCGAGAATGCCTCGATCATCATCATGACCGCTTATGATGACATGAAAACTACCGTTGAGGCCATAAAGTCAGGAGCCTTCGAATACATGGTCAAGCCCCTTGATTTTGTGGAACTGGATCTGACTATCGAAAAAGCCTTTGAGGTGAAACATCTGGAGGAAAAACTCAGCTATCTTATGGAAGAGAGACAGAGGGAATATACCATCGATAACCTCATCGGCCATTCCCCCCAAATGAGGAAGGTGTTCAAGCTGATAGGGTCAGTGGCCGATACCAGGGCTAACGTGCTCATCCAGGGGGAGAGCGGCACGGGGAAAGAACTGGTGGCCAAGGCTATACACTACAACAGCCCTTATAAGCATGAGCCTTTCATCGTTATCAACTGTTCAGCCATATCCGATACGCTTCTGGAGAGCGAGCTTTTTGGCCATGTTAAAGGCGCCTTCACAGATGCTATTTGTGAGACCAAGGGAAAGTTTGAGATAGCGGGGAAAGGGACTCTCTTTTTAGATGAGATCGGAGATGTTTCCTCTAATCTTCAGTCTAAGCTTTTGAGAGTGATAGAGAGCAGGGATTTCATGAAAGTGGGAGGAGAAAGGGTTCTAAAGACAGAAGCCAGGATTATTGCCGCTACCAATCAGGATCTAGGACACTTGATCGACCAAGGCAATTTCCGGGAAGACTTGTACTACCGCCTGAAAGTGGTAGAAATCAATCTTCCCCCTCTCCGGGACAGGAGGGGAGATATTCCTGAACTAGTGGCTTATCTTCTGGAGAAGATCAACCGCGATCTGCGCAAGAACGTCAGGAAAATTCCACCTCACGTCATGAAACTTCTGGTCAATTTTCCCTGGAAGGGAAATGTCAGAGAGTTGGAGAATTCTTTGACTCGTGCGGTGATTTTAGCCAAAGGAGATGTGGTTCTTGAAGAAAACTTGCCCCTGGAAAGCGCAGAGAAAAAGATGTTTCCTCAGGAGCTGGTTTCTCTAAAGGAAATGGAGAGAGATTACATCCAGCATGTTTTAAAGGTTACAGAAGGGAATAAAACGCGAGCCAGCCGAATTCTTCGAATCACCCGACCTACCCTAGATAAGAAGATAAAAGACTATCACATCGAGTATTGATATTCCTGATACCGAGGTTGTAAACCCTTTTTACCAGATGTAAATTTTTTTGCTTCGCTTCTCCTCCTTTAAGCTGGAAAACTTGCTTCTTCTCCCATAACATTCAGATTCTTCATAAATTGGCATGAAATCTGCTCATTAAGGGATGTTTAAGATTTATTTTGCATCGAATCGAAGAGAAAATGACAGAGAAGAAGATTATCGTGGTCGATGATGACGAGTCCATCAGGAAAACTTTTTTCCTGATTCTCAGCAAGAATCACAAGGTTTTTTTGGCAAAAGATGCCGACGAGGCGTTAAGCTGTTTCCATAAAATGAAGATTGATCTGATCATAGCTGATGTGAAATTGCCCGGAAAGAATGGATTGGAGATGGTGGCCGAATTAAGAAAATCTGGATATAGAGGAGAAGTCATCCTGATATCAGCCTATCCGGATTTGATTGATCTGAAACTGTTGCAACAGTTATCTATCGGTCATTTCTTCGTCAAACCTCTGGATTTAAAGGCATTGAATCATTCCATTGATTGTCTTCTAGCTCTGGAGAAAAACAAAGAAAAAAATCAAATATTGTGAACAGGAAGGGAATGGATATGGCCTCAGAAAGGACAATCTCTGAACAAAAAAAATCGTCCTCACCTGGTTCCCCAGAAGAAGACTCCTCTGACTTCAGCGTCACAAAGGAACAGCTTGTCGAGTCTTTTGACATAAAGGAGAACAGAGACAAAACCGGCGAGGATATTTTTTTAAACCATTCATCAGTGGATAATTTTCCCCTGGGGGAAGAGAAATACGGGCTGAACATTATTAAGTTATTCATCGAATATTTTTGCATTAAGAAAAGGGTTCCATTTAAGGAGCTTATCAGCAGCTTGGAGCGAATGATCATCATTAGGGCTCTTTCTCAGTTCAACGGTAACCAGAGAAAGACTGCACAATTCTTGGGCATGAAATCCACAACTCTTAATGAAAAAGTGAAAAGGTATAACATTCACATCCAGAAGAGAGCATTTTAATCAAACCACTACAACCATTGGTTTGAAGCAGTCAAGAATTCTTTTCTAAATTTTCTGTCATTTTTCTATAATAGATGACGATTTGTGTATCGTTCCGCATTTATTGATGCGAGACTTCACTGAGGAGGTTTCAATGGAACCCAGGCCGTTAAGAATGTTTATAAGCCTCATGTTAAGGTCTGTTCTGATTGCCTTTATCTCCGTTAGTTTGATCCAAGCGGACTTTTATAGAGAGTATGAACAGGAGCCATCTGAGAAGAGAATATCTGAGTCTTGGATGGGAGTCTACATGAACGGGATAAAAGTCGGCTACAGCCACAACCTGGAGGTGTGCTTAAAAAAAGGGGGAAAGCCATTCAAGAAAAGTTCCAATGAGTCCTGGATGAGAGTCTCGCGATTGGGAGGAAATCCCGTGGAGATAAAGACAGTTGAGGAATCTCTTTACGATGGGCAGTACAGGCCTTTAGAGATGGTGATGAGGACAAAGATGTCTGATAGCGAAAGGGTCATCAAGGCTGAAATCAAGCCGAATATGATTATATTCAAAGCTGGAGAGAGCATAGTGAAGGAATTGGCCTGCCAGGAGGAATTTTATCTTGGAGTTCCTCTGGAAAAGATTATCAAGGAGGAAGGACTGAAAGAGGGAAGCGAGTATGACTTCAAGCTCTTGGATTCCCTCTCTTATTCGCTTGCTGATTGTCATTTTGAAGTAATCGGGAAGGAGGATATTCTTATCCTGGGTAAAAAGATGGATTTGTGGCATGTGAAAACAGATGTCAGTTATATTATTCCAATTGTGACAGAGGAGTGGGTTGATGAGGAAGGGAGAACCTGGAAATCCCTAAGCCAAGCAAGCTTTGCCACCACAACTGCTATTCGGATGCCCAAAGAAAAGGCCTTAGAGATTTCAGAAGAAAATTTTGACATTGCTTTCTCCACGATCATCAAATCCAACGTCACTTTCGAAAATCCACAGAAGGTCAGAAGTGTGACTTTTCAATTGAGCGGCATATCAGCAGACAGGATAAAGAATTTTCCTTATGATGATGGAAGCCAAAAGATTTTAGAAATTAAAGATGACTATGTTCTACTTCAGACATCCTCCTTGCTCTTCGAAGAGGAGGAGGCCGTCTCTTTTCCCATCCAGGATGAAAAATTCAAGGAATTCCTGAAGCCAACTTCTTTCTGTCAAGCGGATGATCCTCAGATTGCAGAGATGGCACGCCAAATCATCGGAGAAGAAATAAATTCATGGCGGGCAGCCAAGAAGATTGCCAGGTGGGTTAAACGTGAGATGATACCCAATTATGACGTGGGGTTTGCCACAGCCAAGGAAATTTTAAAAAACCGGCAAGGGGATTGTTCTGAGTATACCGTTATCACCGTTGCTCTCTGTCGGGCCGTGGGAATTCCAGCAAGAGCAGCGGTGGGGATTATGTATGCCCACAGCCTGTTTGCCTACCATATGTGGCCTGAGGTTTATGTGGGCCGCTGGGTGGGGCTCGATTCAAAATGGATGGCTGCGGATGAGGAAAGCGGCGAGTATTATACCGATGCCACACACATCAAATTCGGCCGAAGCCTTCTGGATGAGGAGATCTTCAAAGAGATGGCCCAGGCTGTCTCAGAGATCATCGGCAGGCTCAAGCTGAAAGTCGTCAATTATCGATAGAGAAAAGAGAGGCAGCCTTCATGCTGAGAGAGTTATTCTTCATCCGGTTGTAAAAAAAATTTACAGCATCCCTTCCCATTTTATAACTCTCCTTTTAAAAGGATTGAATACCCAAGGTCAATTCCTCAATATTTAATAGACAGAGGAGAACGGTTAAAATCTCTGTCCAGGGGAAATGGAGTAGAAGATGAACCAATCCTTTATCAAGGCACATTTTTTTAGATAAATTTCGATTTGGCATGAATTTTGCCTCTCTATTTACCTGAAATTGGCAGGACTAAAAAAGACAAGAATTGGGAGTTGAAGCACACGCGATTCAAGATATAATCAATTCTTGAGAGTTCGAGTATGCATGTGTGTTTGGCTCCATACCATATCCTCTATGAAGAGGAGAGAAAAATGGGGAGATGCAAAAATGAGTAAAAAAATTCTAATCCTGATTGTTGTTCTCATCATCGCTTTCCTTTTGTTTTTTTCTTGTCTGGAAATATACGCTCAGAGCGAGATGAAAGTCAGTGAAAAGCTGTGGATCGCCTGCCCAAAGAATCTGGCAGTGTTTCATATTTTGGTCATTCTTACTCCTTCTGGCGAGGGGATGAAGGAACGTTTCCCTCATCCCCTCGTCAATCAGGCGCGAGATTATTTCCGAGATTTTAAAGACCATCCAGCGGTGATGATGACAGATGAGCTTTTTCAAAAGATGTGGTATTTTATGTTCAACTACCTGGCTCTTTACTATTCTGATTTTCCGGATGCCCGGTTGGAAGCGGTCATTCCAGCAGAATACCAGGAGTGGAAACATATGGAGAAGATGATTGAAAAATACCTCGCCTCAGTCAGGGATTTTTATCTGAATGCTGGTTTCGAAGAGTTCTGGAAGGCCCATAGCCAGAATACACAAGACATCATGAGAAAAGTCAGAGATAGCCTTCCGGCCATCGACATCCCAGAATTACTCGAGGATTTTTACGGAAGAACAGTCAATCGTTATTATTTTGTTCCCTGCCCTTTCATGGCCCAGTCAGCCACTCATGTTGAAGTACAGGATAAGGATGGGAATTGGAGGTTTTATCATCTTGATGGAGGCTTGGGGAGTCAGGACAGATTTGCCTGTGCTTATTTTGCCTTCCACGAGTTCAGTCACAGCTTTATCGAGCCTATTTCCATGAACTATCAAGAGCAGATCAGTAAACTGGCTTATCTCTATAAGCCGCTGAAAAAAGATTTTGAGCGCATGGGGTACAGAGATTGGGATAGGGCATTTGCCGAACACATGGTTACCGCAGGGCAGCTCCATCTCTTCAGGAAAGCTTTTGGTGAGGAAAAAGCTAAGGAGATGCTGCAGAGGGAAATCCAAAAGGGATTTAGACTTATCAAGCATTTTTATGCCTATTTTGAGGAATATGATAAAAATCGGGAGGTATACTCAGATTTGAATGCCTTTTATCCACAGATTTTTTCCAGGCTCTCTCGCTTCAGAGTGGAAGAGTACAGGCGGCCGGGTATCCTGGGCTTTTATTATGAATTCAATGGGGATAAGTGCTTGATAAAGGATGTTGTTCCTGGTTCGGCTTTCCAGAAAGCAGGGATTGAAAAAGGAGATATTCTTCTCTCTGTCGGAGATACAGAGATAAGGTCCAAGCAGGATTTTGATGAAGCTATGAAGCGAAAAGAGGAAGTCAAGGAAGGGGATGCCTTGAAGGTTATTTTATTCAGGGATGGGCAAAAGCTCAACAAGATCACCGCGGTTACCTTTGTGACCGATTACAGATATGTTGAAGGAAAATAAGACATTTCTTATCAGATAAAAAAAGGAGGAGTTTATGAGAAGAAGGTACATTCGTACGGTTTTAATTCTGACCTCAATTGTTTTTATTCTCTCTCTGCCTGCGGCATCGGAAAATCAGCCCGGTCTTTCTCTAAAGGAAACTTTTGATATTTATGTCAAGGCTGTTCAGAAATCTGATCTTAAGACTCTTTTCACTACGGTGACCGATGATGAGAAATTCTTCTTCCTGACCAGTGGAGGGAAGCTGATTGATTCACGTCGAGGTTATTATGAATTTCATGAAGAATGGTTTAAGGAAGCCGGTTGGGAGATGCCAGTAGATTTTCTGGAAGCACATGAAGGTGAAAATTATGGGTATACTACAGCCATATTTTACTATAAGAGCAAATTGCCGGAAGGAGGAATGTATCATCTGGATTCCTACTTTACCCTGGTTTTCCATAAAGAAGAGGGCATGTGGAAGGCGGTGACCGATATCTGCACTCCCATCAGTCGCTATTATACTGAGGGTGAGTTAGAGATGAAGTACACTTCCGATCAGGTCTATCTTTTCAACACCATAAAGAGCCGACGCACTGTCCGCAAATTCAAGCCTACACCGGTTCCTGAGGAGCATATTCTCAAAATACTTGAGGCCGCCCGCTTTGCTCCCACTGCAGGCAATCAGCAGCCCTGGAAATTTCTGGTCATTCAGGACAGGGAAAAGTTAGACGCGCTGAAAAAAGAGGCTCTCCTCTGGTTTCTGGAAAGATACAAGGCAAGAAGGATGCCCACCCAGGAGCAGCTTTCGCAAGCCCAAGGGAAAGTCAAGGAGGTTCTTGAAAATGTGCTTTCTGCTCCTGTTTATGTGGCAGTGCTTGCTGACAGCGAAGCTGAATATGGAGATTATGTTATCTATGACGGGACTTTGGCTGCGGGCTTTCTTATGATAGCAGCCAGAGCCTTGGGCTATGGAACAGGTTTTTATACCACCTTTTTTCCAGAAGAGAGGATGAAAGGATTTTTCAACATACCCGAGAAATACAAACTCATATGTTTCACTCCCATCGGGATTCCTTGGGAGTGGCCAGAGAAACCTTCTAAGAAGAATCTGGCGGATATGGTAATTTTTGAATCCTTCCCGGAGAACAATGGGTGAAAAATATATTAGAAAAAGAATTCAGGAGTACAGGACACAAATCCTTGAAACCCTCTGCGAACTGATCGCCATTCCTACGGTCAACCCTCCGGGGAAATCTTACAGGCAATGTGCGAACTATCTCTCCAGGAAGTTAAGAAATTGGGGCCTCAGCCACCGTGTGGTCAAAGCAGCCAATTTGTCGGTGACTTCTGTTTTCATTTGATTTACCTCCCTTTTCACAAAAGTGGATAAGATTTTTATAGTGACTCCAGCAGTCTGAGTCAAGCTGAATTTGATTCAATACTGAAAATCGTCTGGTTTTTCCAAGGAACTTCCTTTAAAATGATGTCTAAAAATGTTTCAATACTGTCCCCTCTGTGGCTCTGAATTAAGGATCAAGAAGGAGGAAGGAAGGGCTCGCCATTTTTGTCCCCGTTGCAACTGGATAAAATATGAAAATCCTCTCCCCAGTGCCGCTGCCTTGGTCAGGGACGATGAAGGCGGGATACTTCTGGTGAAGAGGGGAGTGCAGCCAGGTAAGGGAAAATGGGCTTTGCCTTCAGGATTTGTGGAAATCGAGGAGACTCCAGAGGAAGCTTGTCTCAGAGAGCTTAAGGAAGAAACCGGGCTTGAAGGAGAAATCCTCAGGCTCATCGGAGTCTACACTCAGGAGTCTCAAGTCTATAAGAAGGTTCTTATCATCGGCTATGAAGTCGGAGCTCAGGGTGCCCTGACTCCAGGCTCGGATTCTCTAAGCGCAAGGTTTTTCCCTCTGACTGAGATTCCAGGTGTTGCCTTCTCCAGTCATCAAGAAATCATCAGGGACGGGATAAAGAAACAGTGAAAGCCTATCTGGATTGCTATCCTTGTTTTTTTAGCCAGACTCTGAAAACCGCACGGATGATAACCTCTGACGAGAGAAAGGTATGGGAAATACTGGTTGCGGTTAGTTTGGCTCTTCCTCGGATGTCCTTTGATGCCACTCCTCCCGAGATCGGTAGAGAAATCTACAAAATCATATCAGAGAAAACCGGAGTAAACGATCCTTATCGAGAAGTAAAAGAGAGATGCACCAAACAAGCGCTTGCCCTTTACCCTGAAATGAAGAAGTTATTGGAGTCTTCGCAGGATCGATTGATGACCGCTCTTCGAGTAGCCAGTGCAGGAAATATCATCGATTTCGGCGCCCAAGCAGCTTTTGACCTCAAGAAAGATATCACCAAGATTCTCTCTCAGGATTTCGCCATAGATAATTCCCGGGAATTTCGCCAAACTCTACAGAATGCAAGAAGGATCCTCTACTTGGCTGACAATGCCGGGGAGACTGTTTTTGACCGGATTCTCGTCGAAGAAATGAGAAAGCCTGTGATCTACGTTGTAAGAGAAAGACCTGTGATCAATGATGCTGTCCGCAAGGATGCCTTGGATGCCCGAATTGACCAGGTGGCTGAAATAGTTTCCTCTGGTACAGATGCTCCAGGCACCATTCTGCCTTTCTGCTCCGGGAAGTTTTTAAAGATCTACCGCTCCGCTGATCTCATCATTAGCAAAGGACAGGGCAATTATGAAGGCCTTTCCGAGGAGAGAGGTCCCATATTTTTTCTTTTAAAAGCCAAATGCCAGGTTATAGCTAAAGATATTGGGGTCAAGGAGGGGGATATCATTTTGATGAAGGCAAAGAAGTTTTAAAAGAGCCCATAATATAAATATAAAGGAGGGAAATTTTTATGAACAATTACCATCAAAACCAGGATGAGATTCACTCTGTTGGCCTTTCAAGAAGGGATTTTGTCAAATATCTTCTGGCCGGGTCAGCGCTTTCTGTATCCGCTCTGAGCAAGCTGAACGCAGCTGTCTATCAGAGCATCACCTCCCTTAATCAAAAATACATCCAGGATGAATCTCCTGATGGAGTATACTGGGAAGCATTAAGAAAGCATTTCCTGTTCCAAGACGGGCTGATCATGATGAACAACGGCACTCTTGGGCCGATGCCTAAGCCAGTTTTTAACACGCTCATCAAGTTTTGCAAACTTCAGGCAACCAATCCTTTTGATTGTTACAATTTTATTCCCAGAGAGAAAGAAGTCGTTCGGCAAAAGATTGCCGGATTCATAAACGCTTCTCCTGACGAGGTGGTCATAACCCGAAACACGACCGAAGGGATGAATTTTGTGGCTAACGGTTTGGATCTCAAAGAGGGAGATGAAGTCCTGCTTTCCACCATGGAACATCCTGGAGGAATTCATCCTTGCCACCAGTCCGTACAAATGGCTGGGTGCTCCTACAAGAGTAGGAGTCCTCTATGTCAGCAAGGAGGTTCAGGATAAGATGTGGCCTACCATCGCTTCCTCAGGCTGGGATCAGTACCCGAATGCAAGAAAATATGAAACATTAGGCCAAAGGGCTGATGCTTTGATCATTGCCTTAGGAGAGGCGGTGGATTTTCAGGCCGCCATCGGAAAAGAAAGGATCGAGAGGAGAGTCAAAGCTCTTGCCGGTTATTTGAAGAATGAATTGGGCAAGATTCCTGGAGTGAGGCTTCATACATCCACAGATCCCTATATCAGCGGCGGCTTGACCGCCTTTTCTATGGAGGACGTCGATCCCCGGAAGATAGTGAATTATAGCAGAGAGAAATACAACATCGTCGTCCGGACAATCGGAAACGTGGAAAAGGGGACCTACGGAATAAGAGTTTCCACCCACATCTACATCACATTCCAAGAGATCGACATGTTTTTAGAAGGCATTCGTCATCTGGTCATGCATAAGGCCTAAGGGGACGAACGGGTTCGATTCTCATAAATCTCGATAGCAATTCCTGCTTTTTCCGCCTGTTTTTTAATATGATTGAGATCGCCGTTTGAAGCGGGTCTAAGATCCTTGTCAGGATAATCCCTATCTAGGGTGTACAGCTGAACCAATACTGGCCTGATTTTTTTAATCCTTTTGATCCATTCTTTGATGTTGCGAACATCGAGATTGCCAGATTTACCTGAAGAGACAAGGGTTTGGATTGTGACACAAGGCATCTCAGCCAGACCTTCTGTGATGTCCTCCAGGTCGACACCAGCACAGGGCTGATTGTATCGTCTGAACATTTTCGGTGTGCCGCAATCGAGCTTCATGATGCGCACATCGAGATTGAGGATGGCTTCCCTGATGTCGTTCCTCGGGATTAACGCTGAGTTGGAAAGAATCGCTGTTGCGGCCTCGGGTGCCAGTTCGTTTCGAGTGACGGTCACTTCTTTGACCATCTGTCCAAAGTGTGGATGAAGTGTCGGTTCTCCATTTCCAGAGAAAGTGATGTATGATGGAGGTTTCTTCAGAGCAGTCAGAGCTTTTATCAGAGCCTTCCTCACATCTTCGACAGAAGGAAATAACACGTTACCAATTTTTTCTGTACGGTGGATTTCGGTCCAGCCATATTGGCAGTAGACGCAGTTAAAGGGGCAAGTTTTTCTTGCTGAAGGGAGAAGGTTTATTCCCAGCGATCGGCCCAGCCGTCGGGAATGAACCGGTCCGTAGATAATATCCTTTTGGAGATCTAGGAGCATTTTCCCATCCCCTTCTCCAGATGATGCAGGGCTTTTCCCAGTCGGATAATCCCTTCTCTGATCTCTTCCTGATCTGTTTTGGCAATAGAAATGCGGAAATATTCTGATGCTTTTTTTTTGGGAAAGTAGTAACTCCCTGAAGAGACCACAACCCGGTACTCTGACATAATCTTGTGAAGCTTAACTTCATCTAATTTCCAGGGAGTTCTGACCCAGATCGTGTATCCTCCAGTGGGTCGAGTCCAACTCACCGAGCGGGGAAATGAATCTTCTATGGTCTTGAGTGCCAGTTGCATGCGTTTTCGGTAGACACGATGCAATCTCTTTAACTGATGGTCATAATATCCCCGTTTCAGGAACTCATGGAGGATGATCTGGACAAGATTGCTCGTGCTCAGGTCGGAAAATCTCTTGATCGCCGTCAGCCTGTTGGTGCATTCTTTGTCAGCTGTCACCCAGCCGATTCTCAGCCCAGGAAAGAGAGCCTTGGAAAATGTTCCTAAATAGATGACCATGTTTTTCTCGTCGATGGATTTGATGGGAAGGGGAACTTTGCCGAAGTATTTCATGTCCTCTTCGAATCCATCTTCGACCAGTGGAACCTGGTGCTCAAGGCAAAGATTGAGCAGTCTTTCCCGGTGTTGATGAGTGGTCGTTATCCCGGTCGGGTTCTGAAAATTGGGGATGGTGTAGATGAAGCTGACATTATTTGTCTTCAAAGCTTTTTGCAGTGATTCGAGGTCCAGTCCATCTTCCTTCATGGGAATGGGAAGTATTTCGACATTGTTGAAATGGAGAAGCGGGATGATATTAGCGTAAGTAGGAGATTCCACAGCGACTTTAAGCTTTGGCTTGGCCAGCATACGAATGATCAAGTCAATGGCCTGCTGGGCGCCATTAGTGATGAGAATTTCTTCCTCGGATACGGAGATGCCGTGAAGACGCAGGCGGCGGGCAATTTGACGGCGGAGAGGGAGATATCCTTTGTGGTCGCCGTATTGAAGAGATTCGGAGCCTTTCTCCCAGAGCACATGGCTTACACATCTTCGGAATTCATCGATCGGATAGAGACGGGGATCAAGATCGAGTTGTGAGATATTGAGGGCCTCTGTATCGAAATCAGAATAAGGAAGCCTTTCTGGAGAATACCTCCTGAAAATCTCGTAGACCTTTTGGGCCGATGTGTTTGAGGCTTTACCCCAAGAAATAGCGCTCTTTCTGTCCGGATTATACTCGACTTCTTTCCGTCTCTTCTGGACTGTGTTGTAAGAGCCCGGTCTGGAGAGCAGGTAACCCAGGGCCTGGAGTTCCTCGTATGCCCGGATTACGGTCGAGCGGTTGACTCCTAATTTTTTAGCCAGGCTTCTTGTAGAAGGAAGAGCTTGATCGGCCTCAAGAGTCCCCTGGTCTATCAGCGTTTTGATTTCATCGATGATTTGCTGATAGAGAGGTTTGGAGCTTGGCTTTTCGATTTTTAAGAGCATCCCATTCTCCTTCTCTATGGTCTCTTTCCCACTATATGAAGTAAATTGGTATTAGTCAACATCCAATTTTAATTAATTTTAAACCAACCAATTGAAACCAATAATAGTCTTCAGAAAGAGGAAATTCTGGGACAGCAATGATTAGAAGAGTCTTTTCAAATAATCAATGTCTTGGAGGCTCTTTTTATTTCCACCGCTCTCCTCAATTTCATCAGGGGATGATGTTTTTTTCTTCCAAAAGTTTCTGGCAGGATTGACAGAAAGAGGCTTCTTTCCTGTCTGTATCCTGGAGACTGTTCGAAAAATGCATCACACATTCGGGATGAGGGCAATGCCTCAATCCGTAGGTGTGCCCCAACTCATGGATGGCTTCCTTGGCTGTTCGATCAAGAAAAAGAGCTCTGTTCTCGGGCAAACCGTAGAAACTTTGCCGAAGGCGGGTAAGAGAAATGATGGCAAAGTGTCCTCCTAACTCTGCCTCCCCGAAGACGAAGTTGAGCTGAGGAACATAAAGGTCGACATCGGAAACGGCCAACACTTTTCCCCTTTTTGCCGGACTGATAGCCTTGCGGACTTCACTCAGAATCTGAGAGGAAAAGTATTGCCGGCGATCCGGATTGTATGTCCCTGGGGGAAGACTGTAGCCTTCTCCAATTTCCACTGGGCATTGAAAGGACTCTTTGAGGCGGTTTATTAACGCCTCCAGAATCTCCGCTTCGATTTCACCTAAAGGCAAAAGAGTAATCATTTCTTCCTCAGCCGTTGTGGTTTCATGATACCATGTTAGATCCCATGATTCACAGAAAATAAGCAAAACAACAAAAGCTATTATAAAGAAAGGACAATAAGTCACTAAGAGATTTCCTAATAGTGGGAAATTCCTTTTTGTGCTAATTAATGCTCTAGTTTTCATCGAGCGAGGCAGTTAGCTTTCCTTCAGCGCTTCTTTAATTCGGGCGGGTGTCATGGGGAGCACGAACAACCTGACACCTATGGCATCGTAGACAGCATTGGCAATAACACCACCCATAGATGTGATGGCAGGTTCTCCACATCCCTGCGGTGCCATCCCTGGATTATCCACGAGCACTGTTTCGATCTTCGGAAGACATGAAAAACGAGGAATCTTGTAAGTATCAAAGTTCTCATCTAAAATCCTGCCGCTCCTGAAGCGGATTTCTTCGCTCAGACAATACCCGAGTCCCATTGTGATGCAGCCTTCGATTTGCATCCTGGTTCCTTCCGGGTTGATCACTTCGCCCGTGTCTTGGGCACACACAACACGTTCCACCCGGATTTCCCCCGTCTTTTTATCAACGTTAACCTCGGCCATTGTAGCCAAGTATGTGCCCAGATAATCCGTGCACGCAATCCCGTATCCCTTTCCGCTAGGCGTCTTCGAGAATGAGTGTCCAAACCTCTCTGCGGCTGCGTTAAGAACTCTTTCCATTCGTTTATCTGTTAAGTTTAGTAGTCGGAACTCCAGGGGATCCATTCTTGCTGTCTCAGCCATGATGTCGATGTGGGACTCGATGGCAAACACATTGGTGTTGCTGCCTGGGCCGCGCCAGGCACCGACACCGAAGGGATGGGCACTGCCCCCGTTGCCTCTACCTCCCCAGCCTCCGTAGGAAAAGACACGGTAGTGAGGGATGTTATAGAAGGGCTGAGAGCTTCTGCTGCCTGCAAAATAGTTATGGTATTCCCAGAAGCTGATTTGATTTGAGCTGTTGAGACCGGATCGAACGTGTATCACAGCTGCCGGCCGGAAGGTATCATAGAAGAATTCCTCTTTCCTGCTCCAGGCAACCTGTACTGGTTTTCCGCTCAATTTGGCAAGTTGCGCGGCTTCGACTATCTGTTGTCCTTGGTTTTTTCCACCAAATCCACACCCGACAAAAGGCGTGATGACACGCACATTCTGGGAAGGTAATCCCAGGACCCGGGCGACTTCTCCTTGTGCTCTAAAAGGAGCCTGTGTGGAGGCCCAGACTGTGGCTTTATCTCCCTCTATTTTTACGACGGCTGTATGGTTTTCTGTCGGAGCGTGGGCGACGTAATGATTGAAGTATTCTGCTTCGAAAGTTTTACTGGCCGAACTCTTCCCCTCATCGAGATTTCCAGCTTCAGTTACGATTTCCCCATCAGGAGCAGAATCTTTTAGATGTTTAAAGATAGTATTGTTATCCACCTTGAATTCGGGTATTTCGAACCGGGCTTTTATTAATCCTAAAGCCTTATCTGCCACATCACGGTGTTTGTGAAGAACCGCGATCATTTTTTCATCATGAATGATTTGGATGTCTTTTATTTTTTGTGCGGCAGAGGTATCCACACTTGTGAGCTTTGCTCCGTGAGCCGGAGGCCTTAATATCCTGGCGCAGAGCATTCCGGGTAACCGGATGTCTCCTGCAAACTTGGCTTCTCCGGTGACTTTAAGCCTGCCGTCCAAACGGTCTGTCGGTTTTCCCGAAAGAGTGTGTTTTGAATAATGCTTGATCGGCGGTTTTTCCTCGAGATGCCTCTTGATTTTTTTCCCTTTGGCGAGTTGGGCATAGGTAACCTTCTTCTCTGGATTTTTTCGAATAAAAATGATTCCATCCTTCACCGCCAGTTTTTCCTGTGGTGTCTGAAGACGTTCAGCAGCCAGCTGAATGAGAATGGCCCTGGCTTCTGCTGCGGCCTGACGCAAAGGGGGGCCAAAATATTTTGTGCTTCTGGATCCGAAAGTTCCGGCATCCCAGGGACAGAGTGCTGTGTCTCCCATGATCATATCGACGGTGTTTAAGGGCACATCGAGCTCCTCGGCAAGCATCTGAGCGAGAGAGGTGATAATCCCCTGTCCCATTTCAATCTTGCCAGTGAAACAGGAAACCCGGCCATCTTCTCCTATCTTGAGATAGGCGTTGAAATCCTCGGGATATTCGCGGCCTCGCCTTGCTTGTTGTAGGGCAAAAGGATCTCCCACCGAGAAAAGGATTAAAATTCCCCCTCCCATAAGTTTGAGAAATTCCCGGCGGTCAAGAGTGATAGGTTCTGCCTCTTTTTCCGGATTGGTCAGATTATACTCATCATCTTTCATGGCTTTTGTCCTTTCCTACTCCGAGCTGCGGTTTGGATAGCCTGGATAATTCGGTTATAGCATCCGCAGCGGCAGAGGTGCCCCTCCAGAGCTTCAGCTATTTCTTTAGAGGAAGGTTGAGAATTCTTCAATAACAGACTGTAAGCTCCCAGAATCATCCCTGGCGTACAAAATCCACACTGAAGTGCATTATGTTGCATGAATGCTGTCTGTAGGG